>Ga0268298_10001709_pt1 | contig 25193 bp, 16 predicted proteins | sample WWTPWeurt_MetaG_FD_194462 | JGI IMG/M metagenome (GOLD analysis project Ga0268298, IMG submission 194462) | Activated sludge microbial communities from WWTP in Nijmegen, Gelderland, Netherland - WWTP Weurt | ecosystem: Engineered > WWTP > Aerobic digester > Activated sludge | place...
ACATCACCGAGACCGCCGGCACCCTGACCGCCGCCGCCAAGCTGCTGAAGGAAAACGGCGCCCGGAGCATCCGCGCCGCCGTCAGCCACTGCGTCCTGAACGAGATCGCCTACGAGCGCCTCGCGGGCGGCCTGATTGACGAGCTCATCACCACGAACTCCGTGCCGATCGACACCCGCGGACTGCCCATCACCGTCCTCAGCATCGCCCCGCTGCTGGGCGAGGCCATCCTGCGCATCAACACCAACGAGAGCGTCACGAGCCTGTTCAAAATCAAGGGTTTCTAGGCCCGGCTTGCGGAACCGGCGGCGCTGGCCAGTGTCTTTGTCCGCTTCCACCTCCCTATGAAAACCAAGTCGGTTGCTTTCGTTTCCGCGCTCTTTGCCACCCTCCTCGGTCTCGCCGTCGGCCTCGTTGCCGCCGACAAGACCGCCCCGGCCAAACCCGCCCTCAAGCGCCCCACGCTGAAGGTTGACGCCTCGCCGGTCGGCGAATCCAAGGCCGTCGTCACCAGTTACGCCGACGCCTTGGAGAACATCCGCCCCGCCGTCGTCTCCGTTTACTCCAGCAAGATCGTGCGCCAGCAGGTGCCGGAGTTTTTCCGCCAATTCGGGGCGCAGGGCCGCGAGCAAAAGCAGCGCGGCCTCGGTTCGGGCGTCATCATCTCCGCCGACGGCTACATCATCACCAACAACCACGTGGTCGAGGAGGCCGACGAATTGAAGGTGCTGCTCAATGACGAGCGCGAGTTCACCGCCAAGGTCATCGGCACCGATCCGAAGACCGATGTGGCCGTGATCAAGATCGAGGGGGCCAACCTGCCCGCCGCCACCCTGGCCGACAGCACCAAGCTCCGCGTGGGCGATGTGGTCTTCGCCATCGGCAACCCCCTCGGCGTCGGCCAGACGGTCACCATGGGCATCATCTCCGCCACCGGCCGCCGGGTCGGCATCCTCGACGAGGTGGGCGGCTACGAGGACTTCATCCAGACCGACGCCGCCATCAACCAGGGCAACTCCGGCGGCGCGCTCATCGACGCCCGCGGCCGGCTGGTCGGCATCAACTCCGCCATCATTTCCACCTCGTCGGGCAACATCGGCATCGGCTTCGCCATCCCGGTCAACCTCGCCAGCAGCATCATGCACAGCCTGATCGACACCGGCACCGTGGCGCGCGGCTATCTTGGTGTCTCCACCGACGCCCTCACGGCGGACATGGCCGAATCCTTCGGACTCAAGGCCAATCAAAAAGGCGTGATCATCACCGATCTGAACCCTGCGGACGGTCCCGCCGCCAAGGCCGGTCTCAAGCGCGAGGACATCATCGTTGGCGTGAACGACAAGCCCGTCACCTCCCGCGACGACCTGCGCCTCGTGATCGCCCAGACCGCCCCCGGCACCAAGATCAGCGTGAAATTCATCCGCGACGGCAAGACGCAGACCGTCGAGGCGACGCTGGCCGCATTGCCCGACGACAACGCGCCCGATGGCGAGCTGCTGCCCGGCCTGTCCGTCGCGCCGGTCAGCGACGCCGTGCGCCGCGAGAACCGCATCGATCCGAGCGTCGAAGGCATCCTGATCACCAATATCGACGCCTCCTCGCCCTACCGCGAGATCTTCCCGCCCGGCGCCGTCATCGAGACGATCAACCGCGTCCCGGTCGGCGACCTGGCCTCGGCCAAGCGCGCCCTGCGCGAGGGTCGCAACCTGGCCTCGTATTATTATCGGGGCGTGCGCCGCATCGTGACCTTCCTCCGCTGAGTGCGGCAGGTCTTTAAAGGACGAAGGCGCACCACGAGGTGTGCCTTTTTTGTCAGCTCCCCGGCTTGCTGGCGGGGAGCTTGGCCAGCTCCGGCGGCACCTTATCAGCCGCGTAGGTGGGATAGCTCATCTCCAGCAGCGACAGGCAGGGCACGTTGAATTTCGCCTGCCCGGAACTGCGGTCCACCAGAACGGCCACGGCCACCGCGGTGCCGCCGTGTTTCTGCACGATGTCGAGGCACTCCTGCACGCGGCCGCCGCGGGTGATGACATCCTCGACCACGAGCACCTTTTCTCCGGGCCGGAAAGTGAAGCCGCGCCGCAGCACGAGGATGTTGTTTTCCTTTTCGGCGAAGATGAACCGGCATTTCGACTGGCGGGCCACTTCCTGGCCGATGACGAGTCCGCCCATCGCGGGGGCCAGCACGGTGTCGTAGGCGAGGGCGCCGAGCTTCTGTTTCAGCAGCGTGCCGAGGCGCTCCACGGCGGGCATGTCCTGGCAGACTTGCGCGCATTGGAAGAAATGGCCGCTGTGCAGCCCCGAGCGCAGGACGAAATGTCCCTGCAACAGCGCCTTGGTGCGGATGAAGATGTCGGTGACTTCCTGCTGAACGACGTCCATGCGAAAAACGTGGGAGATTCTTCCGGCGAAGGGAAATCCTTTTTGTGCGGCTTCCGGCATTGTTTATTCAGAAGCCAGGAAACCAGAAACCGACCCTCATGGCTTCCTGGCTTCTGAATAAACCAAGGCTTTGGATTTCATCCGTGCCATCCGTGAAATCCGTGGTTACTCAGGTTCGAGGCATTTTATGGATCACCTTGGCAAACCTGCGCTTGAGGACGAACTGGGCGATGTGCTGGAGAAGGCGGCCCGCCACGCCGCCCTCACGGTGGAGAGCCTGGCCAAGGCCAGCGGCGTGGAGCTGGCCCGCATCCAGGACGCCCTCGATTATCGTCCCGAGTTGACCCAGGCCGAGCTCGGCCGTCTCGCCCGGGTGCTCGGCTTGAACGAGGTCGGCCTCAACGCCCTGGCGCAGGGCGCCTACCCGGAAGCCGAGCTCACGGGTCTGCCTTTCCACGTGCATCCGTTGCGCATGCCCTTCGGCGTCGGGGTGGCCAACGCCTACGTCGTCTCCACCGGCGGCGACACCGCCATCCTCTTTGACACCGGGGCCAGCCACGCCGAGCTGCACCGCGCCTGGCCGGCGCGCATCCAGCAACTCGAATCGGTGTATGTGACCCATTACGAAGCCGAGCACATTGGCGGCCTGGAGGTCGTGCTGCAGGAGACCGGCTTGGACCACTTTTATGGCCCGGCCAACGGGCGGTGGGCGCAGTGCCGCGGGTTGGGGGAGGGGGCGACGGTGCAGTATGATCGCATCGCGGTCACCGCCTTCCACACCCCGGGCCACGCCGCCGAGCACAATTGCTACCTGATCCGCGACACCACCGGCCCGGGCCGGCCGTCCCTGCTGATCTCGGGTGACCTCATCTTCGCCGGTTCGCTGGGCGGCGGCTATTTCTGCTGCCAGCGGCAGCTGACGCACTCCCGGCGCATCCTGGGCCTGCTGGCGGACGACACCATCATCGCCCCTGGCCACGGTCCCCTGACCACCGCCGCCAACGAGCGGCGCTTCAACCCCTTTCTCGCCACCTGAGGGCGCCTCCCCGCGATCGCGCGCTGACGCGTTTCGAGAACCAGGTAAAAGAGACATTGCCGACGCGGCCCGCTTGGCAAAAGAATGGGGCCCATGTCTGCGCCAACCTCCCGCTCCCTCTTCGATCTCAACGACCGCGTGATTGTCGTCACCGGGGCCACCGGCGTGCTCGCCGGCTCGGCGGCCCGTTACCTCGCGGCGCAAGGCGCGCGCGTGGTGTTTCTCGGCCGCGACCAGGCCAAGCTTGATCGCGCACTGGCCGATACCAAGGGGCTGCCGGGCGAGACGGCCGGCTTTTCCTGCGATGTGCTCGATCGCGCGGGCCTCGAACGCGTGCGCGACGCCGTCGTGGCGCGCTGGGGTCGGGTGGACGCCCTCGTCAATGCCGCAGGGGGCAACCAGCCCGGCGCTGTCATCACCCCGGACAAGACCTTCCTCGACCTCGATCTAGCCGCCTACCGGCAGGTGCTCGGGCTCAACCTGGATGGCACGGTCGTGCCCTCGCTGGTGTTCGCCCAGGCCTTCGCGGCGCAGAAGCGCGGCAACATCGTCAATTTCTCCTCGATGGCCGCCACCCAGGCGATCACGCGCGTGGTCGGCTACTCGAACGCCAAGGCTGCGGTGGATAATTTCACCCGGTGGCTGGCGGTGGAGTTTGCCCACAAGTTCGGCGCCGGCTGCCGCGTGAACGCCGTGGCGCCGGGCTTCTTTGTTGCCGACCAGAACCGCCGGCTCCTCCTCAACGAGGACGGCACGCCCACCGCGCGCGGGCAGTCCGTGCTGACGAAAACCCCCTTCAAGCGCTTTGGCGAGACGGCCGAGCTGCATGGCGCGTTGCATTTCCTGCTGAGCGATGCGTCCGCCTTCGTCACGGGCACGGTCATCCCGGTGGACGGCGGTTTCTCCTGTTACACCGGCGTCTGACGCCCCCCCGGATTCCGGATGGGGCCGTCAGGGGCGTGAAATGGTCGGGACGGAGAGATTCGAACTCTCGACCTCTTGCTCCCGAAGCAAGCGCTCTACCAGGCTAAGCTACGTCCCGATTTCCGACTGACGAGCGGCCAACAGACCCCAAAGCCCAGGGCGTAGCAAACAAAATTTTCCGGGTCGGAAAGGATCGTGTTTTTGTGTCAAAATCCGCCGCCGGCAGGCTGATCTTGCCGGGGTTGGCCGGGCGGCGGAGGGGTGGGGCGGCTTATGACAGGATTCGCCCAATCCCGCTCTCGGCGGCCGTTTCGCTCGCAGCGCGCCCCGCGCCGGACTGTCGGCCTGGATTTGGCCAAAAAACATGATTGCAAGGCGCGGCGGCGGGGCGCGTTGATTGTGCTCCCATGCACGGGCGTTTCCCACCGGCTTCGCCCCCCATGGCACAGGAGCAGCTCCACCCTTTCCATGTCCCAACCCACCGACTCCGCTCCCGCCGGCCGCCCCGGCAAGCAAGGCCTCTATGATCCGTGGTTCGAGCACGACGCCTGTGGCGTCGGCTTCATCGCGGACATGAAAGGGCGGAAATCGCACCAGATGGTCGCGGACGGCCTGCAGATCCTGCGCAACCTCGACCACCGCGGTGCCAGCGGCGCCGAGATCAACACCGGCGACGGCGCCGGCATCCTGATCCAGATCCCGCACAAGTTTTTCGCCGAGGGCTGCAAGGCCGCGCTGCGGTTCACGCTCCCTGAGGCCGGCCAGTATGGCGTCGGCCTGATCTTCCTCCCGCGCAACCCCACCGTCCGCCGCAAGGTCGAGGAGAAGTTCGAGCAGGTCGTCCAGGCCGAGGGCTGCTCCTTCCTCGGCTGGCGCACCGTGCCGGTGAAGAACGCCTCCCTCGGCGACACCGCGAAGTCCGCCGAGCCGTTCATGCGCCAGGCCTTCATCGCGCGCCCCGAGGGCCTCGACGAACTGGGCTTCGAGCGGAAGCTCTACGTCATCCGCAAGCGCGCCTACACCGTCATCCGCACCTCGACCCTCGCCGGCGCCGAGGCCTGGTATGTCGCCAGCCTCTCCGCCCGCACCCTCGTCTACAAGGGCATGCTCACGACCGACCAGGTCGACAACTATTTCCCCGACCTGAAGCACCCCGCGATGGAGTCGGCCCTCGCGCTGGTCCACTCGCGCTTCTCGACGAACACCTTCCCGAGTTGGGAGCGCGCGCACCCCTACCGCTACCTCGCGCACAACGGCGAGATCAACACCCTCCGCGGCAACATCAACTGGATGCACGCCCGCCAGGCGCTCTTCGAGAGCCCGGTGTTCGGCGACGACATCAGGAAGATCCTCCCGATCGTGAACCCCAACGGTTCCGACTCGTCGATGTTCGACAACACCCTCGAGCTGCTCGTCCTCGCCGGCCGCCCGCTGGCGCACGCGATGATGATGCTCATCCCCGAGCCCTGGTCCAACCACGAGTCGATGGACCCGCAGCGCCGCGCGTTCTACCAGTATCATTCCTGCCTCATGGAGCCGTGGGACGGCCCCGCCGCCATGGGCTTCACCGATGGCACGCAGATCGGCGCCATCCTCGACCGCAACGGCCTGCGCCCGTCCCGTTACTACGTCACCAAGGACGGCATCGTCGTCATGGCCTCCGAGGCCGGCGTGCTCGAGTTCCCCCCCGAGGACATCGTCCAGAAGGGCCGCCTGCAGCCGGGCCGCATGTTCCTCGTAGACACCGTCCAGGGCCGCATCATCGAGGACGAGGAAATCAAGCGCACCATCGCGGGCGCCCAGCCTTATCAGGAGTGGATCAAGCAGCACCTGGTCCACCTCAGCGACCTCCCCGAGGCGCCGACCGTCGAGACGCCCGACCACGCCACGCTCCTGCAGCGCCAGCTCGCGTTCGGCTACACCTTTGAGGACGAGCGCGTCATCATCGCCCCGATGGCCAAGGACGGCGTCGAGGCCATCGGCGCCATGGGCAACGACGCCGCGCTCGCGGTGCTCTCCAACAAGCCGCGCCTCCTCTACGACTATTTCAAGCAGCTCTTCGCCCAGGTGACCAACCCGCCGATCGACTCGATCCGCGAGGAGATCGTCATCTCGCACGAGACCCGCCTCGGTTCCGAGGGCAACCTGCTCAATCCGCAGCCAACGGCCTGCCGCCGCGTCGAGTTGAAGTGGCCCGTCCTGACGAACGAGGAGTTCGCCAAGATCCGCCGCACCAACCTCCCGGGCCTCCGGATGGGCGTGCTGCCCATCCTCTTCCGTGTCTCCCGCGGCGAGCGCGGCCTCGCCAAGTCCATGGAGGAACTCTCCATGATGGCCCGCCGCATGATAGAGGAGGAGGAGGTCAACGTCATCATCCTCTCCGACCGCGGCGTCACCAAGGAATACGCCCCGATCCCGTCGCTCCTCGCGATCGCCGGCCTGCACCATTACCTGATCCGCGAGGGCCTGCGCACGCGCGTGTCGCTCGTCATCGAGACCGGCGATGCTCGCGAGGTGCACCACATGGCGCTGCTCATCGGCTACGGCGCCTCCGCCATCAATCCCTACGTCGCGTTCGAGACGATTGACGGCATGATCCGCGAGGGCCTGCTCGCCGGCATCGACCACAAGAAGGCCTGCGCCAACTTCGTGAAGGCCGCCTCCAAGGGCGTCATCAAGGTCATGTCGAAGATGGGCATCTCCGCCATCCAGTCCTACCGCGGCGCCCAGGTGTTCGAGGCGCTCGGCCTCCGCCAGGACGTCGTGGACCACTACTTCACGTGGACCCCCACGCGCGTCGGCGGCATCGGCCTCGATGTCATCGCCCAGGAGGTCCTCCTCCGCCACCGCACGGCCTACCCGGAGCGCGCGGTCAACGGCCATGTGCTGCCCGCCGGCGGCCTCTACCAGTGGCGCGCCAGCGGCGAGGCCCACCTCTTCACGCCGGAGTCGGTGCACGCCCTGCAGAAGGCCGTCCGCACGAATTCGCTGGCCGCCTACCAGGCCTACGCCCGTCTCGTCAACGAGCAGAGCGGCCGCCTCTGCACGCTGCGCTCGCTCCTCGACTTCAAGGCCGGCCCGGCGATCCCGCTCGACGAGGTCGAGCCGATCGAGGCCATCATGAAGCGCTTCAAGACCGGCGCCATGTCCTACGGCTCCATCTCGAAGGAGGCGCACGAGACCCTCGCCATCGCCATGAACCGCATCGGCGGCAAGTCCAACACCGGCGAGGGCGGCGAGGATGCCGAGCGCTTCACCTGGACCAACGCGCAGGGCGATTCCAAGAACTCCGCCATCAAGCAGGTCGCCTCCGGCCGCTTCGGCGTCACGAGCGAATACCTCGTCAACGCCCGCGAGCTCCAGATCAAGATGGCCCAGGGCGCCAAGCCCGGCGAGGGCGGCCAGCTGCCCGGCACCAAGGTTTACCCGTGGGTCGCCAAGACCCGCGGCACCACCGCCGGCGTCGGCCTCATCTCCCCGCCACCGCACCACGACATTTATTCCATCGAGGACCTCGCGGAGCTCATCCACGACCTCAAGAACGGCAACAAGGAGGCGCGCATCTCCGTGAAGCTCGTCTCCGAGGTCGGCGTCGGCACCATCGCCGCCGGCGTCGCCAAGGCCCACGCGGACGTCGTGCTCATCTCCGGTTATGACGGCGGCACCGGCGCCTCGCCGCAGACCTCCCTCCAGCACGCGGGCCTCCCGTGGGAGCTCGGCCTCGCCGAGACCCACCAGACCCTCGTCCTCAACAACCTCCGCTCGCGCATCGCCGTCGAGACCGACGGCCAGCTCAAGACCGGCCGCGACGTCATCATCGCCGCGCTGCTCGGCGCCGAGGAGTTCGGCTTCGCCACCGCGCCGCTCGTCGCCACCGGCTGCATCATGATGCGCGTCTGCCATCTCAACACCTGCCCGGTCGGCGTCGCCACGCAGGATCCGGCCCTCCGCGCCAAATATACCGGCAAGCCTGAGGACGTGGTGAACTTCATGAAGTTCATCGCGGGGGACATGCGCGAGATCATGGCTTCGCTCGGCTTCCGCACCATCGAGGAGATGATCGGCCGCACCGACCGCCTCGAGGCGCGGAAGGCCGTGGACCATTGGAAGGCCAAGGGCCTCGACTTCTCCAACATCCTCTACTCGCCGGATGTCGGCCCCGAGGTCGGCCGCTTCTGCACGCAGAAGCAGGACCACGGCATCGACCGCTCCTACGACATGACCACGCTCCTCGCGCTCGCGCAGCCCGCGATCCAGAAGGGCGAGAAGGTCGTCGCCGAGCTCCCCATCCGCAACGTCAACCGCGTCACCGGCACCATCACCTCCGGCGAGATCACCCGGAAGCACGGCGCCAAGGGCCTCCCCGAGGACAGCATCCGCTTCAAGTTCAAGGGCTCCGCCGGGCAGAGCTTCGGCGCCTTCGTCACGCGCGGCATGACGCTCTCCATCGAGGGCGACGCCAACGACTACTTCGGCAAGGGCCTCTCGGGCGGCAAGCTCATCGTCTTCCCCGACGCGAAGGCCACCTTCAAGGCCGAGGAGAACATGATCATCGGCAACGTGGCCTTCTACGGCGCCAGCGCCGGCGAGGCCTACATCCGCGGCATGGCCGGCGAGCGCTTCGGCGTCCGCAACTCCGGCGTCTCCGTGGTCGTCGAGGGCATCGGTGACAACGGCTGCGAATACATGACCGGCGGCCACGTCGTCGTCCTCGGCCGCGCCGGCCGCAACTTCGGCGCCGGCATGTCCGGCGGCGTGGGCTACGTGCTCGACGAGGCCGGCGACTTCACCGGCCGCGTCAACCCGCAGATGGTCGGCATCGAAAAACTCGCCGACCCCAGGGAAATCGCGCTCGTGCAGGCGATGATCCGGAAGCACCTCGACTACACGAAGAGCGAAAAGGCCAGGGCTGTCCTCGCGAACTGGGACGCCTTCGTCCCGAAGTTCGTCAAGGTGATGCCGAAGGACTACAAGCGCATGCTCGCCTGCATCGAGCGCGCCCAGGCCTCGGGCCTCACCGGCGACGAGGCTGTGCTGGCCGCCTTCGAGGAGAACGCCCGCGACCTCAGCCGCGTCGGCGGCAATTGAGCACGGTAAGTTTTAAGGTTTAAGTTGTAAGCCAACCCAGCCCTTAAGACTCCTCCGTCCTTACGCTCTTAAAACTTACACCTTACAACTAACAGCACATGGGCAAACCAACCGGCTTCATCGAGTATCTCCGCGAACTGCCCGTCGATCGCGCTCCGGCGGAGCGCGTCAACGACTGGAAGGAGTTCCATCACCACATGGACGAGAAGAAGCTGCGCACGCAGGGCGCGCGCTGCATGGATTGCGGCATTCCCTTCTGCCACACCGGCAAGCTCATCAGCGGCATGGCGTCCGGCTGCCCGATCAACAACCTGATCCCGGAGTGGAACGACCTCGTTTACCGCGGCCTGTGGCAGGAGGCGCTCGACCGCCTGCACAAGACGAACAATTTCCCGGAGTTCACCGGCCGCGTGTGCCCGGCGCCCTGCGAGGGCTCGTGCGTGCTCGGCATCAACAACCCGCCGGTCACCATCAAGAACCTCGAGGCCGCCATCATTGATCGCGGCTGGGACGAGGGCTGGGTCGTCCCCGAGGCGCCCAAGGTCCGCACCGGCAAGAAGGTCGCCGTCATCGGCTCCGGCCCCGCCGGCCTGTCCGCCGCCGCGCAGCTCAACCGCGCCGGCCACAGCGTCACCGTCTTCGAGCGCGCCGACCGCCCGGGCGGCCTGCTCATGTATGGCATCCCCAACATGAAGCTCGACAAGCAGGAGGTCGTCCTGCGCCGCATCAAGCTCATGGAGCAGGAGGGCATCAAGTTTGTCTGCAATGCCAACGTCGGCGACAACGTCGAGCCGCAGATCTTCCTGAAGGAATACGACGCCACCGTCATCTGCACCGGAGCCACGCAGCCCCGCGATCTGCCCATCGAGGGCCGGCAGCTGAAGGGCGTGCACTTCGCCATGGAGTTCCTCACGGCCAACACCAAGGCCGTGCTCAACGCCGACGCCAGCAAGACCCCGATCCACGCCGGCGGGAAGGACGTGGTCGTCATCGGCGGCGGCGACACCGGCACGGACTGCGTCGGCACCTCCATGCGCCACGGCTGCAAGAGCCTGCTGCAGATTGAGATTCTCCCCAAGCCCGCCCTGGAGCGCGCGGCCGACAATCCCTGGCCCGAGTGGCCCAAGGTTTACAAGATGGACTACGGCCAGGAGGAGGCTGCCGCGAAGTTCGGCGCCGACCCGCGCATCTACGTCACCACGGTCAAGAAGTTCATTGGCGACGCCGAGGGTCGCGTGAAGGAGCTCGTCACGGTCGAGATCAAGTGGGGCAGGAACGACAAGGGCCAGTTCGTGCCGCAGGAGGTTCCCGGCACGGAGCAGACCCGCCCCGCGCAGCTCGTGCTCCTCGCCATGGGTTTCCTCGGGCCGGAACAGGCCCTGCTCAAGGAGCTCAATCTCGAGACCGATCCGCGCAGCAACATCAAGGCGGAGCACGAGAAATACACGACCAGCATCAAGGGCGTCTTCGCCGCCGGCGACTGCCGCCGCGGCCAGAGCCTGGTCGTGTGGGCGATCAATGAGGGCCGTGGCGCCGCGCGCGAGTGCGACCGCTACCTCATGGGCAGCACCGACCTGCCTTGAGAAGAGTCCGTTGGGCCGCTCTCGGCGGCCCAACGCGTGGTCTATAGTTCCGTCGCGAAGCCGGGCTTGATGTCCACCGGCACGTCGCCGAGGCGGTCGAGCATGGCCTGCACCTCGGGGCGGATGACGACGTATTTCGCCATGAGCGCCTTGCCGCGCGCGTAGTCGCCGGTGGCTTGGAGCGTCATGATCTCGGTCGTCAGGCTCGCGACGCCCTGCTTGACCTTGGTGAAGTCCACGCCGAAGCGACCGTCCGCGCCGACCGTGAAGCCGCCGCTGTCGAGCAGCCAGTTGAGCTGAAGCGCCATGCCCTTGGCGTGGGCCTCGGTCAGGCCGAAACGGAGCGTGCGGAAGGTCGAGGCGAGGAAGGTGACATACATCGCCTGCTCCTGCCGCTGGTCGAGGACGCCCTTGTCCATGAGCTGCTGCAGCGCCCAGAGGCCGGAGATGTCGGCCTTGGCCTCCTCGAGGGTGCTGTTGAGCTCCTTGAGTTCGAGGCGGACCGTCGTCTTGCGGCCGCCGACGGTGATCTCCTGCGGCCCGAGGCCGTGCATGAGCTCGTGCATCAGGATGTGCGTGAAGAACGGGTCGAACGCGACAAGCGGCTGGTCGTGGGCGGCGAGGGCGTGTTTCGAGATGGGCTGCAGCACATGGGAGAACTTCGCCTCCTGGAAATTCTTCAGGAGGACGCGTTTCGAGCCCTTGGCGGCGACGACGCGCTCGTCGTTCGGCAGGTTGAAGGCGGCGGTCTGCACGCCGCGGTTGCCGTCGCCGGCGCTGAAGACGACGTTGACGACGCGGATGGGCGAATAGCCGCCGAGCTTGACGCGGCGGAACTTCGGGTCGATGGGCAGCTTGTCCTCGAGGCCCTGCAGCTCGGCGCTGAAGCGCGCGAGCTTGGCCGTCTCGGCGGCGTCGGTGACGGTGATGAAGGCCTCGAAGGCGGCCTTGTAGTTGAACCACTCGTCCTCGTAGGTCTCGTAGGGCCCGATGGTCGGCTCGAGCGTGGCGTCGAGCTCCATCCAGGCCACATCGGAGTCGTAATAATCGTTCGTCAAGAAGGCGCGGGCGCGCTTTTCGAGGAAACTCTTCAGCGTGGGCTGCGTGGTGGCGGCGGCGGCCTCGTTGAGCAGGCGGGCGGCTTGCATGAGGTCGGTCTGGTATTCGACGCTGTAGGGCACGGTGATGAACTGGCCGGCCGGATCGCGGCGGATGGTGGTGTAGAAACCGGTGGCGGCGGCCTTGGCGGCGGCCGGGAGCGCGTTGATCCACTGCTCGATTTGCTCGCGGGTGGCGTCCTCGGGGTAGAAATTGGCGCTGTGCGGCTTGGGGCCGACGCCGGGGACGAAGGCGTGGCCTTCGTCGAGGCGCGACCACGGGCCCTTGTTGATGCGGAAATAGCGCAGGCGGGCGGCACCGAGGGGCGACTCGTCATCGAGCAGGCGCTGGAGCGTGGTCTCGTTGCTCGGTGCGACCTGGCGGAGGAACAGGGTGTCCATGATGCGCGCGGCCTCGACCATCCGGGCGAGGGCGAGCTTCTCGTTGGCGGGGAGGGCGGAGGTGTCGACCTTGACCTCGACCGGGGCGAAGCGGGCGGTCATGGCGCGCAGTTCGGCGAGGTTGGGGAGGGGAGCCTCGGCAGTGGAGGCGACGGCGGGAAGGGCGGCCAGCAGGAGCGCGGCGGCGAGGGGGATGGTAACTCTCATCCCAGGAGAATCAGGCTGCTGGCCCGCCTGATCAAACCTGAAAGCTGGCGGGTCGCCTCCCGGCCGACCGCGGCCGTTCAGGAGACCGGCCCTCCACATTTATCGCACCTGCCCTGAACTGCGGACGTGGAGCTTGTCGGTGGCGTTTTGGCGTGCGCTCGCTGGGGATTTTTGTCCTCCTGCTGTCATCGTGGGGACGCGATTCAAATACCCGAATGGGGTGGAGCTGGTCATCGACATCGCCGCGCCCGATGACATCGACGAGCGGTTGGAGGCCTATGCCATATCCCCGGGTATCGAGCAGGGCCTCCATGCGATTTACGCCCAGGCGACCTACCTCAAATACCAAACGGCCAACGAGAACTTCGGTGTGGTCGCCACCTCACCGGCGGACCTGGAGGGGCGCATGAAGCAGGCCTTGCCGCATATCGAGACCCTCGTGCTGATCGAGGCCACCCGCACCGACACCAACCAGATCGTGGGCGCGGCCCTGCTGCGCTTCGGCTGGAACGGGAACCTGGTCTTTGACTTCGTGGGCTCCAACCCCTCGACGCGGGGCGAAGGTGTCCAGAAGCTGGAAAATATCGGCTCCTGCCTCATCTACGAAGGGCTCCGCCTCGCCAAGTCATTCGGGGCCGAGGACGCCTTTGCCGAGACCGCCTACCACTCTGTCAAGTGGTGGCACAATCACCTTGCGAAGGGGTCCGACCTCATCAAGGCTGACACGGTCAAAGACGCCCTGACCAGAACGCGAGACTTGCTCACCAAGCTGATCATCACCGAATTCTAGACCATGGCCTGGGTTCCCACCTCCACTTCCGGCAAAGCACCTTCCAAGCCCACTTGGGAGGAGCTGGCCAAGCTGGAGGAGACCAGTCCGGGTCTCACCCGTCTGCCTCCCGGCCGGTTGGTCGCCTCCCCCGGCATGAGGTCGGTCAGGAAGCCGCTGGCCAAGGGCACGCTCATGCAGGTGCTCGCCGAAGCCGGGATCGGCCGCAAAAAGCGCAGCATCGTCCTTCGCAAGATTGAGCACTCCCAGGGCTACGTGATCGTGAACACGATGGACGCGTTGCGCATTGAAGCAGCCCAAGTCACGGGACAATCCAAGCCGGCGAAGAAGAAAGAGCGGGCCTTCGTCGGAGACGTGGACTGAGCAAGAGTTGTTGCGATTATCGCACCTGCCCGGCGCCGCGGACGATGTATTTGTAGGAGGTCAGTTCCTCCAGGCCCATCGGGCCGCGGGCGTGGAGCCGGTCGGTGCTGATGCCGATCTCGGCACCGAAGCCGAATTCGTGGCCGTCGTTGAAGCGGGTCGAGGCGTTCCAGAGCACGACGGCGCTGTCCACCTCGGCGAGGAACCGCTCCGCCGTCGCGGCGTCGGCCGTGACGATCGTGTCGGTGTGGTGTGAGCCGTGGGCCCCGATGTGCGCGATGGCGGCGGCGCAGTCGTCCACGATCTTCACCGCGAGGATGAGGTCGAGGAATTCGGTCCTGAAGTCGTCGTTGGTCGCGGTGACCGCGGGCACGCCGGCCTGTTGCAGCAGAGCGAAGGCGCGCGGATCGGCGCGGAGCTGGACGCCACGGGCGGCGAGAGTGCGACCGACGGAAGCGAGGAAGCGCGGGGCGATGGCCTGGTGCACGAGCAGCGTCTCGGCGGCGTTGCACACGCCGGGGCGGGAGACCTTGGCGTTGACGATGATCTGCTCCGCCATGGCGAGGTCGGCGGCCGCGTCCACATAGACGGCGCAGATGCCGTCGTAGTGCTTGATGACGGGGACGCGCGCGGACTGCACGACGGTCTCGATCAGGCCCTTGCCGCCGCGGGGGATGAGCAAGTCGATGAGGCCGACCGACTCGCCGAGCAGGCGGACGGTGTCGCGGTCGGTGACGGGCACGAGTTGCACGGCGTGGGCGGGCAGGCCGGCCTGCGCCAGGCCGCGCGCGAGGGCGGCGGCGATGGCGGTGTTGGAACGCAGCGCCTCGGAGCCGCCGCGCAGAATGACGGCGTTGCCACTCTTCAGGCAGAGGCCGGCGGCGTCCACGGTGACGTTGGGGCGGGACTCGTAGATGAAGCCGATGACGCCGAGCGGCACGCGGACCTTGGTGAGTTTCAGCCCGTTGGGCTGCGTCCACTCGCGGAGGACCCCGCCGACCGGGTGGGGGAGCTGGGCAACCTCGCGCAGCCCGGCGGCGCACTTGGCGAGACGCTCGGGCGTGAGCGTGAGGCGGTCGAGGAGGGCGGGGGTTTGCCCGTTGGCGCGCGCGGTCGCGACATCGGCGGCGTTGGCACCGAGGATGTCGGCTTGTGCCGCGATGAGCTCGGCCGCCATGGCGTTGAGCGCGGCATCGATCTTCGAGGCCGGGGCGAGTGTGAGCTGGCGCGCGGCCGCGCGGGCCTGTTGCCCGAGTTGGGCGATGAGTTGGGTGAGATCGGCCATGTCAGCAATTCCTGTAGCGGCGGTCTATGACCGCCGTGCCCCGAATCCGACGGTCATAGACCACCGCTACAGACTGGAAGATTGCGAGCATCACTTCGCCGGAAAGTGCGTGCCGACGCGCTGGCCGGCGACGAGCTGGTAAACCAGCCCGGCCTTGCGGCCGCTGGCAATGTTAACGGGGATGCCGGCCTTCACGGCGAGTTGCGCGGCCTGGAGCTTCGTGACCATGCCGCCGGTGGAGACGCGGCCCTTGTCGGCGCGGACGAGTGCAGAGACCTCGCTGAAGTCGCGCACGAGCGGCACCGTCTTGCCCTGCGCGTCCTGCAGGCCGTCCACGCTGGTGAGAATGATGAGCAGGTCGGCCTCGATGAGGATGGCGACCTCGGCGGAGAGGCGGTCGTTGTCGCCGAAGTTGAGCTCCTCCACGGCGACGGAGTCGTTCTCGTTGATGATGGGGACGACGTGGCCGCGCGACAGGAGGTGGGCGAGGGTGTTGCGCGCGTTGTCGTGGCGGACGCGGCTGTCGAGGTCGTTGTGCGTGAGCAGCAACTGCGCGACGGCGATGTCCTGCTTGGCGAACTCGCTGGCGTAGGCGTGCATCAGCTGGGACTGGCCGACGGCGGCGCAGGCCTGCTTGGCGGCGAGCTCCTTGGGGCGGGCCGGGAGATCGAGGGTCGCCAGGCCGGCGGCGACGGCGCCGCTCGACACGATGACACACTGGTGGCCGGCCCGGACGAGGGTGCCGACCTCGCGGGCGAGGCGGGCAATCTGGGGGCGGCTCAAGCCCAGGCCTTTCTCGGTCGAAAGGATGCCGGAGCCGAACTTGAGCACGATGCGCTGGGAACGTTTAGCCATGAAATTTGCAGCGTAGCCAGCCAGCCTTGAGCAACAAGCCGGAATCCTCGGGACGCCCGGGGATCGGCTTGGCTATGACACGCAGGGGACGAACGGCCCAAGGGTATGACACGTCCCCCCCTTGTCTCAACCGGCGCCGTGCCGTCCCCTAGAACCAACACAAAACCAACGCTATCCCCATGAACACGAAAACCGCCAAGCTTGCCCCTGCCAAACGCTGTGCCACCAACGGTGGTGACTACGTGACGGAAGGCATGGCGGTGCAGCAACAATCGGCCCCCGGCGCGTTGACGCCGGTTCTGTGAGATGGAAGCATCGTGCCCTCCATCGTCATGCCGACCGTTGCCGCGACCCCGCGTATCTTTGAATTGGGCCTGCCCGACCTCGCGCTGGCGCGCGGCGGCGTAGTCAAATCCCACCGCACCCGCGGCTGGTGGTGGAGCCGCGAGGGCGACACGCCCGAGAAGCCCGACCCGAACATTCCGACCGTGCTGCTGGTGCACGCCCTGACCGGCAGCGCCGTGGCCGGCGGCAAGGAAGGGTGGTGGGATCCGCTCATTGGCGCCGGCAAGGCGCTCGACCCGGCCCACTACCGCCTCGTGTGTTTCAACAACCTTGGCTCCTGCTACGGCAGCAGCGGGCCCGGCGTGGAGGGCTTTCCGGCCACGCCGACGGTGGACCTAACCTGCCTCGACATTGCCCGCGCCATCCTGCTCGGCTTGGACAGGCTCGGCATCAACCGCGTGCACCTGACGACCGGCGGGTCGCTCGGCGGCATGATCACCCTCACGCTCGCCGCGCTCGCACCCGAACGCTTTGCCCGCATCCTGCCGTTTGCGACCAGCCTGTCGGCCAGCGCGTGGGTTGTCGGCTGGAACCACGTGGCGCGCCAGATTCTGCGCCTCGACCCGGGCTATCCCGACAACGTCGGCCGCGGCCTGGAGCTCGCGCGCCAGCTCGCCATCCTCACCTACCGCGCCGAGCCGGGCCTCGACGCCCGCCAGCCCCGCCCTGCGCCGGGCACCGACGCCGGCTATCCGGTGCAGAGCTACCTCGAGCACCAGGGGAGGAAGCTGCGCAACCGCTTCGCCGCACAGGCCTATGAATTGCAGCTCGCGGCGATGGACCACCACGACCTCACGCAGCCGCTGCCCGGTGACAGCCAGCCGGCCATCAGCCGCGTGCGCGCGGCGACACTGGTGGTGGACGTGGACACCGACCAGCTTTTCACCCCCGCCCAGGCCGCCGCCCTCACGGCGCAGCTGCGGGCCGCCGGGGCCCGCGTCGAACGGGAAACGGTCGCCAGCATCCACGGCCACGACGCGTTCCTCATCGAGTGGAAGTCGCTGGGCCCTCTCTTGACAAAGGCGTTGCATCTGCACGCTCCCTCCCCATGAGCGAACGCTGGCAGGTCTACAAATTCGGCGGCTCCTCCCTTGGCACCTCGGGACGGCTGCCCAAGGTGCTGGAGTTGGTCGCGGCGGCACCGCGGCCGCTCGCGCTGGTCGTCTCCGCACTCGGCGACAGCACCGACTGGCTCATCCTCGCGGCCAAGTCCGCCGCCGACGGCAACATCAGCCAGGCCCGCCGCGAACTCGCCCAGGTGCGCGAACTCGCCACCGCCACCGGCCGCACCGTCCTGAACAGCCAGAGCCAGAAGGGTCTCAAGCACGATCTCGACGACATCCTCACCCCGGTGGAACGCCTGCTCTCCGGTGTCGAGCTGACCCGCGAGTGCTCAGCCCGCACGCTCGACTCCATCATCAGCACTGGCGAGCGCATCTCCGTCGCCCTGCTAGCCCGCGCCCTGACCGAGCGCGACGTGCCCGCCATCCCGGTGGACGCGCGCGACTTTGTCGTGACCGATGCCACCTACGGCGCCGCCACGGTGGATAAAAGCGCCACGGCCGGGAAGTTCGCCACCCTGAAGTCCAAGTGGACCGGGAGCGTGCCGATTGTCACGGGCTTTATCGGCCGGACCAAGGACGGGCAGACGACCACGCTCGGCCGCAACGGCTCCGACTACACCGCCACGCTCGTGGCCGGCCTGCTCCAGGCCAGCGCCGTCACCGTCTGGACCGACGTGCTCGGGGTGATGACCGCCGACCCGGCCCTCGTGCGCGAGGCCACGCCGGTGGACCGGCTTTCCTACGACGAGGCGCTGGAGCTCGCCTATTTCGGCACGCGGATGTTCCACCCCCGCACCATCATTCCGCTCCGCGAGTGCGGCGCGGCGCTGGTCATCCGCAGCACCACGCAGCCCGACGCCCCCGGCACACGCATCGACGCCCGGGGCAATCCCGACCCGAACCGTCCGACCTGTGTCACCAGCCTCGAGCGCCTCGCGCTCATCGGCGTGCAGTCGCGCCGCACCGGGCTGGGCAAGCCGCTCGGCGGCCGCATCCTCGCCGCGCTCGGCGAGGCCGGCGTGCGCGTGTGGCTGACCACCGAATCCACGCTCGGCCAGTCGTTCTCCGTCGTGATCCCCGGCGTGGACGAGGCCCACGCGAAGCAAAGCATCGCCGAGGCGCTCGCGCCGGAGATCCAGTCGGGCGATCTGCGCATCGAGCCGGTGATCTCGCCGGTCACGCTCGTGACCCTCGTTGGCGAGCACATGGGCGCGCAGCCGAATGTGGCGGGCAAGTTCCTCAATGCCATCGGCACGGCCGGCATCGCGGTGCGCGCGGTGGCGCAGGGCGCCTCGGCCCGCAGCATCTCGTGCGTGGTTGATGCCGACCAGACCGCGACGGCCGTGCGCACGGTGCACGGCGCCTTCAACCTCGCGCACACCCAGCTCAGCGTGTTCCTGCTCGGCAAGGGCGTCGTCGGCGGCAGCCTGCTCCGGCACATTGACCGGCAGAACCAGGCGCTCGGCCGCGAGCACGACGTGCAGGTGCGCCTCGTCGGCATCGGCGCGAGCAAGGGCGCGATCCTCGACGCCGAGGGCCTGCCGCCGCTGGGGGCTATCGCCCAGCTCGAGCAGGCGCTGGCCGCCGGCCAAGCCGCCAAGGATGCCAGTTCGCTCCTGAAGCAGCTCTCGCACCTGCCGAACCCCGTGCTGGTGGACTGCTCGGCCGCGGCCGGCATGGAGAAGCTCTATCGCGCGGCCTTCGAGCACGGCATCAACGTCGTGTCGGCGAACAAGCAACCGCTGGCGCTGCCGCAGGCCGAGCGCGTGGCCTTGCTCGCCTCGGCCCGCCAGAACTTCCGCGCCTACCATTATGAGACGACGGTCGGCGCCGCGCTGCCGGTCATCGAGACGCTCAAGAACCTGGTTCGCACCGGCGACCATGTCACCATGATCGAGGGCGCGTTCTCGGGCACGCTCGGGTTTCTCTGCGAATGCCTGGTGCAGGGCGACGCCCTCTCGGTGGCGGTGCGCAAGGCGAAGGATCTCGGCTACACGGAGCCGCATCCGCGCGACGACCTGTCCGGCCTCGATGTGGCGCGCAAGGCGGTCATCCTCGCCCGCGAACTCGGCCTGCAGGTCGAACTGGGCGATGTGGCGCTCGAGCCGTTCGTGCCGGCGGAAAACCTCCGCGAGGACGATCCGGAAAAATTCATGCAGTCGCTGGCCGGACTCGACGCCGCTGTCGCCGCGCGCATGGCCGCAAGCAAGGCCCACGGCAAGCTGCCGCGCTACCTGGCGCGCATCACGCCCGGGGCGGAGGGCCCGCAGGTCACGGTCGGACCGGTGGAGGTCGATGCCGCCTCACCGGCCGCGTCGCTGCGCGGCACCGAGGCCTTTGTCGCTTTCCACACGGAGCGTTACCGCCAATACCCGATGGTGGTGCGCGGGGCCGGCGCGGGTGGGGAAGTGACCGCCGCCGGCGTGCTGGCCGATATCCTCCGCCTCGCGCAGAACCTGCGCGGACGGAGATGAGAGTCCGCCCTGGCCGGCCGGTCAGGAAGTGAGACCCGGGACGGGCGGATCGGCATAGCGAATCGTTCGTATCAAAAACGATACGATTTGCCCGCCGACCCGGATTCCCGGGCGAACTGAAAATAATAAAACTAGGGGTTGACAGCGAATGTGCCGATTACCAGCTTCACGCCCGTTCGCATGTCCAACGTAGCCCTTATTGTGCTTATTACCGTCGCCGTGGCCCTTCTGGTCGCGGAACCGAACACACATGGGCGGCTCGTCAAAGCCACTAGCTCCTGAGAGAAAAAAGAAACTCAAAGAGGAAGCCGCCCAACCAAGGGGCGGCTTTTTTGTTTTCCACCCGGATTTCATTATGACGCACACCCAACCCACCCATTACTCGCCCTGCCGCAAATGTTTCGGCAGCGTGACCGAACCTTTACCCTCATGAATTCCGGCAAACGCCACAGCCACCTGGTCACTGACGGCCCGAGCCGCGCCCCCGCTCGCGCCATGATGAAAGCCGTCGGGTTTTCCGACGCCGATCTCGCCAAGCCGTTGATCGGCATCGCGAACACCTGGACCGAGATCGGACCCTGCAATTTCCACCTGCGCGAGCTCGCCGAGCAGGTGAAGGCGGGCGTCCGCGCCGCAGGCGGCACCCCGCTCGAGTTCAACACCGTCTCCATTTCCGATGGCATCACGATGGGCACCGAGGGCATGAAGACCTCGCTCATCAGCCGGGAGCTCATCGCCGACTCCATCGAGCTCGTCGCGCGCGGCAACAGCCTCGACGGCCTCGTCTGCCTCTCCGCCTGCGACAAGACCAACCCCGGCGTCATGATGGCGCTGGCCCGGCTGGATCTGCCCGGCCTCGCTCTCTACGGCGGCTCGATCGACCACGGCCACCTCCACGGGAAGGCGCTCACCGTGCAGGACGTCTTCGAGGCCGTCGGCGCGTTCACGGCCGGCAAGATCGACGCCAAGGAATTCCACTGCGTCGAGGACGCCGCCTGCCCGACGGCCGGCGCCTGCGGCGGCCAGTTCACCGCCAACACCATGGCGACGATCATGGAGGCCATCGGCATCTCGCCCGCCGGACTCAACGGCATCCCGGCCACCGCCGCGGCGAAACTCCAGGCCGCCTACCGTTGCGGCGAGATCGTGATGGACCTTGTTCGCCAGGGCCTGAAGCCCTCGCAGATCATGACGCGCCCGGCCTTCGAGAACGCCATCGCGTCCGTCGCCGCCTCGGGTGGCTCGACCAACGCCGTGCTCCACCTGCTCGCGCTGGCGAAGGAATCCAACGTTCCGCTGAAGATCGAGGAGTTCGACGCCATCAGCACGAAGACCCCGACCATCGCCACGCTCAAGCCCGGCGGCCTCTACACCGCCGTCGAGATGCATCAGGCCGGCGGCATCTCGCTGCTGCTCCGCCGCCTGCTGGAGGGTGGCTATCTTCACCGGGAGTGCCTGACGGTCACCGGCCGCACCCTGGCCGAGGAAATCGCAGGCGCACCCGAGACTTCCGGCCAGCAGGTCATCCGGCCGACGAGCAAGCCCTTCAAGCCCACCGGCGGTCTGGTCATCCTCCGCGGCAACCTCGCCGAGGAAGGCTGCGTGCTCAAGGTGGCCGGCAGCACGCGCGAGAAGATCACGGGACCGGCGCGGGTCTTCGAGAACGAGGAGAGCGCGATGGCCGCGGCCAACGCGCAGCAGATCAAGGCCGGCGATGTCGTCGTCATCCGCTATGAGGGGCCCAAGGGCGGCCCCGGCATGCGCGAGATGCTGGGCGTGACCGGCGCGCTGGCGGGGCAGGGGCTGGCCGACTCGGTCGCCCTGCTCACCGACGGGCGCTTCTCCGGCGCGACACGCGGCTTCTCCATCGGCCATGTGGCGCCCGAGGCGTTCGTGGGCGGCCTGATCGCCCATGTGCGCGAGGGCGACATCATCGATATCGATGTCCCGGCGCGCCGACTGCACGTCACCATCGCGCCGGCCGAGCTGGCCCGCCGTCAGGCAGGCTGGCGGGCCCCGGCTCCGCGCTACGCACGCGGCGTCATGGCCAAGTATGCCAACACCGTCTCGTCGGCCGCCGCCGGCGCCGTCACCACCTGATCATTTGTCACAATCTCACCCTACAAGGAACTCCATGAAACTCACCGGCGCAGAAATCATCTGGGAATGCTTACAGCGGGAGGGCGTTGACGTCGTCTTCGGTTATCCGGGCGGCGCCATCCTGCCGACCTACGACGCGATGACCAAATACCCGAAGATCCACCATGTGCTCGTGCGCCATGAACAGGGCGCCTCGCACATGGCGGACGGCTATGCCCGCGCCAGCGGCAAGGTCGGCGTGGCCATCGCCACCTCCGGCCCCGGCGCGACCAACATGGTCACCGGCATCGCCACCGCCATGATGGACTCTTCGCCCATCGTGTGCATCACCGGCCAGGTTGGCTCCAAGGCGATCGGCACCGACGCCTTCCAGGAGACTGACGTCACCGGTGTCACCCTGCCCGTCACCAAGCACAACTACCTCGTCACGAAACCCGGCGACATTGCCCGCGCCATCCGCGAGGCGTTCTACATCGCCAAGAGCGGCCGCCCCGGCCCGGTGCTGGTGGACATCACGAAGGACGCGCAGCAACTCACCGCCGAGTTCGACTGGGACGCCGCCGCGCCGCGCCTGCCGGGCTACCGCCCGAGCTATCACGCCCCGGACTCGGAATTCGCGCGCGCCGCCGAGCTCATCAATTCCGCCAAGCGCCCGCTCATCCTCGCCGGCCAGGGCATCATCAAGTCCGGCTCCACCGCCGAGGTGCTCAAGCTCGCCAAGACCGCCGGCATCCCGATCACCACCACGCTGCTCGGCATCGGCGCCATCCCGGCCTCGTCCGAGCTCAACCTCGGCATGATGGGCATGCACGGCGAGGCGTGGGTCAACCAGGCCATCCAGCAGGCCGACCTGCTCATCGCCCTCGGCATGCGCTTCGACGACCGCGTGACCGGCAACCTCAAGACCTACGCCCTCAACGCGAAGAAGATCCACGTCGATATCGACCCGACCGAGATCAACAAGAACGTCCAGGTGGACGTCGCCCTCATCGGCGACCTCCGCGAGGTGCTCGCGGTCATCCAGCCCCAGATCAAGAAAGCCGACCATGCCGAGTGGTGGTCCGCCATCGCCGTCAACCGCGGCGACGCGGCCGTGCGCGACATCAAGAACCTGCCCGACAGCGGCCACCTCTACGCCGCGCACGTCATCAACGACATCTGGCGCCTCACGCAGAAGCGCGACACCATCGTCGTGACCGACGTCGGCCAGCACCAGATGTGGGAGGCCCAGTATTTCCACCACGACAAGCCCCGCTCGCTCATCACCTCGGGCGGCCTCGGCACGATGGGCTTTGCGCTCCCCGCCGCCATCGGCGCCAAGTTCGCCTGCCCGGACAAGGACGTGTGGGTGGTTGTCGGCGACGGCGGCTTCCAGATGACCTCCTGTGAGCTGGCCACGGCCGAGCAGGAAGGCATCAAGATCAACGTCGCCATCATCAACAACGCGTTCCTCGGCATGGTGCGCCAGTGGCAGGAATTCTTCTACGACAAGCGCTACGCCGCCACGCCGATGACCGGGCCGGACTTCGTGAAGCTCGCCGAGGCCTACCGCCTCACCGGGCTGCGCTGCAACCAGCGCTCCGACGTGAAGGCCACCGTCGCGAAGACCCTCGCCGACAAGAAGACCGTCGTCATCGACTTCGTCGTCGAGAAGGAAGACACCGTGTTCCCAATGGTCCCCGCCGGCGCCGACCTCGATAAGATGATCCGCCGCCCGAAGCAGGATGTCCTGCTCGAGTCCGGCTCCGACAAGGACTGGGAGATGCCTTCGTCCACGCTCCCGAATGTCTTCGTCGAGAAAAAGGCCGAAGCCAAGGCCCTCAACGGCCGGCGCAAGCCCGCCTCGCCGGGCAAGCGTCGCACCCCCGCGAAGGCCTGAGCCCTTTCCACCCTCACTTTCACCCTCACTCTGCCCCCCATGGCCAAACATACGCTCATCGCCTACGTGGAAGACGTGCCCGGCGTCCTCAACCGCGTCGCCTCGCTCTTCCGGCGCCGCAACTTCAACATCGATTCCCTCACCGTCGGCCGCACCGAGCAGGCCGGCGTGTCGCGCATCACCGTCGTCGTCGATGCCACCGAGGCCGGCGCCCGCATCGTGGAGGCCAACCTCTACAAGCTGGTCAACGTCCTCCGGGTGGACGACCTCACCCGCAAGCCTTCGCTCTTCCGCGAGCTCGGCCTGGTCAAGGTGAAGGTCACGCCCCAGACCCGCGCCGAGGTGCTGCAGCTCACCGACGTCTTCCGCGCCCGCGTCGTGGACGTGGACGAGGTCACGCTCGTCATCGAGGTCACCGGCACGCCGGAGAAGATCGGCAAGTTCGAGATGGTGCTCCGACCCTACGGCATCGTGGAGATCGTGCGCACCGGCGCAGTCGCGATGGCCCGCGGCCACGAGACCCTCAGTTCCAACCCGCCGCTGGTCCATGCGACCGGCGGCAAGGCGGAGCACCACGACACCTCGGGCCTTGCGATGTCCGTCTAACCAATCACCCGATACCTGTCATCCTGAACGCAGTGAAGGATCCGGCACGATACACGCTCCGCCCATCATGATGGATTCTTCGCTTCGCTCAGAATGACAGGAGAAAATGTCTTCACTCTCACTCTCACTTTCACTCAAAAAATCCCATGGCTAAAATCTACTACGACAAGGACGCGAATCTCTCGCTCATCCGCGGCAAGAATGTCGCGATCATCGGCTACGGCTCCCAGGGCCACGCCCACGCGCTCAACCTGAAGGAGAGCGGCGTCAAGGTCCGCGTCGGCCTCGCGCCGACCAGCAAATCGGCCGCCAAGGCCAAGAAGGCCGGCCTCACCGTCGGCAGCGTCAACGACGTCACCGCCTGGGCCGACGTCATCATGGTGCTCGTGCCCGACCATGTGCAGGCCCGCCTCTACAAGGCTGAGATCGCTCCGAACCTGACCGCCGGCAAGATGCTGATGTTCGCCCACGGCTTCAACATCCGCTTCAAGGGCATCGTGCCGCCGAAGAACGTCGATGTCACCATGATCGCCCCGAAGTCCCCCGGCCACCGCGTGCGCGAGGTCTTCCAGGAGGGCGGCGGCGTCCCCGGCCTCATCGCCGTCCACCAGAACGCCACCGGCAACGCCAAGAAGCTCGCGCTCTCCTACGGCCGCGCCATCGGCTGCACCCGCGCCGGTGTGCTCGAGACGACCTTCAGCGAGGAGACCGAG
>Ga0268298_10001711_pt1 | contig 25190 bp, 22 predicted proteins | sample WWTPWeurt_MetaG_FD_194462 | JGI IMG/M metagenome (GOLD analysis project Ga0268298, IMG submission 194462) | Activated sludge microbial communities from WWTP in Nijmegen, Gelderland, Netherland - WWTP Weurt | ecosystem: Engineered > WWTP > Aerobic digester > Activated sludge | place...
GCTCTATAACCGAGATTAAGAAAGGTCAAAACGTCGAGGTGATAGGCAAGCAGGACGGCTGGTATAAAGTGCGCGTAAACGGCAAGGAGGGCTTCGTATACGGGGCTTTTGTCAACTGTAAGACCTCCGATGCTTACACCACCGCCACTGTGACAGCCGGCAAATCTATTAAAGACGCTAAGAACCGCACTGTTTCACATGCCCAACCCGGCGACAAGCTGGTGGTTCTGGGCGGCATCACTAATGACCGCTACAAGGTGCAGCTTTCTGATGGTCGGGTAGGCTTTGTAGACAAAGATGCTCTGGATGTTGCGGTGGATATGCCTCAGTTTGTGCCCTGAGGGCGGGCTGTGATATATTGTATCTGGCCCGCCCGCGGGTCGTTTGAGCTATAACGGGACGTAGCGCAGCTTGGTAGCGCGGCTGCTTTGGGAGCAGTAGGTCGCAGGTTCAAATCCTGTCGTCCCGACCATTTCAGGGTGATACCAAGCTCCTGGTATCAATTTGGTATCAATAGGTTTTAGACGGGTCGCTTCAGAAGTCCGTCTTTTTTTGTCTCGGTAGGTCTGACAATACCCCCCTCTTTGTCAGGGCGACGGTCAATTTAAAACTAAGGTATCCAGAAAAACGAGTGAAGGTATCCCGCCTTTTTCTGCGGTACTACCCCCTCGTCACTCACTATCGCAAGTTTGCAGGGTTTGCGTGTATATACAGGCGATATTGCTTGTGGTTGTTCAACCTAACGCGAGATTTAATTTAGTAGAGTCGCCTAATTTGAGACTGATTCGCTTGCGCAGTACAATCGTCAGCCAGGTAAGTGTTTACTGATTTATTGCATCAGACAATTTCCCTTGAGGTGTAGCAGACTCGTCTACATATTAGTAGAGTCGACTAATTAGACGGGTTGCGGATTTCAGAGTGTTCCGGTAGAGTCAAAAGCATAGAAACGTTTCTGATTCAGTGCACCGCTAGTGGTAGCTGATTATCTAGAACTTAGCAGGTAAATACGCAGAGGTGCTTATGACAAATGTCGTCGGCTATATTCGTGTGTCCGGTGAGAATCAGGCTAGAGATGGTCATAGTCTTGATGTTCAGAAGGAGGCGATAGAGAAATACTGTGCAGGAAACAGTCTGAATCTTCTATACACTTTTGAGGATGTGCAATCAGGCGAGAGCGCAGAGAAAAGGAAGGGGCTGCAAGCTGCCTTGAGTATGCTGGAAAACGATAGTGCGTCGGCACTTGTGGTCTATAAGCAGGACCGATTTACCAGGTCCGTATATGATGCAGAGGCTATTAAGCGGCAACTGAAAAGCAGTGGCAAGAAACTGCTTACTGTTGCCGACCATACAGACTGGGGCACCGATGATGGCGAGATGATGTTCCAGTTTAAGTCGGTGTTTGCTGAATACGAAAGGAAGCAGATAAGGCGGCGGTGCGTTGCTGGTTATCTGCGGAAAGTAGAGACTGGTGGTTATGCTGCCGGGCATCCACCGTTTGGCTATGATGCTTTTAAGGGTGAGCTTGTAGTGAATGAGCTTGAACTCAGGGCACTTGCAGTCATTAACGAGATGAGAGCCAGTGGTCTGTACTTTCGCGTGATTGCCGACTACCTCAATGCCTGCGAGGTAAGAACTAAGAGGGGCATGAAATGGACTGGTCATAGCGTTCGTGCTCTCTATGCAAGGCGACCAAATATCAAGTTAAACCTGCCTCCTGCACCGGCAGCCTAACCCCTGGGGTGTGGTGACAAAGGAGACAATGGAGACAATGTAATGACCTTAACCGGGTACATTCGCACCAGTGGTAGTTGCTTTGGGTCCACTCCTCCGCGACATGAGGCTGAGCTGATTAGAGCCTTCTGTTCTCGGAGAGGGATAACACTGACTGGAGTTTGGACTGATTATGCAGAGGCTATAGAGTTTTACCGATTAAATCAGGGGCTCAGTAGTGCATTCAAGGAGATTGATGCTGGCGAGAGTGCCGGTCTGGTTGTTTACCAGGTCTCGTTGTCACTAATGCTGTGTATTGAGTATCTGGCGACTTCTCCGGTCCTCATATTGCCCGTTGTTGGTCCTTCCATAGACTCAGGCACCATGTTACCTTATTGCTATGAACTAGGGAGCCCGTGTTATGAAACGCACTAGAGAAGACCGACTCAGCCACGCTAAGCGCCTCTACCTTGAAGGGAAACCGCTTAAGCAGATTGCCCAGCTTAGTACAACCAAAGTTGATACCATCGAGTATTGGGCTAAGAGATACCAGTGGAAAGCTGAGCGAGAGCAACTAAAGCTTGCTCAACTAGAAGGAAAGCTGCCTGGTCTTCGAGAGATTGATGAGCTTCGACTGAAGGGCGCTTACGCGCTTTATGCTGCCTCTGTTGAGGCACGCCTAGAGATTGTCCACCGCTGGGTGAAGAATAGAAGACCGTCGGAAACCTTCGAACTTGGTTCTTTGGGATATGGGGATGCCAAATATAGACCGGCATCTTCATCTGAGCGTGCCAGCTTCTGTGCTGAGGTTAAGGCTATTAACGAGCTTATATCTGGTTCGCGTGAGGAGATTGATAGTTTACGGTCCACAGTGCAAGACAACCCTGGCGTTCCCTCGTTGGCTGTGGTGAGCATGGAAGATATCCAGAGGGATGCAAACCTGAGAGTTGTTTAGTCGACCGGTGCCGAGAGATGCCTATCTGAACAGCTAGAATCTCCACTTCTTAATTTTCTGCACAGGTATCGAGGTGAATGGGTTGCGCCAAAGAACTTGCCCCGCTGAGTTGCCGCCGCAGAGTAGACGAAGTAGAGAAGTCTTTGAATCATTTAGCCTGTTGGAAACATGTCCTTGACTTGAGAAAACTCGCCGAAAGTAGAGAGCCACTTTGCTTTCGGTCTTCTCGTTTTCCGTCTGCACATTCGACCGGTCGGCACTGGTGCGTTTTGACCTAACAAGTAACAATAAAGCTAGCACCGAGACCGCAATTCCTGAAGTCACAATCAATTTCTTGTTCAATATTCCACCGTTCTGAGTTTGCTGGGTGCCTGTGCCGTGCGCTTTAGCGCTTCAGCTAGTTGGCTAAGAATTGGCAATCTTGCCGGTGTCAGTCAGAAAGTTAGTCTCGAGTAGTGCTGCAAGCGATACTCCATCGCAAGGTATGAGTCTTGTGAATGCTAGTCGGTTGCTGAGCGACCTTCCGAGCGCTGCCGTAACATCAATTCCTAAGTGCATGGTCGCTGCTGCTAGTTCGTCTGCCGTTTTGAATTGACGGATATTAGTTTGATATATCCTCTTGTTTATGGTTGCCATTGGACCCTTAACAGTGCAATCATGGGAGCATTTCAGCATGAATTCTGCGGTAAAGGAGGCTGTGTTGGAGGCGTAGCCAACATTGATTGAGCCATTTAGTTCTTCTAATTTCATTGTTCTTCCTTTCGATTTGAGGAGCCTGTATTCCAATACTAGTGGGTGAAAGAAGTCAATCAAGTGATAAGTTTTTGATTCGGCGCGAGAGAATCAAGAGTCGTCTATCTGCTTGGTTTCAAGAGAATCCGGGCATGTTATATCAAGAGTGTGTGAGGATTGCTCATGATTAGGGTCTCGCTGCTTTTGCTGACCTTGCTGGGGACATTGAGCCTCCCTGCATTGGGCCAGTCTGCTGCTGGCAATTCATCGACCGGTGGTCCCGGATCTTGGCTCATTAACAAAGCCTATTCCGGTATTGCCGCTCCTGGTAAGGCGCTGAAAGGACTTGGTTCTAAACTGCAAGGCGGAATGAAAAAGGCTCTAAGCGGGACGGGCAAGAGTGGTAATAACCAATCGCTACCAGGCAGCGCTAGTCCGCCAGCGCCATCTTATTGGAGCAGCCCGGCAAACTTCTCTGACCCTGACCCAGTTTATCAACAGAACTGGTACAGTCAGCCGGGCTCTAATGCTCAGATGCCATTCATTCAACCTTCACCAAGTGGGTTGACCGGCGGTATGCCGCCGTTTTACACAAGACCGACTACTGGGCTAATGCCACTGGGTGGTTCCTCGACTTCCAACCTGATGGGTGGCTACAACATTATCAATCCAGACGGCTCAATGACTGTGACGACTAGGAATCTAATGGGTGGGCAAAACATCATGTATCCCAATGGCGGCTTTGCCACCACTACCCCGAACCTGATGGGCGGTTTCAATATGATTGGACCGAACGGGGGCTTTACTACCTCGTCAAGGAATGTCTTCGGTGGTCAAAATATCATTGGTCCTGATGGGCAGATGACAACGACCATGCCCAACCTGATGGGTGGACAGAACATTTACTCACCCAGTGGCTCAATGACAACAACCATGCCAAATCTTATGGGTGGGTTCAATACCTTTCCATAGTGGCATTTCGCAGAATCAATAGGTTTTTCACATCGCTACTGCTGTAACTCAAGATTCGCAAGCACACTGTTTAAGTAGTCATCGCTGTACGACTTGCCAAGTCCGCAACAAAAGAGCAGTTCGGATATCAGCTGCTTTGTAATTCGAGGCTTCAAGAGGTCGCCTGTGTAAGACGTCAAACTAAAGGTGGCGTTTGTATCCAGCGGGATACCGTCTGGCGATTTTGTTAGCCAGTCACCATTTGCAATAAAGGGAACCCTCGATGAGCTGAAGTTCAGCTGAATCTCAAGATGGATTAGACCACTGAAATCGATAGATCTGTAGAAGTCGTTTGCTCTTCGTAGGAATCTTATTGCACTTTTGGCGGCATCGAAGAAATGGATTCGCTCTAATCCCTCTATTTCGTCAGTTTCAAGTTCTATGCACTCCGAGATAGAGCCCCACGCGGTTATCTCCAAATAATTCCAGCGTGGTCGATCGCAGCGCAAATACACCGACTCATGGGCGGTGCCTGTTTTGGGACTGCCTTTATGGAATTCATTCCTGGCAATTGATAGTTGTTCGAGTAGTTTAGGAAGATCACATAGCCTCTGTCTCGGGTACTGCGGCACTACGCCCATACTAAGATAGTTAAACTGTGGAGATAGATTGCCAGCGCGAACTGATGCCCTTTCAAGAAGCTTTCGAGACCGGTCCAATAAGTCTGCTTTTACCTTCGCGTAGGATACTAAATCATTTGGCATAAGCATCTTGATACCGTCTGTATGGATTGTGAAATCATTAGTCCTAATTGGTACAGTACAGCTGTCTTCTGTGCCCATCCAGTGGGGCGCTTCAACACTCTGGGGAATGCGAAGAAGAATTACGAATTTGTTTTTGTTGTGCGGAATTTCGTACTCAAGCATGTCTGGCACTAATCTTGGCTTGATTGCAGTGGCGCAGGTCTTGCTTATACGGTCGCGTATTCCTTCTGGGTCAGCAACTCCAACGATATCTAATGGCACGCCAGGCTTTCCCGGCCTCTCCTCTGTTTTAACGCCTATTAGAATAATTCCGCCTTCAGCGTTAGCCATGGCTGCTACGTCTTTTGCGATGCCCTTGGTCTCCTCGACTGTTGTTTTATAGTCTAGGTACATGCACTCGCCGATTTTCTCTTTGCAATAATCCTTGATATCAGAGAAGGTAATATCCTTGAGTTGGTCCCAGTATAGGTCTTTAGCCAAGAGCGGATTCTCCATTAGAGGCGTTGTGTTGCCGTAAATTCTAAGTGCTTGGCAAACACCAAGCAAACTGCATTAAGCCAGCAGTCTACAAACCGAAGTTATGCTCCAAAGCTTGCCTTTCTTAGTTCTGATGCCGTCTTGGTTTAACTGGTCAGCAATTTGTGCAAGCGGCGCTCCCTGCTCCCTGAGTTCGCAGACCTTGGCAATTACAGCCTGTTCCCTCTCGCAGGGTAGCAAGTTTCTCCCAACAGCCTGATAGCCATATGGCGGGCGACCGCCAATGTAGCCATTGTTCTTGCGCTTCCGCTCTCGTCCCTCTGCGCACCGCTTCTTGATACGGTCCTTCTCAAATTCAGCAACGGCTGAGAGCATTTGATATACCATCTTGCCACTGTCTGAGTTCGTATCTACCGGATCCACAATAGAGATAAGCTGTTTGTTTCGCTGCTTGAGTTCAAGCCTAATGTGTTCGGAGTCCAAGACATTTCTTGCCAGGCGGTCAAGCTTATGGACAATAAGGCCATCAGCTAAGTCGGCATATACTGCCTGAAGCGCGAACTGCAAGCCTTGCCTGGTATCAGCCGCTTCAGCCGACTCTACATCTTCCAGTATGGTGAAAAGTGTATGACCGTGACGGAGGCAATAGGATTGAATCTCTGACCGCTGCACTGGAAGGCTATTGTTGTCCCTCTGGTTCTCTCCGCTCACTCTTACGTATCCCACTAAGATACTCATCTCTAGCCTCCTCTCTCATTTTCTTTCATATACTTGGCATTGACCTTAAGCATTTGATAGACGCTGTTGTGGTCCCAATGCTGACCACCTCTCCGGCGGACGCCAGCCCTGTTTAGAAATTCGCCGATGGACTTTAGGGACTCACCGTCTGCTCTTTGTCTGACTGCCTCTGAAACAAGCTCTTGCTCCTCTGGGTCGATGACCAGTTGATTGCCTCGAAGCCTCCACCCGAAAGGCAGCCAGCCGCCCCTGAATCTATTGCTGGTCTTTGTGCCGATGACTTCGATGTCAGCGCCTTGCAGGTCGGCAGCCCCATGCTTCACCAGGCAACTGGCTATTCCCACCTTGATGACTCGGGCTGCTTGATCTAGCGCTCTTGTCTCGCCGGGATCGTCAATCCATGTGCTGAATAGGGTTATGTTATTGATGGTACAGAAGGCTTTTATTTCAGCCTCTGCTTTGTCCCTTGCCCTGCCACTCCCGGCAATTGCATAACCGCAGGCTATTTTCATAGATGCCCTCGCAGGGTGTTGAAAACGTTGACTGAACTCCATGACCGATTGAGTTTTGTTCTTATGCCCCGACAGTTTAGACCGTGCGCAATCTCCGCAAGGGTTTCCCCTGCCGCCTTCCGTCTTGCCATGTCTGCCTTGATTGCCTGTTCCACAATGTTGATTGAGAGAAGACCGCTTACAAGGTCATAGCCAAATGGTGGACTGCCCTTGAAGGGTTTCTGTCTAAGCTGTTGCTCCAATAGAACAGTATGGCTGGGTTTCTGGGTAGGCTTGATGCAACATTGGAAATTACCAGAAGCTGCTTGAATGGATAGAAGCTTCTTCCCATGCTGCCTAAGCAGTTCTCTAGTCTCATGCACACCGATACCCTTAGCTTCTAGAGAATCAAGCGAGTAGACTAGCAAGCCATCAGACAGTTTAAGAGTCGCTGTCTTTAGTGCAAATTCAAATGACCTTCCGCGGCAGGCATCTTCGGAACTGGATTCCTCAAAGAAGATGGACTCATACTGGCTCTTTCGGCAGTATTCCCTAGCAGCTTCTTGCTGTGCCGGGATAGACTCGATGCCTTCACCCTCAAATAGATACACTGACACTTTCATCATCGCTAATGCGCCTCTTCTTTTGCTTCTTTTACTTTGGCTGCAAGCCAGGCTAAATCTAGTTCTAAGAATTCTAAGCAGCGAATGTAATCACCCAGACACATTGCGTCTGCATACCGGAGGAAATCTCTTCCGACCACCTGCTCAGCAGAGTAGTTACTGATACCCAATGCAAGCGCCAAGGATCTGACGTTATCAATCCCTCGGCAGTTGAGGTGGCGAACCAGTTCTGTGTCAAAGTAGTGGATATCTTTCAAACCCTCGAAGCTGGCACCGGAAACGGAGACTAGGTACATGGTTTCACCGCACGGCAAAGCCAGAGCGCTGCCGCTCTATTTCTGCCCGACTGGAATAACAAAGACGCTTCTGACTTTAAGTGAGTGCTGCCGGTATTTCAATCCCACCGCCGATTCCCTTAAAGGCGAGATGGGATATGTTTTGTAGTAAACACATTAGTGGTGCTCGCGTGTTTCGCTGTGAGGCATTTGATCGTTTCGTTGGTGAATTCAATGTACCCCATAATTCTCGATTAATGGAGTGCAAGATTTAATCAAAAGGCTCATCCCGAGCCAGGTGTGTAGCACCGATGCTACATCCCTTTGTCCGAGTGATGCGGAGCGGTGGTTAAAATAGAGTGGCGCGTTATTGGAGAAGTGTGTTGTTTATTCGAAACTTTGGGATATCTGGATATAGAAGCTTTGGCGAGCAGATGTCATGGCTTGAGGACTTAGGAAAGGTAAATCTACTAATTGGAACCAACAACAGCGGCAAGTCCAATGTTCTGAGATTTATTCGCGAAAGGTTTTGTGATATCGAAGACCTCGTGACTAGCGGCGTCGATCTTTCGGCGCTGAGCCCTGACGATTTCTGTAGATTCTCTTCTCGTCCCATCGTGGGGTTTGGATTGAAGTGCCAATTTTCGCGGAGTCTCATGAGCCAATATCTTCGTGAAAGTGCGCGCGATGAACGTGCAAGAACGATACTTCGAGCTGTAGAGGAAAAGCTTCCGGAGGGAATGGAGATTCGTTTCCTTTACGAAGTTCAGCATAATCGAAATAGATGTTTTGGTTCCGTTGTGGATGTCAGTCCCTCTTTCGATTCCCTGGTTCGCAAATTTGAAATTGAGAATCCGAGAATAGGCAGGCACTACGACGCTAATGAACGGGAGCTATGTAAGAATATTTGGTTGGGACTTGTTCAATACGCAAAGTCGACCAGAGGCAATAAACATATTTCTCTAGTGCCTGCGCATCGAAAGCTTACTGGTGATGTTGAAAATGCAAGTACTATTCTCTCTGGTTCGGGCTTGATCCGACAGATTGGCAAATGGATCAATTTTATTGGCAAGGAACATGCCTCTAGACTCAAAGGCGAAAGGCTTGAGCAGTTCGTTAGGACAGTCACTGGATACTCGGATGCCAGGCTTAGAGTTGTTAGTCAAGACACGCAGATAGAGATCATGCTCGATAATCAAAGCTTCAGTTTAGATGACATGGCTACTGGCCTGCACGAGTTGGTACTTTTGGCTGCATACTGTTCAGAAATTGAAGAGTCGGTAATTTGTTTGGAGGAGCCGGAGACGCATTTGCATCCAACCTGGCAGCGGGCTTTAGTAGATTACATACAGAACGAGACTAGCAATCAGTATTTTATAGCGACGCATTCTGCTCATATCATTGACATTCCTGGAGTCCCTGTGTTCCAGGTAAGGAGAGAAGGAAAGCTCAGCACTGTACGAAAAGTTGGCTGCGACGATGACACTCTTCTTACCTTGCGGGACTTGGGGTATAGAGCATCAGACTTGCTACAAGCGAACTATATTCTCTGGGTCGAGGGCCCGTCTGATAGGCTGTATTTGCTTCACTGGCTCAAACTCGTTACTCCAGCGCTTAAGGAGGGGGTTCATTTCTCAGTTGTTTATTACGGGGGCTCAATGCTGGTTCACCTCTCTGGGCATCAATTGGATGAATCTCCTGATGCCTTCGGTTCCGACATTCTAAATCCGATTTTACTCGCCAGGCTCAATCAAAATTTTGGTGTGCTCATGGATAGTGACTGGACTTCGGAGGAACCTCCTACTGACAAGAAGTGGAAGGCAAAGCAGAAGTGCAAGGAGGATCTGGTTTCTAGACAAAGGTTTGCTTGGATTACGCACGGCAGAACAATTGAAAACTACTGCGTTGTTGAGGATCTGGGAAGTGCTGTGAAAATACTGAATGCCAATTATAAGTATGATTCGCCTTCAGATGTTTACCAGACCGCCTATAAATTTGAGAATACTCAGGGGAGTAAAGTTGAGGATAAGGTGTCATTAGCTAATGCTTACATTCGTGTGCAGAATGAACTTGCAGATGATCATGTCAAAGAGAGCAAGTCTAGCGGCGAGAGCCAGAAGAGAAGAGATTTCTTGATTGAGAGGCTTAAGCAAGAGCCCACTGGCAAGCTTCACGACCACCTGGTTGAGCTTGCCAATGCAATCCATGCGGCGCAGGGCGAGCCTATTCCCCCATCCGCATGACCGCTCTAAGTAAGGCTCTGTTATTGGCTATCTTGCTCTTCATGTCTCTGGCTCTGTCCCCGGCAGTGTACTCGATAGGCGTTACATTCACGGTCTGCTGAATCACAAGCTGGAGCCAGTCAAAGGATTTCTTGACCTGCTTGGTAGTGGCATCACGTTTAGGAGCACTGACAAATGGTGTCGACATTTGAGAGCGCTGTCCACCGCTGTGAATCTTTTCTGCAAATGTCTCTAGCTGTCTCTCAAGTGGCCCGAAGAACTGCCGCATAGCCAAAGTCAGATAGTCCGGCATCGGTCTCACTGGCTGAGCCTCACCGCTTCTCGCTCTGCCGGTAACTACATCCACCGGTCTGAACTGTTCCCCATATTGTCCTTGGACCAGTCTGGGGTCTTTGAAGTCCTGTAGGGTCATCGTGTTTAGTCTGCTGCCGATAATGAAGGCTAACTGAAGCGGCGCTACAAGCAGCGACGGTACCCGCTTGTCTCCTTGCCCGGCAAAGAGCTGTTGAGCGTAAGCGGCTAAATCACCAACAGAGGTGAGCGGGTTGAAGGCGTCCTTCTTGATCAAGAGGTTGCCGCCATTCGGTCCCTTCATTTCAATCGCCACCCCGCCCTTTAGAGTACTTGGTGCCAAGGGGTCAGCCATGTATTCTTCGGCGAGTCTGCCAACCTGCTGGGTTATCATCCACTTGTAAGGATTGCCGCCCGGTAAGCGAGATGTGTATTGGCTGATATACACCAGCCACGAGGGGAATGGAGTGAGCCTTCCAAGTAAGCGCATTATTGGCTTACCTGACAGCGCTCTGAAGTTACCACAGGCTTTCAATACTTCTTTGTTGACATTGTTCAGGGCAACCTGGTCAAACATAAGTGATTCAATAGCGGCAATTGATTTTTCAGTTGAGAGCATGTCCCTGACCACTTGCCCGATAGGTGCGTCTTTCTCGGCTATTTTCATGAAGTAGAAGGTACCGGCTTTTGCTCTGATGAAACTATCGTATAGCTGGGCTCTTGCCAGGTTGAAGCTTACGAAATTGTCGTAAGCCGCTACCATGCCGGTGAACGGGTTGCGTTTGGGATTTAGCAGGGCTGAAGCTGTCGGGTTTGCATTCCTTGCGAAATCGATGGCTTCCTTCAGATACTGTTTACCAGTGATTTCCTTCATGATTATGTCTTCAGCAATGTTGGCTGGGATGGCATTTCTGACGGATTCCTTGCAGGCAAGCCGCCAGGCAAGGAGGCTGATAACGAAGTCTCTTGGTCCATTGATGGAAACATATTCGAGCATTCCAGCCTGCTGAACTCCTTGCGCCTCAGCGTATGTCAGGTTGCCGCCAAGCATGTACCGTTTCGACAAGGCTATGCTTTCGTCATAGTGCTTGAGGATTCTGTTTGGGAAGTTTGCCTTTGGTGTAATGGCTTGGGAGAAAACTTTGAGAGCTGATGCAAAAGTCTTATCCAGGTAAATTACTTTTGGGAACGATGTGAGAATGAGCTTCTCGATCTCTTCAATTGATGCAACTGCCTGGGGGAGTTCGCCAAGGATGCTTCTAGCCATCTCTTGTGCGTCAACAGCTATGAGTCCCTTTGCCTGGAGTTCAGCTTCGGTCATTGCCGCGATTTGCTTAGAGCCAGGATCAGGCGCATTCTTTAGCCAGTCAAGGTCAACGCCCTTCTCTATGGTTGCCTGAAGTACCTTCTCATAGGCATGGTGAAGTTGCCCAATCTGTAGCCATCTTGTGCGAAGAGAGTCAAAGTGAGAGGTTATTGAGTTCTCACCCGCTGTCTGTTTGGTTTTCAGATAGCCAGCTTTCTTCTCCATCTTTTTCTTGATGGCTTTGTGTATCTCATCGAGCTGTTCTTGCAATAGCTGTTTGCTGGCTATGTCTGGCGCTTGTTCAATTCTTGACCTCATCTCAAGACCTTGATTCTTTAGAGCCTCGATTTCTTTCTGAAGCGCTAACTCTTGGAGGGCTCGCTTGTCAGTCAGTTTGTCCTTAATCCTGGTAGGGTCGGCTGTCACCCCTTCCATCTCAAACTTGCGAACGTGAGGCGAGTATTGCGGGAAGATGCCTTTACCTTCAAGAGTGGCTTTCGTTTGAGCCAATAGTCTGGCTTGTTCTTCGCCATCTAGTGCTTGCCATGATTTGGTGTCTAAGCCGGTTAGTTTAATTGTTGCCGGTTGGTATTTGTCCATGGCTAGCGCTGATTCATCGACAAGACCAGTAATCCTCTGGCGCATTACGCCGGAATATTGTTCAGCTACAGCTAGGTACTTCTGGATAGCTTCAGGGATGCCTTTGCCAGACAGCAAATTGGGATGCCAACCCTCGGCATAGGCTTGAACTTGCCCTCGAATGTTTTTGGGAATCTTTCGCCAGGATGTTCCGACCTCTGCCAGAAATTTATTGTCTTCATCAATCATGGCATCAGCAAATTGTTGCTGCATTTTGCTGGCCTGGTTAACTTGTTTAACCTTCTGGGTGGCTTTGCTAGCAGCCTCGCCTATTGCATCTGCTGCACTTTCTGCCGCCTGCCCGGCAGACCTAACAACCGGGTTTGTGGATTCTTGCGCTTTCGTTACTACTTCACCGGCTTTCTGTACCCCGTTCTGAAGCGCACTCTTTGCAAATGCCTGGGTTTTAGCCATTGCACTCTGAACAGCTTCCGTCTTCGAGATTGCGCCTGCCGCTTTTCCAAGCCCGAGAGGTTTGGCGGCTGGCAGCAAATCAAAGGCAGTATTGAGCGGGTGAGCTGCTACCTGCTTGAGCACATTCGCTGGTTGTCCAGTCAGGAATGGGTCTACATAGGCTTGCTTATAGTTATTCACCATACCCATTGCCATTGAGCCAGCTAGCCCGATGTCGCCAAGGTCTGGTGCTGTGCCTATGAGGTTGGTTCTCAGTAGCGGCTTTCCTAGCGGTGCCTGAGGGTCATGTAGAGGTACTGCTTCCAATCCCCTTGCAATACCAGCGCTGCCGATAGTGCCCAAGCCCTTGAATATTTCGCCAGCGTCTTGCCAGGCGTTCCCGGCGATATCTTCAGCAGTATCGATTGGTCTGCCATCATAGAGATTGATTGGCTTGCCATTGTATTGAATGGTCCCAGTGAATTTGTCAGTCATTCGATTTATTCTCCAGCGATGGCGGGTGCATTGTTAAAACTAAGTGGCTGACCATTGAAGTATTTTGGGTCTAGTGGTGGCAATTGTTGGGCATTTTGCCAGGGTCTCTTGGGTTGTGACCTTGGCAAGGGCTCCTGTGTCGATGGGCTATGATTCAGGGTCTCTTCAATCGACTTGAGCAATGTAGCGGCAACCTTCTGGCTGTTAGGGTCAGTGGCATTGAGCGAGAGAGTTGCCAGAGCCGTTGCCATGCGGGCGGCGGCTTCCTGAGGAACGGCTTGCCCTTCCAGCCTGGTCCTGTATGTCTCTTCAATGATTTTCTTGTTTTCTAGGTCGGCTTTTGCAATCATGGCTTTTCTCGTTTCCCTGCTTACAATCATCTTGGAGATGCCATCCATAGCTTTTGCGATGGCTTCCCACCTTTCATATTTGGCGATCTTCTGCCTCTGGGTCAGATTGAATTTATTGGTGGCTGCCTCTGTATCAGTCAATCCAGCTTGAGCCTCTGCCAGACCTGACTTCGCATTGGTCTCAGCAATGTGAGCCTTCAGAAGACCGAGTTCGTATGGGAGCATCTGTTGCAGTTTCGCCAAGTCAAACGCTTTCTGCCTTGTAGCAATTGCTGCTTGCCGTTGCTCTTCTGCTGCATTTGGGTCTTGCACCTGTGAAAGTCCCCAGATATCAGCTTCATTGAGACCAAGAGTTCTGGCAGCACCTCTAATCATGGCTGTCTTTTGCCTGTTAACAACAGGTGCGAGGACTGGTCTACCTGTCTGGTCAATCTGGCCAGTTTCACCAATCACGGTAGGCGGAAGCAGGAACGCTCTTGATAGCAGTTCCATGCTTTGAGCAGCATCAAGAATTTTCTTGTCTTCCTGGTCAAGCATAAAGTTCAACACTGCAAGAGCCCCCTGGTTGAATGCTTGGTGAGCCACTCTGCTGTCAGCTCCCATCTGTTGCATCATCTCTCTGTTGGCATTGATGACACCCGGCATCATGGTTTGCAGCATCGTTACTCTACTGTTTAAGTCCGTTTTGTAGCGGTCTTCGGCAGCTTGCAACATACCGGCGCGAGCATTAGCCTGTCCGCGCATTGCCCAGACGCCTTGAGCGATTGGCGCCATCAGCTTGCCTGCTAAGGTTTTATGTTGCCTCTGCATCGGCGGTATGAACGTGTCGGGGCTAGGCATGTAGTCGTTTCTGTCAGGCAGCATATCGATTGCCGTCTGAGGCAGTGTTCGAATGTCCTGGGCTGGCAAAGACTGGTAGTAGTTAACTTGTGCTGGGCGTTCAATAAATGGATTTGGCATTCCCATTTGTGAGATGTCTGGAGCTGGCAGCATCTCAGGCATATCACCCATGTTGCCGCCAAGCCGATACGGTTGCCCGGTTGTCGTTGGGGCTGCTGGCAGCATTGTTCCTGAATAGCCGTACGCGCCATCACTCACAGTATCCATTTGCGGGGTGCCGCCAGGTGCAAATGACACTTGCGGATTGGCGGCAATCAATTGGTCGGCGCCGTAATTCCGACCGCCAATATTGATCATGCCGGGCTGTTGTTCCGGTGTGAAGTTTGGCATGTTGGGGAACTGCATCGGCGCCAAGTTCATCGTTGCAGAAGACTGCAATACAGGCGTATTGTTGACATTGATGGCAGGCTCACCGCCACCACCACCGACAGATACAGGCAGTGTGGGCACGGAAGCTGAATAGCTTTGTACCGGCACACTGTATGCAGGCTGATACGCGGGCTGATAGCTCACACCCAAGTCAAACGCAGGCATGGCAGGAGGCGGCGACCATGCAGGACCATTGGCAGCAATGAAAGCAGCTTGTGCCGCTATCGGATCATACGTTGGGCTATTGAGATAAGCAGCGCTATTCAGATTAGCGTTGTAATCATTGAGTGTTGTGCCACCAGATAGAGTTAAACTCATGGATTCTCTCCTTTGAAGCATAGAAGTAATATAACTTGGAAAAGCGCATAAATACTGGGTTTCTTATGCAATCACCAGGGAGATCACATTGTCACCTTTGTCACCCTGATTATTGAAACTCGACTGAAAGTTAGAAATGGTCATTGTCTCCTTTGTCACCTTTGTCACCGTCTCCCTGGGGGTCAAGCAGAAGTGGATTGACGCGAAAGAAAGTGGTTGGCTTTCTTGTTTCAAGTTTCTCAGCGGCGCTAATGATGCCACGTTCCTGCATAACGCACAGTGCTTTATTGAGCCTCTCCGATGACCCTTTGCTGAATCGACCAAGTCTTTGAAGGTGGCGTTTGAGAACACAGGTCTCGCCTTTTTCTTTAAGCCAGGCGGTGAGAAATTTGGCATCTTCGGTGGCGTAGTCTAGGGACATCGATTCAAATGCCGCTTTTGCATGGTCAATGAGCAAAGTGCAAATAGCTGTAGCCTTTTCTATGTGTATCTTTGCAACCTCTTTGTTGCCTAACCAGTTCTCGGCAATATGGAACAGAGCTGCTATGCGAAGAACTTGACCAGGTAACTTCCCCGTCCAATCCTGGATATCTTCGAATTCGCGTGATGGACCCTGTCGGTCTTCAATATATTGCGCGAAGTCGTACCAGGTCTGTAGTGCGTCTTTGCTCAGCACTAGCCTGAATGGCTGCTCACCTGCCGGGGTTAGTTCAAGCAGGGTCTTGATGTTGTATTCAAAGACTGCTCTTTTGCCAGGGTCAACGTTCAGATTTAGTCTTACGTTGCGATATCCAATATTTGACCGAGGAATTGCGTACAGGAAACGCGCAAGAGCTCCGATACCTCTTAGCTTTCGCTTGCTTCCCTGTCCAAGGTTTGACATTACTTCTGGCTGCACGGTCAGACCGAAAGATAGTGCAGGCTTGTCTAATGTGACTTCTCTTTGTCCACGGTTAACCCGCACTGATGAACCAGACCAAGCCTGAAGGAAGACATCTAGATTGGCTTTGCCGTCATTGTAGAGTCCGGTCATAACTTCAAAGATCCCGCCCTCGTCTGAGAGCACAGCCATCTTCTCATCGTGCTTGACCAATTGGTTTTGAAGTTCCTCTGCCGTGATGTCACCAGTGAAAAGCTTGGGCGCTTTGACTTGTGGTTGTGCTAATGTCTCCTTGAGTTCAGATATTTCCCTGGCGATTTGCTTTCGCCTGTCTTGGTCACTCTCTTTGGCTGCGCTTGATTGTAAGTCTGTAATGCGCTTCTGGGCGATTACTCTGGTTGCCTCGGCTTCGTCAATTAGTGGCTGAAGTCTCCTTTCAGTATCCTTCTCCCATTCCTTTAGAGGTGCTGTGAGCTGCTTGACGATTTCAGATTTGCGACTGGATGGCGGCAGGGCTACTACAGTCCAAAGATTGATGGGCTCCCAGTAGTCTCCACCTGTGGGCGAGATTATTGCCTTACCCTGAAGACAGGTGGAAAGCACCGATAATGCGAACATTGCCGCAAGTTCTGGCGGTGTCTGCGTCGATTCACTAACGGCCTGACAAAATTCGCCAAGCCAGCATGGTAGTAGAGTAGAGGGAATGCTGGGTGTCTTAATTTCATTGAAAAGGACAAGTTCAGGCCAGTCTTGGTCTTCAGATACTGGCTCTAGATCTTGAATCAGTTCAGTTGCTGCCGGTGTAGCGTTTGGATTTCGTGGTATTATCTTCATGAAAAGTTTCCTTGTAGACATCATAAAAGTCGGTGTTTGAGGCGGTTGGGGTTTTGCAGGCACCAACCGTTTTCTCTTGCAGGCGCAGTGTTTTGATCAGCCCGTGTGCCGCCCTCTGACCGGCTTTGCTATCGTCATTGTCGGCGTAGATTTGGACCAGACTAATGCCGTCAGGTAGTTGTACTAGCGGCATGAAGCTGGCAGATAAGGCTGCCCAGACTGGAGTCTTGAAGAGGATGTGAGCAGCTATTGCGGTTTCAATTCCTTCTGCTATGCCTACTTCGCTCCCGGCAGGATAAAGCCTTACCACACCACCTTTCGGGCTGCCAATGAGCTTTTTGGGGGATGGTACTGGAGCCTTTTGCCCTGCAAGTAAGTAGGTGATGTGGGCGGCAATGATTGAACCGTCTACACTTTTGACCGGCGCTACCATGGCTGGGTAGTGTCCGAGGAGTTCAACCTTGCCGGGTTCTACTTGGTGAAAGTAAGCAAGTCGATTGTGTTGTAGAAGTTCCTCCGGCAATGCCTCTGGTGGGAACCCACGAGTCTCAGTCAGGTATCTGTAGATATCCGAGTTCTTCTCGATTGGTATCGAGTCAGAAACTATTCGGCGTGCTTGGTCGATTCGCTTCTGCTTGTGGTTATCAGCGCTTGCCATGCTCTCTTTAAGTGAAGGTTGAAACCTGGCAGGTAGGGTGGAACCAGCAAGCGTTAATGCTTCCTTGAATGAGCAACCATGGACCTTCTGAATTAGGTCAATAGCATCACCACCGCCGCAACCACGGCAATAATGCCGACCGCTTGCAAACAGTGTGAATCTGTCACGACCGCCACAGTTGGGACACGGGCTGGCTTTGCGCGGCGTTGGATCGATGCCAGCGTTCGAGAGGTCTGTGTCCATACCTCTATGCTCCAAGGTAGAGCGACCAAGCGCGCTCAGCGCATTCAATGCGGCTGGCAGGATCTCTAGCGGCGTCGAATTCACCAATCGCAAGCCGCAGAGCTTCGCCCATCTCACCCCGCAACCTGCCAGTGGCTTTTCTGAGTTCGCCGATCGGGTCTTCCAGGTTGCTAAAAGTTTCGCAAAGTCCCAGTAGTCGCTCGATCGTTTCTGAAAAATGGTCACGCGAAAGAGCATCAGCCACTTGGTGAAGAGGCTCTACACCTTGCTCTTCGAAAATGCGGGTCAGGAGCTCGTTTAAAATTCCGGCGTCGGCCTGATTGGCGCACTCCAGGAGCGAAATGATATCAGCGAGCCATATTCGCGTAACCCAGTTGAGCGCTCTGGGACCTCCTTTCCAGGTTGAGCCCAGTTCGCTCAACCTGCATGCCGAGTCATTTAGCATGGCTTGGAAGTGGTTAACCGTGTCCGTCATGCGTCGCGCCCCCTTTTTTCTGCGCTTCTAGCCATTGAAAGAGCGCTGCCTCGTCGTACAGGACCGCCCGTCCGAGTTTCACGAAAGGCGGCCCCTCCCCTAGCCACGCAGCGCGCTTGAAATAGCCGAGCGAAAGCCCGGTAATGCTCGGCAGTTCGCACCGCCGTAGAAATTTTCTTTGGGTCCCATTCGATGTCATCTGACAACCTCCGAGCGCTTTGTTTTACCCCCTTAGTAAAGCCCCGAACGAGGGTCTTCTTGAAGTATCAAATTTGACGCAAAAGACTACACCATATACCGCTGGTATGCAGGGTATATGGTGTGGGGCGCCTTGTTCGTCCAAGGGATGACCTTGCCTATATGCCGGTTGCCTAATCGCCTAATTGTGCCTAGTTGCGAGAGTCGTCAACCTTGATATCACGAGTCAGTTTTTCGATTTTCCTGCTAGCTCTTGGTTGCTTCTTTCAAATGTTCTAGCCATTGGTCGACATCTACATGGAATGAATTGTCTGGGTCAGAGTTAAGACAGTAGATCAATAGGCTAAGACAGTTCTCGTGCCAGTCTTTGGTTCCACCAAGATGCTCTGTGAGTGAATTTACGTCATTGTGAATGTTTCGTCCATGATTCGGAATAAACTCTGAGATTTGCTCCCTGATGTCACCCCTCTGAACTTGGTTCCACGATTTGTGCTTTTCGGCTAATGCTTGTAATACGGCGGTCTTTAGTCTGGTTTTCATTGTTGTGAACTGATGGTCCCCACCCCTAGACCTCAGGTTTTTATTGTCGACATTGATAAGTGCATGAGTAAACCACAGCGGCGGATTGACGCCTGATTTCAGTATGAACTCTCCTAGAAAGAGTCTGGGTGGACTATCTCCAGCTTCAATCCAACTTTTGAATAGATCGAAGAATCTTACAAGCCATACTTCTCTTGCATGGCGCTCGAGTACTTCTTCCTTGGTTTGCCCCGTGCAGTCCAATAGATGGCTGCCAAATGGAGTTTCCAGACGTTGCTCTAACTCTTGTCGAGGTAATTCAAGCCAGATGGATAGCCAGTGGTTGCAGTCTACCTGGAGTTCAGCATTCAGTTCCCGAAGACTTGTGGGGTCCGAACTGAATACCTTTGCATAGACATCTTCATCTTGCATGGCTTAAACAACCTCTAGCTTGCGGCGAGGCAGTCTGGTCACTTTGGCAGGCGGCGTTTGCCGACCAGTAATATCTAGAATGTGGTCCGATATCTTTTGCATCAGGCTTCTGAGTCGTTCCATGTCGACAACGATATAGCCGCTTGTGACATCGCTTGCTGTGGTCTTATGGTTGAGAAGTTTCTTTAGGGAGTAATACGGGATGTCCAGGGACTCAGCCATTGTGATGAATGTCCGTCTGAGGTCATGCATCATAAAGTTAACGCCGCTCTCCTTCCTGACAGCATTGATTGCCCGTTTACTTTCCACGATGTGCCCGGTCCTTCCGTTGCCGGGGAACACATAGACCGCACCTGTCTTGCTTTCCAGGTGGCGCTTTTTGAGCATGTCATTGATGTATGAGGATAAGGGGAGCATATGGTCTTCCCCGTTCTTGGTGTCTTCTACTCTCAGGCTCTTCTCATGGAGGTCTACGTCTGACCACTTTAGACCGGCAGCTTCTGACCGCCTGAGACCAGTAAACAGGCAAAGTATGATGTAGTCTCGCATCGTGCTATCCGAGCGTCCGCCTGCATCTGTGAGATTGTCTACTGCATCAAACCAGGCTTTCAACTGGTGAGATTTGATTACACTCTGGCGCCGTTTGTTCTTGTTCCATGATTTCTCTTGTGAGAGCCTAGCGACTGGATTACTAAGAAACATAGGTTTGCTGTTTACCTTATATTCCCTCATGGCGTAGTTAAAAAGGGTGCGCAAGACTCTCATGGCTTGGTTTGCCTGTGCTTGGGCGCCGGTCTCGTTGCTACGTTCGCCAACTGTCTCAGAGATTTTCTTATGCTTCTCTTGAATCATAGCTTCGGTGATGTTTGCTAGAGGAAGGTCCAACCATTCGCCGAAGCAGCGCTTGAGAGCGCCGGTATAAACAGTGAGCGTCTTCGGCTTGAGCTTGTGAGTGGATATGTATTTGTCAAACACCTCTTGCAAGGTCACACCGGCAGCGGCTGGCTTCTTTAGGTGTGTCCCTGATAGTCTTGGGTCTTCTCCGTTGACGATGTCAACCTTTATCTTTCCTGCCTTTATTCTTGCTTGAGTCGGGTTCATCTCTGGGTGAGTCCCCAGGGATTTCTTTAACAGGCTCTTACCTATCCATGTTTGCAGTATGTATGTCTTCTTGGTTGGGGTAACCCTTACCCCCAACCCATGGACTTGGGTGTCCCAGTAGATTACATAGCCGGATGATGGATGTGGGAAGGAATCAACAGCGTCTTTTGTGAGGTTTAGCTTGTTTTGCGCTTTGCCTGGCATTGGATATCCCCTTGGCTATGCTTGGTATCAATTTGGTATCAACCACTTTCTACCTCAGTGGCGACCAACTGCTCTTGCTAGCCCTAGGATATTGCAGTGGCGGGCATTAGTCAACTTCTTTATACCAAGTTAGACCGCTGAATTGGTGAGGCGTGCTGATTTGGGAGCAGTAGGTCGCAGGTTCAAATCCTGTCGTCCCGATATCCGAGACTTAAAACCAAAGAATCTTTCCAGGTTTGCCGCCATCCCATTTATGGGGTGGCGTTTTTCTTCAGTTGGAAGCCAGTCAGAAAGGTTCAATAAAACAATATTTGCTCATGGTCGACTCATTTCCCAGGCACCGGTGTAGGCCGGGGGCTGCGTGAAGGTGCCGCTCAAGCTCCTTCCGTCCCCAGACATTCTTAGCCGTGCTATGCCCCGTATATTATTCCAGGGCTGGAAATATGTGAATTCTAGAACTCCCGAATGTGGTTCGAAGGTGCCGGATTCAATCACACCTCTTCCTTTACCGCTCTGCTGCCAACTTCCTTTTATTAGCTGCAGAAGTCCATCGGAAGACCTTCCGACCTCGCTGAATTGCACTGCACCCCACTGGGAGTTCCAATTTCCGATTATGCTTTTTCCGTCCTCCGACCTGGAGCGGTTACCGGTATTCGGTTTGGTGTCAGACGTTGTGACCGGCTTGGCCTTTCCTGCGGGGGTGCCACTAACGATGTCAAGTTTCTTGAGCTGGTAAACATCATCATAAACGATACAACAGCGCCCGGCCTGTACTTTGCCGCGCAACATGATTTTGTCGCCGACAGCGCCCGCCGGCACACTGACCTCTCCAAGTTTTGTTATGTTGCCACCATTTGGAGGTGCTTCGTAGAAAATATCGCCACCGCCAGAGGTGCTCTTGCCGTGCATTCCGAATACTTCGAACTTAACGCTACCCAATACATTGCCATTGCTGCTGGTGTCTTTTATGGTGGCGGTCCACTTTAGCTTTTCTCCCGGTTTCAGAATGCTCAAGTCTGGTTTGTTTGTGAATGACCAGGTCAGGAATCCGCTTCTTACCTCCGGTGGTCTGGTCTTGTCTAGATTTACTGTTTCCGTGGCGGTGATGCCTCCTCTGGAGGCGCTACCCTCTTGCACTGAGTAGTCTGCCAGGTTATCCTGCGAGCTTTTGTATATGATTGCCGGTGGTAGAAGCACCCACACTGGTTCAGCGGCATTTGCCGGTTTGATAGGCAGATAGTTCAGTCGCCTCAAAATCGGATCGGATGCAATACCTGAGGCTTTATCTTTTGTTGTATTGAGACTTTCAGCGAGGTTGCCGTAGGTGCCTGAAAATTTCTTGTCCCAGGTTCTTTCGAGATCAGCTAACCTTTTTTCTAGAGAGGAGATTTTCTCTTTTAGCCTTCTCATGTCTTCGGCATAGCCTGATTTGCCGAGATGGCTGAAAGAACTAGTGCCGGCCTGAGCATCTCCGCTCACATCTTTTCCGTGTAAGCGAAGCTGCGATCGGGCTGATAAGAGCTGAGCGTGTGTGCTCTTATAGTTGTCATAAATAGCTCGCGCATGTATTTTTGCCGCATCAATATCGGGATTCTGCTGTGCCTTAGATGATGCTGGTAGTGCACACGGTAAAGTTGCACTGAGTAGCAGTGCAAGAAATGTGATTCTAATTATTTGCTTCATGGCTGGTTTCGCTTAATTAGCGGTTAAGGGACCCTGCAGGGTCGGAAGTCTTGAATTCTTACAAATAGGCTCTGGTGATGAAGCCTTCTCCGCAAGGACTCAACTCCTGGCGCCATTGAAATACTAGTACAGATCTGTTTATTCCTCATCCATAAGTCGGATGATTGAGCTTAGTCCATGAGGTCGATTTTAGTCTTCTCTTGAACTATGCTTGGAATTGTTGTTTGCTACTATTGCCTGGGTGAGGATGGGGGCGAACTTGAGTCATCAATTTGAAGTTGGTTGGTTTCCCGAATGCATCAAGTGTCACATGGGCAATGTCGGACCGGTAGTCTGCCTCAGTCCACTCTGCCGAGAGGCTCAGACCGCCGGACCGGTTCTGCTTGAGAAAAGCATTTATGTCCACGGTGATCTCAGTGTGGACGAGAAACTTGTCGAAGTGGACGGGCACAACTGGAAATGCTGCCAACTTTGTGACTTGAAGATGTTGGCTGACCCGGGAGCGTTCGGTTCTTACGCCTTGTGCGTGAAGTGCTTCAACGACTGTATCAGCCTTGGCCTCGAACCACCCACCCAGCCATGGGATAGTCAATGTCTGGAACTTAAGTCGTCTACATCGGTAGCCGCAGCGATTTTGCCGGAGGACAAGACTGGTAGTGAGTGTTTCGCTCCATCTGGTGGCGGTGGCTTCTTTGTAGGGCGGCGCGGAAAGTTTTTCCTTGCCTTTATCTTGATTTTGATTCTTCTTGCTGCCTTCAAGCTGGCACTTCCGACCACCCTATAGCGTGGGTCCGACGCCATGGGCAGACTTCCCGGCTCGACTCCCCAGGTCCGAGCCCCCGGTCAGACCACAAGGCTTGAGCCAGCCCCTGTACTGGGTATAAAGTGGTAGATTGCGCGGAGAGGTGCCATGGGTCAGGGGCGTGAAAAACACGCGGCTGGGGAGGCTGCGGACGCTGTAAGCGAGAATTCTGCCTATGATGCAACCATAGGTGGGGCTTCCGCCAAGGGACTTTATGAAACGCTGGCGCACACAGGCAGTGTTTCCCAGGATAGTCAACAGGTAACTAACTTGCCGGAGCTCACTTTAAGTGACCATGGCAAGAAAGATTCGCTTTCGGCGCTCGGGGATGATGGCGCCAACGGCGCTCTTCTGCCGACCAAAGTAGTTCAGAATGAAGACGGTAGCGCCGTCTTCAAATTCGACAGCGGGCTTAAGGTGGAAATGGAGCCTGCGGATGGCGGGGGCAACGGCTCCAATCAGGTCTGGGAGTCGAGCCGTTTAGCTCTGGTGGACGGAGAAACCGGTGAGGATATTTCCATGCCCGGCTCGTTGCGTGTTGAAAAGTCCGGTGCCGATGCCCTGATGGAACTGGAATTCTTCGATCTTTCCATGACGATGCATTTGAACAAGGCTGAGCACACAGCCCATGTCAGCGTTAATGATAGTACGAAAATTGATATGGATGGTGCCGGCAATGTGGACTTCCTTTCTCCAGATCGTGAGATTCATCTGCGCTCCGACAGCAATTACAGCGAGCGTGATTTTTTGCGCGGCACCAGTTACAACGTTGATCGCCACGGCATAGTCACCACCACCGATGCTGCCGGCAAGAGTGAGCATTTCCGCCTTTCCGTGCAGGGAGCGGAAGGTGCCAGATTGCAGGGGCTTCAGCAAGATCAACAAAATGGAGAGGTCTATGCTGATTTTTCAGACGGCACCAAGCGCAAGCTTTACCTCAATAACAACGTGTTCAAGTCTACCTGGTCTGAAACCAAACCGGACGGCTCCCATAAGGAGTGCTCGGACACGCTCAAAGTGGATGATTTTGCCAAGTCGCATCTAACCGTTCGGCTCTATTTCGCTAAGAATATGCGCGTGCCGGATGCCAGCGGCAGGACTGTACTGGACACACTGGAGTAGCCGCCTTCAAAATATTAAGAATGCAAGAAATTCGACGAAATTTCTTGCATGCCTCGGTTTTGATTTCGACACTCGGGGTGGGTTACTTGGCTTTTAGTGGCACGGGTTACTCGGTCTTCAGAGCCTCGGGTTACTCGGTCTTCAGAGCCTCGGATTTATCATCTCCGGCGGTGGCACCATAGGGAATACCAGCCTCTTTCAAAAGCGCGCGAATCTGAGGAAGCAATTCTCTGGCCGCCTCTTCACCGGCTTTCACGCCTCTGACGGCATCCTTGCGCCTGGTGGAAATGAGCGAAATACCGGCTGTGTTCGGATGAATGGTTATGTCGGCAAGCTGAGCCTGTGGCTCATCAATATCGAAGAGGGCCCAGTCCAGTAATCTTTTTGAAACGCTGCCCATGCGGCGAAAATGATCCAGGGGTTTTGCTTCAAAGGGCTCGTCGATATTGACGGCAATGACAATGTCGGCTCCCAGTTCTCGGCATTGCTTCACCGGTAGATTGCAGACAACGCCGCCGTCGGCAAAGAGCTTGCCGTCAATTTCCACGGGTTTGCGCAGGGCCGGTACGGCGCTGCTGGCCTGCATGGCATAGCCTAGATTGCCTTTGCGCAGCATGTACGGCCGTCCGTCGATCAGATTCAAGGCAACCGCTGCAAACGGAATCGGTAGGTCTTCTATGTTGCGAACATGCACGTCCATGTTTCTCATGAGGAATTTACGGAATAAATTACCTCTGTAAAGACCGTCGTATTCATGGCTGCCCAGTAGTCTGGGAATGAGCATAACAGGCGCCACGATGATGCGAAAAGTCAAAGGGACGGTCATGAAGTGATTCATAACATCGCCTCTGACAAAGACCCGTTCCATGTCTTGGGCGCTGGCGCCCATGCAGTAGAAGCCGCCGATTACGGCTCCGACACTTGTGCCGGTTACGCAGTCGAACTTGATGCCTTCCGCCATCAAAACTTTCAGCACGCCTATTTCGGCGGCTCCCCGTGCGCCGCCGCCGCCGAGGGCT
>Ga0268298_10001712_pt1 | contig 25178 bp, 23 predicted proteins | sample WWTPWeurt_MetaG_FD_194462 | JGI IMG/M metagenome (GOLD analysis project Ga0268298, IMG submission 194462) | Activated sludge microbial communities from WWTP in Nijmegen, Gelderland, Netherland - WWTP Weurt | ecosystem: Engineered > WWTP > Aerobic digester > Activated sludge | place...
GCTTTGTGGCTTTTTGTAAAGATCTCTTCCAGCAGAGTGGTCTGAATTTGATCCCGGTCAGCGCCGAAGTGGCAGCCTTTTTTGCTCAAACGGCTCTGATTTTGGATCAATTCAAGGGCGAACTCCAGGGATCCTTCAGCGGTCAGCAGCGGCTCGCCATGCTGGATGCTCTGGGGCAGGCTGGCGGCGAGTTTCGCGGCCGCTTTTACGCCAACGGCTTCTCTGGCGAGTTTGCCAGTTTGACAACCGCCGAGCTGGTTAATTTCCTCAATCTGGCATTGGGCTACATCGAGCACACCCTGCGGGCCAACCGCCGCCCAGATGCGCTGTATCACGCCTACAACATCCTACACCGCAAGGCAGACCAGGTTTTGGTCACCAACCTGGTGGAAATGCTGGAAGGTCAGGTGGCTGTTCTTTCCTCTGGCATGCTTTCGGGGGCGGAATCGTTGGCTTTGCTGGATAGTTTGCGCCACAGCCAGCTTTACCGGGCCGATCAGCACACCTACATCCTCTATCCCGATCGTGTTCTGCCGGGTTTCCTGGCAAAGAACAAGATCACTCCCGGGCAGGTCAGCGGGCTGGCTTTGGTCGCTGAGCTGGAGCGCATCCAGGATAAGACTCTGTTTGTTCGGGACCTGGATGGCAATTATCACTTTAATGGACAGGTCCGGAATGTCAAGGATGTGGTCCGGCGCTTACAAGCCCTGGCAGCCCGGCCAGGGCTGGCTGGGCTTGTGGAGGCTGAAAAAGCCCAGGTGGAAGCCCTCTTCGAACAGATATTCCGTCACGATGAATTTACCGGGCGTTCTGGCACTTTCTTTGCCTATGAAGGCTTGGGCTCGATTTACTGGCATATGGTTTCAAAGCTGCTGCTGGCTGTGCAGGAGACGATTCAGCGCACTCGGACTGAACCAGACCTGGCTTTGCTGATGGAAAAGTATACCGATATCCGGCTGGGGCTCAGCTTTAACAAGACTCCAGATGAATACGGCGCTTTCCCAACCGATCCCTATTCACACACTCCCAAAGGCCAGGGCGCCAAACAGCCTGGGATGACAGGTCTGGTAAAAGAAGAGATCCTGACCCGCCAGGCGGAGCTGGGCTACACGATCCAGCAGGGCCGTTTGAAGTTTGATTTTCTTCTGCTCGATCCAGCAGAATTTTTGACCGAAGCAATGAACTTCGCTTACCTGGATGTACATGGAAAACCGCAGCAGGTCTTGATCCCGGCCGGAAGCCTGGTGTATACCATTTGCCAGGTGCCTGTCCTTCTCCAAACCGGCGGCCAGCCAGGCATCACTATTTTTCGCTCGGATGGCAGCAGCCAGCAGATTGCAGGGCATGAACTGGATCAGGCTGCTAGTCAGCGCATCTTCAAGCGTACGGGCGAGATCACCCGGCTGATCGTCCAGGTCTGACGGAAATGGGGCTGCCTAAAAAGAGGGGTTTGGGGTACATCGACCACCACATGTGGTGGTCGATGTACCCCAAGAACTCACTTTTCGCGTTCGCACACAATCAGAAAGCGGTGCTGGCGGGACTCAAACGCGCCTGTGGTCTGGATATCGGTGTGAATTTTCCACAGCCTGTCTGCATAACGGGTGGGGCTGAAGTCTTCCACCTGCCACGAAATGACTTTGAGATAGTAAACCAGCGCGCCGATATCCAGAAAAGCCATCCGGGGAAATTCTTGACGGGTCTGCACCACTTTCAGCCCGGCCTGTTCCAGTTTGCCAAGGGCATTTTCCAGAGTCCAGAAGGCGTAGGGAAACCCGGTTGGATCTTCAAAGATCTCGTTGATCCGGTAATGATCCCGACCGCCGACCTGTTGGGTGATAAAGCATCCGCCCGGTTGGAGCACCCGCCGCACTTCGCTGGCTGAAAAAGAACCGTGACGGTTAAAAACCAGGTCAAAGGTCTGGTCGGTGAAGGGCAGGCCATCCGGAGGCACGGTCTGATAAACTTTGACGCCCAGCGGCGCCAGGCGGGCTGCTGCAATGGGTATGTTGGGTGGGTAATCCTCGGTGGCGCAGGTATGCGGCGGCAGCGGTCCCAGCCCAGCCAGCAGCTCACCGCCGCCTGTATCCATATCCAGCATGGAGCGGCGTCTGCCGATTTCTGCCTGGGCCAGTTGGCGGTAATCCCAGGAGAGTGGCTCTTCCTGGATGCGGCCCTGCAGATAGGAAAAATCCCACCCGGAAAAGGGCTGGTTCCAGGCTGTATTTACCAGAGAATCAAATTCGGCGCGATTGGTTTTCATAGATTAATTCTCTGCGTAGGAGAATGAGGAGAAGCTCTGGCAGTGGGGGCACCAGACTTCGCTATCGTAATATTGGTCGCCAGAAAACGGGTGGACGCACCACTGCCAGGCGATCATCAGAACCTCGGGTGAACCGCATTGGTTGCAGTACACTTCCTCTTCTGGAATATGGCGCTGATCGGGGTGCTGGCTGGCGGAAATGCCTGTACCGTGATACCAGGTCTGAAAGCCGTATTCATCCTCGATGCAGGGCAGGGTATCTTTGGCATAAAATTCGCGGGTTGCATTCAAGATGGGCGTTTTGCTGCTGCTTCGGTCGATGGACATTTTTGCCTCCGTTGATCATTCTTGTGGCAGCACGATCCGGAAACAGGCGCCGGGAGCGGGACGGGTGACTGCCTCCAGCGAACCTCCGTGGGCCGCTGCCAGTTGGCGGGCGATCGACAAACCCAAACCCATGCCGGTGGAATCGCTGGATTTGTAGAAACGATCAAAAATATGAGGCAGATCAGCAGAGGCAATCCCCGGGCCCTGATCTTGAACCTCAATCACAATTGAGGCGGAGGGGTTGGCGGGATCGAGCTGACAGGAGACCAGGATTTCGCCGCCAGTCGGTGAGTGTTTAATAGCGTTGGTCAGCAGGTTGGTCAGCACCTCGCGCATCCGGGCGGGGTCGAGCAAAACTGCGGGCAGGTCGTCGCTGCATGCCACTTTAATCTGCGCCTGCCCCTGAGCGGGCTGGAGGGCGTAGGCAGTCTCACTGAGCAGGAGCGCCAGGTCAGTTGGCTCGCGCAGCAGCATCAGCGCGCCGCTTTCCGCCAGCGCCAGGGTGCGCAGGTCTTCCACCAGACGCTCCATCATCTGGGTCTCATCGATCAAGGCGCGCAAATTGGCTTCATTGGGGGCGTAGACGCCATCCACCATCCCCTCCAGGTTGCCGCGAATCACGGTGAGCGGGGTGCGCAGTTCATGGCTGACATCCGCCAGCAGGCTGCGGCGGCGGGTATCGGTTTCGTTCAGGCGGCTGACCATGCTGTTGAAAGCCCGGGTCAGGGTGCGGGCTTCTTTGGGGCCGCGTTCGGGCACCGGGACGCTGTAATCACCCTGCGCCACCCGTTCCGCTCCCGCCAAAAGGTCGTCCATGGGGGCAGCAATCCGGCGCAGGGCAAAGCCAGCCCCGGCTGCCAGTCCAAACAAAAACAGAACTGCCAGGGCGGTGACCGGCCCCCAGCCTGGGCCGCCGTAATGCGGGCGGGGAAAATCAATCAGCCCCAGCCCCTTTGCCACCCAGGCCAGCCCCAACCAGAGCAGGCCAAAAGCGACCAGGTTGACCAGCACAACTGCGCATCCCAGCCGGCGTCCAAATGGAAACCGGCGGTGTTTGGGCGGCCAGGGTTCATTTTCGGGCCACCAGTCGGGGCGGTGTGGGGCATGACGGCGAAAAAATGGCATAGGGTATCTGCTTCTTCAGCGCTCGGTGAACTTATAGCCCACCCCATACACCGATTGGATGTACAGCGGCTGGCGGGGGTCCGTTTCGATTTTACGGCGGATATTTTTGATGTGGGCGTCAATCGCCCGTTCGTAAGATTCAAAAGCCACACCATGGATGGCGTTGAGCAGTTGGGCCCGGGTGAAGACTCTGCCCGGCTGTCCTGCCAGGGCTGCCAGCAGCTCAAATTCCGTTGGAGTCAGGGCTTCAATACTTCGTCCTGGGGCGCTGACTTGCATCCGGAGCAGGTCGAGGGTCAGGTCGCCGGCCTGCAGCCGGTCGGCGGGCTTTTCTTGATATTGTTCCTGGCGGCGAAACAAAGCCCGGATGCGCGCCACCAGCTCTTTGGGGCTGAAGGGCTTGGTCAGGTAATCGTCAGCGCCCAATTCCAGCCCGACGAGCTTGTCGCTTTCCTCGGTGCGGGCGGTCAGCATAATCACGGGCACATTCGAAAACTTACGCAGCTCGCGGGTTACATCCAGCCCATCCATCTGGGGCAGCCCCAGGTCCAGCACGATCAGGTCAGGCTGAAACGAGTGCACCAGCGAGAGGGCGCTTTTGCCATCCGGGGCGCTGTGTACGCTGAACCCGGCCCGCTCCAGGTAATCGCGCACAAGCTGCACAATTTTGATTTCATCATCGACGACAAGAATCTTTTTCATCTTTTAAGATTATACACTTTTTGTGTACCACCTCAATAAGTGGGGCAGTTGGGTGTTTTTTGCGGGCGAAGCCCGCAAAAAAACACCCAACACCCCTCTTTATTGAGATGATACCTTTTTGTATCTTAACCCCAGTTCGGGTTAGTTTGGATGGAAGTTATTTTGGTTGTTTATTGGGTGGCGTAGCCTCCCAATAAGCAACCAGAAATCTGGGAATCCATTGGACTTAAAAACTCAATGGCGGGCAAGCACCCGCCATTGAGTTTACTTTATTTATGCGGCTGGCGGCTGATTGGCCGGATCAGCTGGAGCGGCGGCGGGCTTTTCATTGGACTTTTCGTGCGCCCGGCGGTGCCATTCTTCAAATCGAGAGGGTACCCCTTCGCTGTCAGCGTGGTGGCCCCACGGGCCGTGGCCAAAGCCGTGCATCATATGGCGTCCCCACATCATGCGGCGGAAAAAGCCAAAGACCAGGAAGAGCAGGAACAGCGGGATCAGGCATTTCAAAAAGCCGAACGGGTTAAAGAACCCGCCGTGGCGCCCGTAGGGCATGCCGCTGAACCCGTGGCCAAAATTCGGCCCAAACTGACGCAGTTCTGTGCCGTCTGTTGGCAGGTTCAGGGCTGCAGCGTTCATCATGCCTGCCCGAAAAGAAAAGGCAGCGATGCCGGCGATGGCTGCCAGAATGACCAGGCCAGCCAGAATCCGAAAAAGAATGTGTTTGTTCATATCAATCTCCTATGGATGTTTTGCAGTATCATCTCAATAAGTTGGGTGGGCGTTTTTTGCGGGAGAAGCCCGCAAAAAATACTCAATACCTCTCTTTATTGAGGTGGTACGTTTTGCAGAGCAGGAAAGCCGTTCGGCTGTCAGTTGGAGCTGCTCTGTTTCTTGATCTTGTTGGATTATAGGAGGAGATTGTGAACTGAGTGTGAATACAAATGGGAGAAATGAGTGATATTGCAGATAGATTCAGGCTGTTTTTGCCGCCAGAAAGTCTAGCTGATGGGCTATGTAGATCAGTTCGGCCCGCTCCACCTGGGCATGGCGGATCGTCAGCCAGGCGCTCAGGCGGTCCTGATCCAGTTCAGGGTTGTGGAGCAGGGTTTGCTCAACAAAATACAGAATGTGGTGCAGAAAATAAGCTTCATCGCCCGGGTAGCCGTCTTTGCCAGGGTACACTACCCAGTCTGAGGCGCCCGAAGCGCTGATCTCCATTCCATTCTGGCGCAGCAGGTTGAAGAGCCGCCGGCCCGAGCGGCTGTCGCCGGAGGGTTGGCCATCGATGATCCGCTCATCCATGCTGCGGTGATAGAGCTGGATGATCTGGGCGTCCAGGGCAGGATCGATGACCGGCTCAAAGATTGTATCGCCGTCAAAATTGATTGTGAAATAGGCCAGGCCGCCAGGCCGTAAAAGGCTCAAAAAGCGGGGCAAAGCAGTGGGCAGGTCGAACAAATCCAGAAAAGCATGCGCCACCAGCAGGTCCCAGGCCCCCTGAGCCGCCGGGAGCGTGCAAAATTCAAGGACATCCACACACTGCAGCGAAGCCAGAACTTCCACCTCGGGTCTGGCTCGAAAAACCAGCTTGCTAATGGTCCCATCCATCTCAAACCCATGCGCCGTTCCCCAGGCTGGCAGGCGCTGCCAGCTCGTATGGACATTATCCGGGTCTGAATCCAGCCCCAGGTAGATCGCCTGTTTAAAGACCCCGGCTTCCAACAAACGTTCCAGCATGGTGCCAACCCCTGCCCCAATTTCCAGACAGCGGAGCGGATTTATCTGGTTGGCAGCCTGCTTCATCTGGTTGAAAACCCGGCTGTTCAAAGCCCGGTCATCGACTGTTTTTTTTGCCGCCAGATAGCGGGTGAAGGAGTATTGCATGAATTTTTCCTTATAGCAATGGTGTTCTTGCGAATTTATACCGCGTTCCTGGAGGTCAGAAATTCGCGAATCTGGGCAGCGCTCTGCTCCCAGCTTGGGAACGACTCGTAGCGCCGGCGGGCAGCCAGCGCCATCCGGCCCAGCAGGGAGCGGTCTTTGGCCAGAGTGTGCAGATGGAGGGCCAGCTCAGTGGAACTTTCGGGTTTAATTAAAAAGCCATTTTCGCCCGGGGTGATCAGCTCGTGAGCGGCTCCGGCCGTTGAGGCAATGGCCGGCAGGCCGAAGCTCATCCCTTCCAGGTAGACGATCCCAAAGCCTTCATAAGAGGAAGGGGTGACCATGACCTGGGCCTGGGCAAAAAGGGCGCTCAAGGGGGCGTCGGCCAGAGCGCCGTGAAAGCGGACGATCTTTTTCAGCCCCAGCCATTGAACCTGCTGCCTGACCCGGCGGGCGTATGCGGGATCAGCATCTGGGCTGCCCGCGACATCCAGCTCGCACAGCCCGGCTGGGATGGTTGCCAGGGCATCCAACAGGGTGTGCAGCCCTTTACGGGCGATCAGGCTGCCGGCAAAGACCAGGCGCAGCGGGCCTGGTTGGCTGGCCCGCCGCAGAATTTCTGTATCAGCGGGGATGGGAGCGGCCGCCGGAGGGGGCTGCTTTTCAAAGCGGCTGCCAGCCGGGTAAGCCACCACCCAGGGCCGGCGCCCCAGGTCAATCCCCTGAGACTCCACGCTCTGGCGGGTGGATTGGCTGTTAAAAATAAACCCGTCCACGCTCTGCAGGTAGTGTCTCTCAACCCTGGCGTAAAGCTGGTTTTGCCACCCCGGGCGCAGTTCGCTGCAGCGCAGGTGATGGACGATGGAGATGACCGGGTAGGGCAGATCCAGCTTTTTGTTCAGCCAGAACAGGGATGGGTGGTTCAACTCATCCTGCAGCAAGACATCCACCTCTAGACGCTCCAGGCGGACCTGCAGGGCCGCAGAGAAATTGTCCATCAGGTGGAGGGGGTAGCTGCGCCAGGGGATCGAGATGATCTCAACCCTGTCCCCCTGGGCGCGCAGATATTCCACCAGTTTCCGGTCGTACAGGTAGCCGCCGCTGAGGGTCTCCAGGCTGCCGTAGATGAGCAAGCCGATGCGCATGGCTGTTTAGCGTTTCAGGGTGTAGGCAGACCAGGCGATTTGGTTTTCCCACAAGCGGACGGTGAGCTGGTGAATATTGGCCGCGCTGATCCGGGTGTTGAGCGCCTGGCAGAGCAGGCGCGAGAAATGCTCGATGCTCGGATTGAGCCCGCTGAATTCGGGCAGGTTATTCAGGGTCTGGTCTTTATAGTGGGCGACCATTTCATTCAGGGCGGCTTCGATCTCCAGAATATCCACCAGGTAACCATGCTGGTCCAACTCATACCCATCCAACTGCAGCTCCAGTTGGTAGTGGTGAGAATGAAGCTGGTTTTCTGCACCCCAATCTCCACCGATCAGATAATGCTGAGCGATAAAATCACGCTTAACTGCGACTGAATACATTGATCCTCCGATTTGCTCATTACGATTTTATAAGGTGTTCCGAACGCCCATTATAAATCGAATGGATGAATGCACACTTAGAATATTGCGGCCCGGAGTTTTACCAGGGTTTTCTTAAGCCCGAAAAACCTGTCGCCAGCATATATGGAGGTTGATTATGGGGTGATCGCTGCAGGTGGCCGCCTGCAGCGATCACCCCCACCCCGAGATTAAAAAAGCCCGGGGCGGTGTACGCGCCAAAATCAGTGTTAACCCGATTTGGGTGTACAATTTCTCTTGGAGGACCGAGCAATGAGCGATAAACTGATCTTCTTAATTATGTATTGTGGTGGTGGTCTTGTTTTTTCGGCGATTTCCCTGCCGCTGCTTTTTCGCAAGATTCCACCCAACGACTGGTATGGTTTTCGAGTGCAGGCTACGTTGAAGGATCCCAAAGTCTGGTATGCGGCCAATGAATATATGGCCCGCCGCCTGCTGTTTGTTGGGATTATCACTGCCGCAGCTGCCCTGGTTGGCTACTTTGTGCCAGATCTGAGTGTTGTACCCTATTTTGTGGGCTGTACCCTGGTGATGCTGGTGAGTTTATTCGCAAATCTGGTCCAGGGAATGAATTTTCTGCGCAAACGTTAACCGTAAAGGAACACATGACAGTTTCAAAAATTATCTCAACCCGTCCGTTGGGGAAAACGGATATCCAGGTCACCCCGATTGGCCTGGGTATGATGGAGTTTTCGGGTGGCGGCGGGCTGTTGGGCCGCGCATTTCCGGTTATTGACCAGCCCGAAAAGAACGCCACTGTGCAGGCGGCCCTGGATGGCGGGATCAACTGGTTTGACACAGCCGAATTATATGGGCAGGGTGTCTCTGAGGCCTCTCTGGCTCAGGCGCTTAAAGCCGCCGGAAAGAACGATCGGGATGTAGTTGTCGCTACCAAGTGGTGGCCTATGCTGCGCACGGCTCGCAACATCCCCAAAACAATCGCTGACCGCATCCGTTATCTGAACGGCTACACCATCAGCCTGTACATGATTCACCAGCCATTCGGTCTGTCAGCGCCTGAAGTCGAGATGGATGCCATGGCGGATCTGGTGGAAGCCGGCAAAATTCGTTCGGTCGGGGTGAGTAACTTCAATCCAGAACGGATGCGCCGGGCCCATGCCCAGTTGAAAAAGCGCGGTCTGCCTCTGGCTGTCAACCAGGTGCTTTACAGTCTGCTGGACCGATCGATTGAGACCAACGGCATACTGGACACAGCCAAAGAACTGGGTATTACGATTATTGCTTACACCCCGCTGGCGTCTGGTCTGCTAACCGGAAAATACCATAAGAACCCGGCCCTGCTGCAGAAGAAATCATTCCTCTGGCGAGCGCGCCTGCAGGCCCAGTTGGAGAAAAGCCGCCCACTGGTGCGAGCGCTTGAGGAGATCGGGGTGAAATATCAGGTCACAGCGGCCCAGGTGGCCCTGAACTGGGTGATCAACTTCCACGGTGAGGCAATCGTCACCATCCCTGGCGCCACGAAGGTCAGCCAGGCTGTTGAAAGCGCAGGAGCCATGCATTTCAAGCTGAACGCCGACGAACTGGCCCAACTGGACCAGCTTTCAAAATAACTACAGGGCTGGGTGGCTCTGCCACCCAACCCTTTATCCTTTAATAACGCCAGTTCGGGTTAGTTCGAAAAGAGGTTGTTTTGGGTGTTAATTTGGTGGCGTAGCCACCAAATTAACACCCAAAAATCTCTTATCCCGAACTGACGGTTTAATAGGTTAAAAGGACCTGAATCGGTTCGGCGGGCTGCTTATCCAGCAGGGCGTAGGCCTGGGGAGCGTTTTCGAAGGGGAAAGTGTGGGTCACCCAATGCGAAGGCCGCAGCGAGCGCAGCAGGTCCCAGACCAGCTCAAAGCGCCGGGCTTTGCTCCAGCGTCCGCTCAGGCTGGGGTCGATGGTGCTGACCTGGCTGGAGAGCAGGCGGATCCGGCTGCGGTGAAACTCGCCCCCCAGGTTCAAGCTGACCGGTTTACTGCCGTACCACGAGCCGATCATCACCCGTCCGCCAAAACCGGTCACTGCAATCGCCTGATCCAGGGCCTGCGGCGCGCCGGAAACTTCAAAGGTCAGGTCGGCCTCACCGCCCAGCGCCTGACGGACATCTGCCAGGGCAGTTGGGCTGGCGGGGTCCAGGCTGGCGTGTGCCCCCAGCTGGCACGAGGCTGTCCGCCGGACGGGATAGCGGTCGAGCGTAACCAGGCGCTGCAGCGGGCAGCGAGCCAGCAGGGCAGCGGTCAGCAGACCGACAATCCCCTGCCCAAAAACCGCCACCCGCTCGCCGAGCAGCGGGGCAGCGTCCATCACCAGGCTGGCCGCGGTTTCCATGTTCGGCAAAAAGACAGCATCGACGCTGGGGATATCGTCTGGAATGGCAAACAGGCTCTCCGGCGCTGCAGCGAAGAACTGCTGGTGGGGTTGAAAAGCAAAGACCCGCCGCCCGACCCAGCCTGGGTCAACCCCGGGGCCGGCTTCGCACACCCGACCGGCCAGGCTGTAGCCATACTGGAGCGGGTATTGGCTCGGCCCGGAGAGGGCCTGGATGTTGGCATCCAGGGCCATATCCTGCGGGAACTGGCCGCGGTAAAAAAGCAGCTCGGTGCCGGGGCTGATGGCAGAGCATTCGGTTTGGACCAACACCTGCCCGGCGAGCGGGGCAATGGGCGGCGCCTGGCGCAGTTCGACGCAGCGCGGTGCAGTAAACCAGAGGGCCAAACCAGCCGTGCTCATGGCAAGTCCCCCCAGATCAGCCAGTCTTCGCCCAGCTGCTGGAACTGGCTGTTTTTCAGACGGATGTCCAGCGGCTGGACCAGGGCATTCTGCCCACCGATCAGGCGCGGTGCGATGGTCACGATCAGCGCCTGCGCTAGCCTGGCGCTTAAGAATGCGCTGATCACGCTCGCCCCACCCTCCACAAACAGGCTGTCCACCTGGCGGCGCTGGAGTTCGTCCAGCAGGTGCGGCAGTGAGACCCCACCGGCCGGGCCGGCTGGCAGGGTCAGGATTTGAGTGCCCCGGCTTTGCAGGGCGGCCCGGCGTTCTTGGCTGGCATCTGGTACTGCCGCCAGCCAGGGCTGATGGATGTGTTGAAAAACGGCTGCCGTGGGCGGGCAGCGCAGCCGGCTGTCGAGGATCACCGGCTGGGGCTGGAGAGGGCCCGGGGCGCCGTTATCGAGGCGGGCCGTCAGGCGGGGGTTATCCGCCAGGAGCGTGCCGATCCCGACCAGGATGGCAGCGTGCATGGCGCGCAGGCGATGAGTCAGCGCCATGCACTGCGGTCCGCTGATCGCCAGCGGCTGGCCGCGCTGGACCGTGATGCTGCCGTCCAGGGTTTGCGCATAGGATACGGTAACCCACAGCCGTCCCGCGGCTCGGGCAGCCTGCTGGCGCTCGTCCAGCCAGGCGAGAACGGGGTTGGGAACGGGTGTTTGGTCTGCCATTGTCTCTACTTTACCATAATTCTGATGAGACCAATATAAGTTCAGATCGAGTCATTGGGATTCCTCGTGATAAAGTCCAAATCCCCAGTTCGGGTTAGTTCGAAAAGAGGTTGTTATGGTAAAGCAAAAAAGATCAGATTGTATAGACTTAGTCCAGGACTTAGTCTATAATAGATGTGGAGGTATATGATGACAATATATAATATTCACGAAGCCAAAACCCACTTTTCCAAGCTGCTTGAACGTGTTTTGAACGGCGAGGAAATTGTGATTGCAAAAGCTGGGATACCGATCGCTCGCTTGCTGCCATTCGATCAAAACGATCATTCTGAGCGCATACCAGGCATAGACAAGGGTAAATTGGTTATTAAACCTGATTTTGATCTGCCGCTGGCTGAGTTTGATCTATGAGAGTGTTGATTGATACCCATGCTTTCCTTTGGTGGAATACGGAGGATCCGCTTCTGTCGCTGCGTGCCCGTGACATCATCGCCAATGGGCACAATGAGGTTTTTTTGTCTGTTGCCAGTGTTTGGGAGATTTCGATCAAAACTGCCAAGGGAAGGTTGATTTTGCCAGCTCCGCCAGCGGAATATATTACCAGCCGGATGCGCTTAAATCGTTTTAGTCCTCTGCCAGTGGCCTTTAGCCATGCTGTTCACATTTATGAACTTCCTCCTCATCATCAGGATCCGTTCGATCGCCTGCTGATTGCGCAGAGTATGCTTGAATCGCTGACTCTGGTGACGAATGATGAGGATATTAAAAAATACGCTGTCGAAACCATCTGGTAATCTCAGTGCTTGCCCAAGCCAGGTGATGGCCGCCGCGGCGGTCAGTCCCCCCATCCATTTCAATGCACCCCGGCGGGAGAGATCATGTTTTTCCAAATCAGGTCTCCTGATGGGTATCTTGGGCGGCTGTGCCGCCCAAAATCTTTTATCCGAATTGATGCTAAAATACAGCAGGTTTTCTTAGAATTTTCTTGAGGATAATTGTGCTAGACTCCAGCGTATATTCGATACTCTTATGTATTTTAGCCCCAACCTCTATTTTTTTTGCAGCAGCTTTTGCTGTTTATGGCTTGTGGTTGCAGATCTTCTACAATTTCCAAAATCTACTACCCCGTAAGGCATTATTGCTTTCGATTCGCTACCTCATTCTCAGCGCACTGTGCGCTACTCCATTTTTACTGCTGCTCGGCATTGATTGGCAAAACACCTTTCTGTGTTTTCTGCCGTTAGTGACTGCTGTGATTCTATTACGCAGCCTGGCGTTTTATTGGCGGTTGAAAATCCTCCGCCAAATCTAAGCATAAACCAGGCAGGGGGTCAGGAAGGCATTTGTAATAAACAGTACAAATGCCTATTGTCCTGCCATCAGATCAATGCAATTCTAGTTAACGTCAGTTTGGATAAAGCTTTTGGGTGTTTTGGGGTGGCGCAGCACCGAAAATCTTTTATTCACGAATGGATATGAATGGTCATTGGAATTCCCCGTGATAAGACCTTCACGGTCGTTCCCAACGGGCCGATCTTAATTGTACTAGGTGTTTTCACCTATGTCTTTATCAAAACATCTACTGAATTTTCACTAACAAAGACAGTTATTAATCACACTGTCTTTTCATTTCTTTCTCCCGATATGAAACTACACAATTACCTCGCTGATGCGAGGCTGTGAATATTGCAGCAATGACCGCAAAAGTTGAGCAAAAGCCCCCGTTTCTGGTCTGAAGAGAGGAAGACGCAATGTCAAAGCAAAAATTTTTGAATATTCTGATCGTTTTTACGATCCTGGCGATTGGTTTTTCATCCTGGAGCAGCAGCTCTCCAGCGTTAGCTCAGGAAGGCCAGGGCCTGACATTAACTGGGGCGAATTTCATCGACCCAACCGTCAAAATTACTGGTGTTCTGGAAATGGGCAGGCAAAACTTCATTGCACCGTTTGCTCATGTCAGCGCTCAAGATCCAGCCCGTGTAGTTCTGACCAATGAAGACAATTTCCAGGACAATGTGAGTGCCTCTGCAACCACCCAGGATTTGACGATTGGTGAACGAACCAGTGTTGCCCACGGCGCCGAAATCATCAATTCTGCCCTGGGGGGGTTCGTTTTTATTGGTTTTAATGCCCATGTAGAGAATTCCGTCATTGAAGATGGCGCCATGATCTTGCACGGCGCGACCGTTATCGGCGTGACCATCCCAGGTGATCGGATCGTTCCGCCGGGGGCTGTCATCACCCAGACCTCACAGACAACCAACCTGGCCGAGGTTGCCGAGGCCAACATCACCTTCAAAGATGAAGTCCTCAAGGTCAACACAGAATTCGCAGAAGGTTACAGCCAGATGGTGACTGAACTTGGGCCAGAAAGTGTGCAGAGTGTTGGACCCAGCCCAATAACCTCATGGAAACCGGAACATATTACCCCACGGATTGGAGCAAATGTAACCCTGGATCCCAACAGCCGTTTGATCGGCGACATGCAAATTGGCGCTGACAGCACCGTTGGCAGTGGAACCTCGATCCGCGGCGATGAAGGTTCACCGATCAGCATCGGCAATCGGGCAACTATTGGGAAAAATGTCACCTTCCATGCTCTGGAAAACCAGAATATGACCATCGGAGATGGCTTGACTGTGGGGAACCATGTGGTCTTCCATGGTCAGCTCAATTTGGGGAATAATGTCAGCGTTGGCGATAACGCAATTGTTTTCAAATCGGTTATAGGCAATGATGTGACCATCGGTAAAAATGCGATTGTAATTGGCGTCACCCTGGTCGATGGCGCCAATGTCCCAGATCGCAGTGTGGTGTTGGATCAGGCTGCCGCAGACACCCTGGCCCCCATTCTTGCCGTCCCCGCAACCGAAATTCCCACTGCGACCCAGGCACCAACCTCAACGCCTCGCCCAACAGCCACATACGTGCCCACTGCCACATCCCGCCCAACCAGCGCCGCCATTTCCAACGCCGGAGCAGTTGGCGCAAAACCTGTTGAAACCAACATGAGCTGGTTATGGATTGTTGGTGGACTGGTCGTTGTGGTGCTTGCCGGTTTATACTTCGGGTTCGGGCGCCAGGGCGCTCATTCAGCCGGCAGCGAAAATATCAGCTTCCTGGGCAAATTCAGTGTCGGTACAAAGATCATCCTCGGGTATGCAGTGGCCCTGATTTTGATGCTGGTCGTCGGTGGTCTGGCAATCTTACGCCTGGGCGAATTGAATACCACCGTTTCCGAGCTGACTGTCCAGTTGGCAGCAGATCGTCAGATCGCCAATGATCTGGTTGAAGAAATTCTCCTCTCGCGTTTCTATGTCAACAAATATACCAATTCGCACAAAACCGAATACCTGGACCGGGCGAAAGAAGAGTGGAAAAATCTGGATGCCCTGCTTAAACAAGCCAAAGCGAATATCGAAAATCCAGAACGTGTCGCCCTTCTTGAAGAAATTGAGACCGATTGGGCGAAGTACCAAACTGACTTTGAAATCATCCACCAGACCATTCTGTCCCGTGACAAGGTACAAACTGGTACCATGGATTTGCAGGGACCTATCGGCGAGAGTGCCATCGCCAGAATTCGTACCGCAGCCTACACAGCAGGCGATTTTGCCATCGTCGAAGATTCTGGCAACCTGCAGGCAGCCTTTATCTTGATGCGCCTGGATGCTTTTAAATATATGGCTGAGGGCGATGCTGAATATCTGGAAATGTTTAATACCCGTTACCAGGAAGCCAGAGAGGCGATGAATCACCTGGAAGCAGCGATGAAACCAGCCTACCAGGCTGATTACGAAGCCAGCAAATCAGCTGTTAACCTTTATGCGGTCTCCTTTAATTCACTGGAGCAGGATTACAACACTCAAATCAACCTTCAAACCAACAGTCTGGATGTCCTTGGCCCCAAAATCCGGGTAGACGCTTCCTCGATTGTGGAGAGCATCGGTGTAGAGTTTCAGGACAAAACCGCTGCCACCAATGACATGGTCAACCAGACCCGGATCATCCTGATTGTCACGATGCTTGGCGCTGCAGTCCTGGGTCTGACCTTGGGCGTCGTCATCTCACGCGAGATCACCCGCCCCCTCGCCGATGTGACCAATGTCGCCAGGCAGATCGCCGAAAAAGACCTGCAGGTTCTCACGGTTGAAATGGGCGCCCTCTCCACGGGTGACCTCACTCGCCAATTCCAGGTTACTGCCCAGAACCTGGAAATCCACAGCAGGGATGAGATCGGCGCTTTGGCCCGGGCCTTTAATCAGATGATTAACCGCCTGCAGGAGACAGGAGAGGGATTTGGTGACATGACCGCCAACCTGGAAGCATTGATTGGGCAGGTTGCTGAAAATGCCAATGCAGTCAGCGAAGCTTCCAGCCAGCTTTCACAAACCTCCACACAGGCCGGGTTGGCCACAGCTCAAATTGCCAAAACCATTCAGCAGGTATCTGAAGGCAACGCCCAGCAGGCTCAATCTGTCAACCAGACCGCCGAATCAGTCCAGCAGATGGGTCAGGCCATCGATGGGGTTGCGCGCGGCGCCCAGGAGCAGGCGGCCTCGATCAGCAAAGCATCCTCCATTACATCCCAAATCTCACAGTCGGTTGAACAGGTGGCTGGCAATTCACAAAGTGTCACTCGGGATGCAGCTCAGGCAGCCAAAGCTGCTAAGGATGGATCCAAAACCGTCGGCGAAACGATCCGCGGCATGGAAAGTATCAAGACCAAGGTCGGTATCTCTGCCACCCGTGTCCAGGAGATGGGCTCCCGGTCCGATCAAATCGGTGCAATCGTTGAAACCATCGACGATATTGCCTCACAGACGAACCTGCTGGCTCTTAATGCGGCCATTGAGGCCGCCCGCGCCGGTGAGCATGGGAAAGGCTTCGCAGTGGTCGCAGATGAAGTCCGTAAACTTGCCGAACGATCATCCACGGCGACCAAAGAAATCGGCGGGCTGATCCGTGGAATTCAAAAAACGGTCAACGAGGCCGTCAATGCCATGAACGAAAGTGCCGGTGAAGTGGCTGCTGGGGTCATCCAGGCTAACAACGCCGGCAAAGCGCTGGACAGCATTACCAGCGCAGTCGAATCGGTTTACCAGCAGGCAGACCAGGCCTCCAGGGCCGCAGATCAAATGAAAGCCGCTGTCTCAGAGCTGGCCAATGTGGTCGAGAGTGTCGCAGCCGTGGTCGAGGAAAACACCGCTGCTGCTGAACAAATGTCTGCAAGTTCACATGAAGTCACTGGCTCGATTGACAATATCGCCAGTGTCAGCGAGGAGAACTCTGCCGCCGTCGAGCAAGTATCCGCCAGCACCGAGGAGATGAATGCCCAGGTGGAAGAAGTCTCCGCTTCAGCCCAATCCCTCGAAGAGATGGCCCGAGCCCTACAAGAGGTAGTCGCCCAGTTCAAACTCTCTGAAAGCAAACAGACCGTTCATAACGAAACGCGATCCACCTCGAAGAAGAAGGTATTTGACTACCACCATAATTGATTATTAAACCTCAGTTTGGGTTAGTTCGAAAAGAGGTGATTTTTGGTGGTTTTTGGGTGGCATAGCCACCCAAAAACCACCAAAAAATCCTCTATCCCGAACTGACGGTATTAAGAATAAAGACGCCCACCCTTTCACGGTGGGCGTCTTTGCTTATGTTGTGTTTTCTGCCGCTGGCGACAGCTGGAATTCTTATACGCAGCCTGGCGTTTTACGACATTGTTGTAAAAAGTACAAATGCCTATTGTCCTGCCGTTTGATCGATGCTATACTATTTGAACTGAATTGAATATTCAGCCATACTTGTATCGGGAGGAAATTTATGAAGCGAGTGTTTTTGCTTGCCCTTATTCTTGTTATGTTTGCCAGTGCCTGCTCAGGCGGCGGCAGCCCTGTCAGTCAGGCCCAGCCCGCCCAGGAACAGGCGGCTGCCACCCAGGCTGAGCCTACAGCTATTCCGCCAACTGCCACCACGGAACCCACCGCCACCCCTGAACCAAGCCCAACGCCCGTTCCGCCCACCAATACCCCCGTCCCGCCAACCGCAACCCCAACCGAAATTCCACCGACCAATACGCCCACCCCCGAACCAACCGTGGATCTGCAGGCGGCAGTCAAGTCGGCCAAGATCATTTTGTTCGAAGATATGTGGTTCGAGCGTTTTATCAAGCCAGCCATGGATGAGGCTGGATATGAGTACACTGATGTGGGTGATAAAGTCGGCACCTTGAAGAATGAACTGCTTTCAGACAAAAAATGGGATCTGCTGATTGCAGCCGCTGAGGGACGCGGCGGGGTGGAAGGCGAGTTTTTCGATTATATCCAGCAGCAGTTGGACGCCGGCGCTTCGGTCATCCTTGAGATGTGGACCCTGGATTGGATCGCTGAAGGGCGGATTAAACCCATTCTGGAAAAGTGCGGGATTGAATTCCAGAAGAACTGGGTCAACCCCAGCAGCCGGGGTGTTTTTTGGAGCGATCCCAACCATCCGATCGCCAATGATCCCAACCAGGTTATGCTGAATCGTTTCAGCAATTATTGGACAGGCGATGTGGGCGACCTGGTGCGCAAGACCAAAGGTTCTACAGCCACCATTCTGGCCAGTGCCGACCAGGCCAACTCGGAAGAAAACGGTTTGCTGACCCTTTGCTATGATGGCCGGCTCCTCATCCAGACTTTTTCCACCCATGACCATGCCAAGGCAACAGCCGCCCAGGCCTGGCAAAACTATATCTGGTTTATGTTGAGCAACCGTTACAAATAAAATTTGTATCATCTCAATAAGTGGGGGAACCCCACTTATTGAGATGATACTGTTGGCGAATCGATTTAGGTGTTCATTCACCCACCCCCTGGCCCCCGCCCTCGAGGGCGGGGGTGTTTTTTTATGTAGTTTTGACCGGTTTACACCGGCCAAAACTACGAAAAAGTATGGGGGTGGGCAAAAATGATTCGCCAACATTATCTTGAGATGATACGACAGTTTGTTATGTTGGATATCAGGACCGATTTTCGCCCTGATATCCAACATGAAGATATAATCCTGGGGATGTTTTCACGCCGCGCTCCGCTCAATACCATCCTGTTGATGATCTTTCTGGATGTCTTTGCCTACGGCATGGTGGCCCCGCTGCTGCCGGTCTTTGTGCAGCATTTTGAGGGCGGCGCAGCTCTGGCCGGGTTTCTGGGGTCGCTTTATGCGCTGATGCAGCTGGTCAGCGGTCCGGTTCTCGGGCCGCTCTCCGATCGTTTCGGCCGGCGGCCTGTGCTGGCAGGCTGTCTGTTGGGCACCGTGCTGGCGATGGGGCTGCTGGGTCTGGCGAACAGCCTGGCCTTGATCTTCCTGGCGGTGGCGATTGACGGCCTGACCGGCGGCAACCTGACCGTGGCGCAGGCCTGTGTGGCCGATATCACCAGCGAGGAAGAGCGGGCGCGCGGCCTGGGGCTGGTGGGCGCAGCCATGGGGGTTGGTCTGATGACCGGCCCTGCCCTGGGCGGCTTGATTAGTTTTTATGATATTCATCTGGCAGCCCTGGCGGCCAGCGGTATGGCGCTGTTGAATGTCGCACTTAGTCTCTGGCTGCTTCCAGAGACCCTCAACTCGGAGCGGCGCACCCACGCCCTGCACCTGCCCTCGCTCAATCTGGCAGCCCAGTTGAAGCAGGCTTTTTCCCATACCGCCCTGCGGCCGCTGCTGCTGACCGTTTTTGCCCTCAACCTGGGTTTTGCCGGTTTACAAAGTAACTTTCCCTTGTTCAGCCAGGCGCGTTTTGGCTGGAACACCCTCCAAAACGGCATCCTGTTCGCTTTTGTGGGTGTCTGCGCGGTCCTCACCCAGGGGGTGCTGGTGGGCAGGCTCAGCCCGGTGTGGGGTGAGCGCCACCTGACGCTCTTCGGGCTGGGGCTGGCCGGGATGATGCTGGCGGGGATTGCCCTCAATCAGCAGGCCTGGCTGCTCTTCCCGCTGCTGGCTCTTTTGGCATTGGGCACAGGCAGCGCCATCCCCTCGCTCACCAGTCTGATCTCCAAAGCCGTTTCAGACAGCCAGCAGGGCCAGGTGATGGGCGGGATGCAGTCGCTGCTTAGTCTGGCATCCATCATAGGACCCAGCCTGGCAGGGGTAACATTCGAGCGGATCGGAGTCAGCGCTCCGTACTGGCTGGGCAGCCTGTTTGCGCTGCTTGCGCTGGGATTGGCTGGCCTGGCTTTTCGGCCATCCGGACGTGTGGATCCGGGAGCCGCAGGCTAAACACTTCTGATTTTTGCAGCGGCCAGGCTGCTCCTCCTCGTCTGTGGGCGCTAGCGCACGGCTGCCCGAATTCTCTAACCTCCATTTGTGAAATATGGCGCGATAATAACGGGTATGATCAATTCACTCGTCCACAGCCTGCCGCTAATTTTCTTCTTTTATGGTCTGGCCTTCTTCTGCATGGGGCTGGCAATTACGCTTGAGGTTGGCCGATCAAAAGCTGAGAACGAATTTGCCTGGGCTCTGGTGCCGCTTGGCTGGTTTGGGTTGGTGCACGGCGCTCATGAGTGGTTTGAAATGTGTTACGTCATCCAGTGCATGCTGTATGGCAGCCCGACTTACAACTTTATTGCCGAACTGCGCCTGGTCATGCTGACCGGGTCCTTTTTTCTGCTGCTGTCGTTCAGTTTTCGCTTGATCGTTGGCCGAAATCGCGGCCGGCTGGCGTTATACCTGCTGCTCATTCCAGCCGCAGTCTGGCTGGCGGGCATGCTGATGGCGCTGCCCTTCACTGCCGAGAGCCTGACTGCCGCGGATGTCTTTACCCGCTACAGCCTGGCAATTCCGGGCTCCATCCTGGCGGCCTGGGGGCTGGTATTGCAGAACCGCCGTTTCAGCCGGGCTGGCATGACCAGTTTCGGCTGGGATGTGCTTCTGGCGGCCCTGGCTTTTCTGATCTATGGGGCGGTCGGGCAGGTTTTTTCGAATGCCAGCCGGCTGTTCCCCTCCAACTACTTGAATGCTGCGGTTTTTGAGACCTGGTTTGGCTTCCCGATCCAACTCCTGCGGGCCGGTACAGCCTGTATGGTTACAGTCTTTATTATCCGTTCGCTGCGCTCTTTTGAGGTGGAAAATGCCCTGCGCATGGAGCAGATGCGGGCCGAAATGCTCCATCACACCGTCCAGGCGCAGGAAACCGAACGCCAGCGGATCGCCCGGGAGCTGCATGATCAGACTGGTCAGACCTTAACGGCTTTGGGGATGGGGCTGCGCGGCCTGAGCGAAGCCCTGCGCTCCAATCCGGAGCGGGCGGCTCAGCGCGCTCAAAAACTGGAATCGCTCAGTGCGGCTGGCATGCTGGAACTGCAGCGGATTGTCAGCGGGCTTCACCCGCCGCAGCTGGATGACCTGGGGCTTCTGCCCGCCCTGCGCTGGTATGTGCAGGATGCCTCCGAACGGTTTGGCCTTCAAATCCAGCTCCAGAGCGCTGCCCATTTGCCTGAGCTTTCCCCCGAGGTCAAGATCACGCTCTACCGGATTGCCCAGGAGGCGATCACCAACGCCATCCGCCATGCCCAGGCAAAGCGGATCACCGTGCAGGTTGAGATTATTGATGAGATTTTGGTGCTGGTCGTCGAGGACGATGGGGTGGGGTTTGACCCTGTCCGGACCGCAGCCAACCCAAAAGGCCAGCCCTGTTGGGGGTTGATGGGGATGCAGGAACGCGCCCGCCTGATTGGCGGCCTTTATACGCTCGACTCGCGGCCAGGCGCCGGCACCCGGGTTTCTATCGAGGTGGATCCGGCGGGTACCCAGGACACAGTCCAGTTGGAAGGTGAATTGTATGGATAAGCCGATTCGCCTGCTTCTGGTAGACGATCACTCGATTGTGCGTTCTGGCCTACAGATGCTGCTTGAAAATGAAGCCGACCTGGAAATTGTCGGCCAAACAGGCAGCGGGCTGGACGCTTTGGGGATGATCCCCTACTGTCACCCGGATGTGGTCATCATGGATATCAGCTTGCCGGACCTCTCCGGAATTGAGGCCACCCGCCGGATTAAGAGCCATTTCCCCCAGGTTGTGGTTTTGGCGCTGACCATTCATGAAGACCCGGCCTATTTTTTTCAGATGCTGCAGGCTGGCGCAGCGGGCTATGTGCCCAAACGCGCCGCTCCCCAGGACCTGATCGCCGCCATTCGGGCGGCCTTTGCTGGCGAAATCTACCTTTATCCGCTCCTGGCGAAGTCGCTGATTAATGATTATCTCAACCGGGCTGCCTCTGCGCCGGATGGCCCGGCCCCAGAGGAATTGACCCCGCGTGAACAGGAAGTTTTGGAGCAGTTGGCTCAGGGTATGAGCAACGAGGAGATCGCCGAGCGTTTGGTGATCAGCAAGCACACGGTGGCGCGCCATCGCGAACATTTGATGAGCAAGCTGCATCTCCACAGCCGGAGCGAACTGGTTAAGTACGCCATCCGCACGGGTCTGATTGAAGCCTGAGCCCCAGCCACTCCGCACAACAAGCAAATTTGCCAAAGATAGGGTGAACACCCAATTTCCTTTGCCGGCCTTCTGCCGTATCATCAAAGTAGATAACCTCAGCCAGGGATAACCGCCTTGCAGGCCAACCCGAACTGGCGTTACAACATAATTGTCGCGTATCATCTCGATAAATTGGGGCAGGCGCTCCTCTTGCTTGAGAAGGTACCCAGTAGCTGCTTTGATAAAGGAGAAAGCCTATGTTCCGCTTATTTTTGGTAACCATGTTCTGGACTTTGGTGTTGAGTATCCCAATGACCGCTCTGGCGGTTTTGATGTTGGGTGTTTTGACCACGAACGGTATCTTTCTGTTCGAATGGGTAACTGCCTGGGGCAGCCAGATTTCTTATGTTGGGATTGCCAATTCGGCGGAGATTATCGGACGGATGCCCGAAGTGTACGGCATGGTCGCCGGCATGCTGGTCATCCTGATCACCCTCTGGGTGGCGCGTGAACCAACCAGCAAGAGCGAACCTGTGCAGCAGCGCAAGTAATCCGTTTGCACCACCCGATAGGAGGGAGTGTGCATGTCTACACAAACACCAACCCGGCCGGTTTATACGTTTTTTGAACAGGTGGTTGCCATGACTCCTGGCGACCCTCACCTGGAGCGCTGTATCCAGTGCGGCACGTGCGGCGGATCTTGCCCGTCGGGCCGGGATATGGAGCTAACCCCACGGGCTTTGTTTGCCCTGGTCGCTGCTGGAGAAAAAGATACCGTCTTGAACAGCAGCGGCCCCTGGTACTGTGTGTCCTGTTACTACTGTATGGCGCGCTGCCCGAAGGATATCCATGTTACCGACCTGATGTACACCTTGAAGCGCTATGCCCTCCAGACCGGGCAGCATAAACGCTCCAACATCCGGCCGGCGTCAGGTTTTTCGGGCACATTCATCTGGAATGTCGAACACTTTGGGCGCAGTTTCGAATTGGGGCTGGCTGCAGCCTATCACCTTGTTCACCATCCGCTGGGACTTCCCAAAATGATGCCTCTGGCCCTGGGTTTGCTGACCAAAGGCCGGATGGCTTTGCTGCCGCACCAGATCAGCCATATGAATGAACTCAAGGCAATTTTGCAAAAAGCCAAAGACCTGGAGGAAGAGGATTGGCAGGCCCTGGAGGTTGGCAAAGAATGAAATACGCTTACTATCCTGGCTGTTCACTGGAAAAAAACGCCTCGGCTTACCAGGTTTCAACCCTCCTGACTGCCCAGGCATTTGAGATTGATTTTCAAGAGTTGGACGATTGGAACTGCTGTGGGGCTACCGAATATATCTCGTTGAACCGGATGGCGGCCTACGCCCTGGTGGCCCGCAATCTGGTGATCGCCAAAGAGCAGATCAAAACGGGCGATCATTTCCCGCAGCTGGTCGCTCCATGCAGCGCCTGTTTCTTGAACCTGAGCAAGGCTGAGTCCTATCTGACCGAAAACCCTCCCCTGGCAGAGCGGGTAAACCTGGCCCTGGCGGCTGGCGGTCTGCACTATGATCCGGGTGGTTTGAGCGTGCGCCACCTGCTGGATATCTTTGTCAACGATATCGGCTACGAAAAAATCCAATCCCTGGTGACGCAGCCACTTACTGGGCTGCGGATTGCGCCGTACTACGGCTGCCTGATCGTCCGGCCGCGTTTCCAGGGTGTCTTTGACGATTACGAATCGCCCACGACCCTCGACCACTTAATGCGCTGCCTGGGCGCTGATGTGGTCGATTACCCACCCAAAGCGCAGTGCTGCGGCGGGCATATGACCCAGATCAGCGAAAGCTGTGCCATGGAAATGCTCAACCACCTGCTGCGCAGCGCCGTGGATGCCGGAGCCGACATGCTGGTGACGCTTTGCCCGATGTGCCAGCTCAACCTGGATGCTTACCAGGCCAATGTCAATGCCTTCTGCCATACGGATTATCACATCCCGGTGCTCTACTTCACTCAACTGATAGGGCTGGCCCTGGGCATACCGGCCGAGAAACTGGGGATTGGCCGGGAAATTGTAGATGCCCGGCCTGTGTTGGCCCGGATTGGCAAAGAGCCTGCCCAACCGGCCACGCCTGCCCGGCCCAAACGACCGGGAAAAGAAGAACTGCCCATGCCGCACATGCCAGAGGCTGAGCCTGGCTTGATCCCCGCGAAGGAGGTGCAGCCATGACTCCGCAGGTTGAAAAGCAGCGAGTTGGTGTCTATGTCTGTCACTGCGGCAGCAATATTGCCGCCACGGTGGATGTTGAGGAGGTCGCAGCCTGGGCCGGCGAGTGTCTGGCGGAGCGCGGGGTGGTGGTTGCCCGCGCCTACAAATTTATGTGCTCCAGCCTGGGGCAGGAATTGATCCAGAAAGATATTCGTGAGCTGGGGCTGACCCGGGTTGTGGTCGCCGCCTGCTCGCCGCATCTGCACGAGCAAACCTTCCGCAAGGCCTGCCAGCAGGCGGGCCTCAACCCGTACCTGTGCGAACTGGTTTCGATCCGTGAGCAGGTCTCGTGGGTTCATACCGACCGGCAGGCTGCAACTGAAAAAGCCAAAGCGGTCATCTCTGGCGGGGTGGAGCGCATTCTCCACAACCAGCCGCTTGAGCCGCTCCGAGTGGCGATCCACCCCGCCACGCTGGTCGTGGGCGGCGGGATTGCCGGTATCCAGGCCGCTCTCGAGATTGCAGATGCCGGCTTCCCAGTTTATCTGGTGGAACGGGAGCCTTCGATCGGCGGGCACATGGCCCAATTTGACAAAACCTTCCCAACCCTGGACTGCTCTGCCTGTATCCTGACCCCCAGGATGGTTTCCGCAGGCACCCACCCCAACATCACCCTCCTGACCTGGGCCGAAGTTGAGCGGGTGGAGGGCTGTATCGGCAGCTTCCATATCACCGTCCGCCAAAAGCCGCGCTATGTCAATCCGGAGTTGTGCACCGGCTGCGGGATCTGCCAGGAAAAATGCCCCAAGAAGGTGGTGGATGAGGAGTTTGAAGCCGGGCTTGGGCTGCGTAAGGTGATCTACACCCCCTTCCCGCAGGCCGTGCCAAAATTCCCGGTGATAGACCGCCAGAACTGCACTTTCTTCCAGAAAGGCACCTGCAAAGCCTGCCAGAAATTCTGCCCAACCGGCGCAGTCGACTTTGACCAGCAGGAACAGTACCTCAAATTTGATGTCGGTAACATTATTCTGGCTACCGGGTTCGATTTGTTCGATGCCCGCCGGGTGAAGCAGTATGGCTACGGCCGGTTGACCAATGTGTTTAACAGCCTGGAAATTGAGCGCATGTGCAACGCAGCCGGCCCAACCGGCGGCCGGATTGTACTGCGAGACGGTGTTACTCCGCCGCAGGCGGTGGCTGTTGTCCACTGCGTGGGCAGCCGGGATGAGAACTA
>Ga0268298_10001714_pt1 | contig 25168 bp, 14 predicted proteins | sample WWTPWeurt_MetaG_FD_194462 | JGI IMG/M metagenome (GOLD analysis project Ga0268298, IMG submission 194462) | Activated sludge microbial communities from WWTP in Nijmegen, Gelderland, Netherland - WWTP Weurt | ecosystem: Engineered > WWTP > Aerobic digester > Activated sludge | place...
TGATTTTAAGGCAAGCAACGATGTGATTTTTGGTGGTACGGTAATGTATCTGCGCGAAAAACCACTTACTCCTAAAGTAAACATTGGCGAAGAACCTATTGCCAATATGGTGATAGGAGTTGACGGGTCGATTAATAAACAATCGCGCTGGCTTACAAAAATGGTTGACAAACTTCCGTTCATTGAAACGAAAGAAATGTCGTCCGTTCAGTTCAGCGGAGAATACGCACGTTTATTTCCGGGCGTGCAAAAAATGATTGGTAAAGGCGGAAATGCTTACATCGATGATTTTGAAGGAAGCGAAACTCCAATTGATTTAAAGGGACAGAATAACTGGATGCTGGCAAGTATTCCGCAGGGGCAGCCAACATTGTTTCCTGAGGCAAGTTTGGGAAATAATAATCTGGGCCTTGGATTCAGGCGTGCTTTGTTATCGTGGTACAGCATTGATCCATTGTTTACCCAGGACATGAATCTCACGCCAAAACATATTAAGGAAGATTTAGACCAGCGCAGCAGTCATATGGTGCGTGCGGTAACGATTGATGAGATTTGGCCAAGTAAAAAAATTCAGCAGGGAATGCCTACCACGCTTCAAACTTTTGATTTGGCTTTTTACCCTTACAAACGCGGACCGTACAATTACACCATTAACGGATTAAACGGTGCAGGGCAGTTAACCAATCCTCAGAATAATTGGGGTGGTATTATGCGCAGGTTAGAAACAAACGATTTTGAGGCGGCCAATATTGATTATATCGAGATATGGATGATGGATCCGTACATGGAATATAAAAAGTTCGGGATAACCAATCCGGGCGAATTATACATTAACCTCGGAAATGTTTCGGAGGATGTATTAAAAGATTCACGCAAAAGTTTTGAAAACGGATTACCTAAAGACGTTGACCTTTCTGGAACGAAAACCGATACGACTGCCTGGGGAAGAGTGCCAATAGTACCTACCATCAATTTCGCTTTCGATTCGGACCCGAATGCACGCAAAAGACAAGACGCAGGTTTAGACGGATTGATTGATGATGATGAGATAGGATATTTTAATACGAGCTATCTGCAAAAAGTGCAAACAGCTTTCGGGCCGGCTTCGCAAGCTTATCTCAACGCACTCGAAGATCCGTCAGGCGATAATTTTCATTATTTCAGAGGGACAGATTTTGACAACAATGATGTTCCCATTCTGGTAAGGTATCAGCGCATTAATTCGCACGAAGGAAACTCTCCAACTCCTGATCAGTCACCTGAAAGTTATCCTACAGCTATTACCAATACACCGGATGATGAAGATCTGAATAAAGATTTTACCATTAACGAACTGGAGGAGTATTACCAATACCGGGTTGACATAAGTGAAAACGGATTGCAGGTAGGAAAAAATTATGTAACCGACCGCGTGGTGAAGTACGATAAAGAATTGGCCAACGGGAAAAAAGACAGTGCCGTATGGTTTCAGATAAAAATTCCGGTACATGATTACGAAAGCAAAATCGGTCAGATTACCGATTTTAAATCCATTCGTTTTATGCGTATGTTTTTGCGCGGATTTTCTGATAGTATGATTCTGCGTTTTGCACAAATTAATCTGGTTCGTGCCGATTGGAGGAAATATACTAACTCGCTGGTGCGTCCGGGCGAACATATCCCGATTGACCCGAACGATTTAACAGATTTTGTGGTATCAACAGTAAATATTGAAGAAAACAGCAAGCGAACTCCTATCATTTATACCCTGCCTCCGGGTATTATTCGCGAGCAGGATATATCCAATCCGCAGCCGGTGCAACTCAATGAGCAATCGCTTTCGTTAAAAGTTTGTAACCTGAAAGACGGAGATGCAAAAGCGGTTTTTAAAACCACCGTGTTTGATATACGGAATTACAAAAAACTGAAAATGTTTTTGCATGCCGAAGGAGATAATCTGAAGCCGGGTGAGTTAACTGCATTTATTCGTTTGGGTACCGACCTTACCAATAATTATTACGAGTACGAAATTCCGTTAACCCCTACTGCTTACGGAACGGCTGATCCGAATTTAATCTGGCCTTCGGTAAATGAAATAAGTGCCGATATTGAAGATTTTTATTTAGCCAAACAAAACAGAACAAGCAATAACGTAAGCCTTACTGTTCCATACACCATGACTATAGGCACCCGGAAAATTACAGTTCTCGGTCTTCCCGATTTAAGCAATGTGAAGGTGATTATGCTTGGTGTGCGTAATCCAAAGCGCAGTGACGATAATCCACTCGATGATGCTTTGCCAAAATGCGGGGAAGTTTGGTTTAATGAGTTGCGTGTATCCGATTTTATTAACCGGGGAGGATGGGCTACCACCGGGCGTGTAGTAACTAAGTTAGCCGATTTTGGAACATTAAACGGATCGGTAAATTATTACAGTGTTGGCTGGGGTGGTATTGATAAAAAATTAAATGAAAGAAGTTTAAAAGAACAACTGCAGTTAAGTTTTGCATCCAATTTTGAGTTAGGTAAATTTTTCCCTGTTAAATCTGGAATAAGTATTCCGATGTTTTATTCGTATTCTCAAACATCAATTAAACCACTTTATAATCCGCTTAACCCGGATATTAAACTGAGTACGGCTTTAAAAACAAGTAATGTAGCCGAACGTCAGCGAATCATTGCCGCATCCGAAGATTTTACCACCCAGCGAAGTATAAATTTCACCAATATTCGTAAAAACAGAGTAGGCAGTCAGAAGGCGCATGTGTACGATGTGGAGAATCTGAGTTTCTCTTATTCCTATTCTGAAATTTATAAGCGCAATGAGTTTATCGAGTATCAGCTCACCAAAAACTATCAGGTGGTGGGAGCTTATTCTTTCAACTTCCAGAATAAACCTGTGCAGCCGTTTAAAAAGGTTAAACCTAAGAGTTTGGTTTTAGTTAAGGAATTTAATTTTAATTACCTCCCGAGTGTGGCCACCGTGAGGTACACGTTCGACCGCAGATTTGGTGAAACCATTTACCGGAATAATGACAGCAAGAATACCATCATTGCGCCTTTGTATGATAAGAACTACACAATGACCCGTTTTTATGAACTGAGATGGGATTTAACACGTTCTTTAAAACTTGACTACACCGCAACCGTGAATGCACGTATTGATGAACCTGCAGGAAAAATAAATACGCAGGAAGCACGAGACAGTATACGCGCCAATTTATTACGACTGGGCCGCACCACCAATTTTAACCAGACAGCAGCGTTAACTTATAATGTGCCTATCAATAAAATTCCGGCCCTAAACTGGGTAACGGTAAGTACTCGTTACAGTGCGCAATATACCTGGCAAACTGCTCCTCCTGCTGCCGATAGTTTGGGAAATACCATCACCAATCAGCAGGCTAAAACAATCAATGGTCAGTTAAATATGACGGGGCTTTATAACAAGTCGAAATTTTTGCAAAAAATTAATAACCCTGCCATGGCAAAAAAATTGGAAGAAAAAGCCAGAGAGGAAGAAAAGAAGAAGCCAAGGAAATACACCCTGAAAACAAGACCCGGAACAACTAAAAAGGATACCATTTGGGAAAAAGTAAAACCAAAGAAAAAATTTGAAGCCTCCCCAATTGTAAAATCGGGTTTCCGTTTGCTGATGTCGCTGCGCAGTGTTACGTTTTCTTATGGACAAAGTAATAATACTACTTTGCCGGGCTTTAGTCCGAAACCGGGTAACCTGGGGCAGGATTGGGATTTAAATGCTCCCGGACTCGATTTTATTTTTGGTTCACAGGATCCTGATTTCAGGTATCGCGCAGCACGAAACGGATGGATAAGTAATGACCTTCGTATTGCCTCGCAATTCTCGCAAGGCAAAACCACCAATTTTAATATCAGAGCAATTCTTGAACCCATCCCCGACATGAGGGTGGAGGTTACCATGAAGCGTGATTTTAGCATTACCCATAGTGCCAATTTCAAATTCGATACCACCAATAGTTTTAATGATTTCAGAGATCTGGGCGCCATTGAGAGCGGAACGTTCAGCATGACGTTTAACATTTTTAATACAGCCTTTAAAGATCCCGATGCCACGTTCAAGAAATTTGTAGGGAGCAGGTACACCATTGCAAAACGCTTACAGAATAGTAATCCTTTTTATTCAGTTGGAACCGATCCAAAAGGTTTTCCTAAGGGATACAGCGGAGGGCAGCAGGAGGTACTGATGTATTCCTTCCTGTCAGCTTATTCGGGTAAAAGCCCCGACAGGCAAAAACTTCAGCTTTTCCCGAGTTTGCCCGATATGAACTGGCGCATTACCTACAACGGATTGAGTAAACTGGAGTTGCTCAAGGAGTATACATCCAATGTGAGCATAAGCCATAGTTACAGCTCGGTGTATAGTATTCCCAAATACACCACCTCGGTAAATTATTTTCCGGGACTCGACAGTTCGGGTCTTATTCAGCCTAAATATATTGTTTCGTCAGTGAGTATAACCGAACGTTTTGCTCCGTTGCTGGGAGTTGATGTAACCTTTTTGAATAGTTTAACTACCAGCTTCAGTTATAACACCGATCGCACCTTAAATCTGGCTATTACCAATTCGCAGATTACAGAATCGAGAAATAAAGAATACACCATTGGTATCGGGTACCGGCCTAAAGAACTTAAAATTCCTTTCATTAGTGCCCGCGGACGTCAAACCGTGTTAAAGAATGATATAAATATGCGGATGGACTTCTCCATTCGCGACAACAGAACCATTGTGCGTAAAATTGACCAGTCGGTTGACAACCAACCGGTCAATGGAAATAAGGTGATAACCATACGCCCGACTATCGACTACATGATTAATGAAAAATTGAACATCAGGATTTTCTATGACCGCAGGGTAACCAAACCTGCCACTTCCAACACTTTCCCAACGGCTATAACCAGTGGCGGATTTTCGATGCGGTACACAATTCAGTAAAAAATATTAGGTATTCCTGTCTTATTGTTTTTATTTAGCCGAAAATTTGAAGAATATGAATTTTCCAGACACCCTCAAGTACACCAAAGACCACGAATGGGTTTCCGTTCAGGGCAATATTGCAACCATTGGAATCACCGACTTCGCCCAAAGCGAATTGGGAGATATTGTTTTTGTTGACATTAACTCGGTGGGCACAACCATCGCTCAGCATGGTGTGTTCGGAACAGTTGAGGCGGTTAAAACCGTTTCCGACCTTTTTATGCCAGTTTCAGGTAAAGTGGTAGAGAAAAATGGCAGCCTTGATTCAAACCCTGAATCGGTAAACCAGGATGCATACGGAACCGGATGGATGGTGAAAGTAGAAATGACCAACACCGCAGAATTAGCCGACCTGATGGATGCCGGAGCTTACCGCGCTTTGATCGGGCAGTAATTTTTTTGATTAAAACGTTTTTTAAATATTATATCAATGCGATAGCCTGGGGAGCAGTTATACTGCTCCTTTGTGCTTTACAGGGCGACCAGTTCCCATCCTTTCAATGGGATTTTTCCTTTTCCTTTGATAAGCTGGTGCATCTCTTTTTTTACGCGGTATTGAGTTTGTTGCTTATAGTGGCGCGGGTAAAACAATACCGGTATTCTCCAAAACGATTCAATGCCATCAGAGTGTCTTTAGTAGTGAGTGTGCTTTATGGAATGCTGGTGGAAGCATTGCAGGCACTTGTTTTTTTTCAACGCTCAGCCGACTGGAATGATGTGGTGGCCAATACTGCTGGAAGCTTCATCGGAGTTGCATTGTTTTATGCCATCTATGGAAACTCGTCCCTGAAAAAAGATGGCTAAGTAACTTTCCACTTTTTGCCGTAACGGTAATGCAGCGATCCGCCTTCAATTTCAAGCGGAGATTCAAAATTATTTTCGTAAAGCTGTCCTGTTCCAAGTCCCTGCGGAATATCAACCGGAAGGGTGGAGGTATATTGCGCAATAGCATTTAGCCCTATATTGCTTTCGAGTGCCGAGGTTATCCAGTAGCCGATGGATAATTTATTCGCCCGATGTATCCAGTTATTGCAGCGGGTAAAACCGCCAAGCAAACCCGGTTTTAGAATGAGAAAGGCAGGTGAAATTGTTTTCAGCAGTAAATCTTCCTGCTTTGATTCAATGATCCCGATAAGCTCTTCATCCAATGCCACCGCAATTTTACTTTTACGGCACACTTCATTCATCAATTCCCATTGCCCCGCTTTAACGGGTTGTTCAATGGAATGTATATCAAACCTGGCCAAATCATTTAGTTGTTCAAACACATAGGGCGATGCAAATGCGCCATTGGCATCTAATCGTAATTCAATTTGAAAAGCGTTATATTTTTTTCTTACCGTTTCCAATAGCCTGCATTCTTCATCAAAATCATGAGCTCCTATCTTTAGTTTCACGCAGGTGAATCCGGCACTAATTTTTTCTTCTACCTGCTTCAGCATGTTTTCAGCCGTGTCCATCCATACCAGTCCGTTTATGGGTATCGATTTTTTTGATTGACTGAATAACGAATTAAACAAAATAAACCGGCCTCCGTTTTTCCAATCGAGTATGGCGCTCTCAATAGCAAATAGAATAGAAGGATAAAATCGAATATCAAGTGCATCGGAAAGTTCTTCTACCGGCAGGGAAAGTAAAGCGGGATTTTCGGTAAGCAGTTGGCATGTTTTTGCAAGGGTTGATTCATATTCAGGTTTATCATCCAAACTCAGTCCGGGCAAAGTGCCTGCTTCTCCATATCCGGTGGTTACCCCATTATCAATTTTAATCAGGTAAAAAGTACGTGAGGTTAATTTACCGCGCGAAGTGGTTGCCGGTTTTTTAAATTGAAAAGTATGCCTATGATACGAACAGGTTATCATTTAAAAGATGATGCCGTATGAAAAAAACAAAAAACTCAACAGATTGCTTGCTCCAAACAGCAGAATGAGCAGAAGGGTGCTTAGCGATAGCTGCTTCAATAGGGCATCGTACACGGGTGAAGGAGGAGTTTTGAAAACTCGGATGCTGTTAATGATAATTAAGGGGTATGAAAGCAGGTATGTAAAATCAAATGGATTGCTGTAGCGGCTTGCAGAGAAAAGGAGAAGTAAACTCAGCGCTGCAGCAATAAGAAAAAGATGATATTGTTTGGCAGCTTTTTCTCCGAGTTGTACGGGAATGGTAATTTTACCACTCGCTTTATCATTTTCAATATCTCTTATATTATTTACGTTTAATACACCTGTAGCCAGTAAACCGGTAGCTGCTGCCGGAAGCACCATGATCCATTTAAGGTAACCTGTTTGCAAATAGGCTGAGGCCAGCACCGCAAAAAGACCAAAGAAAATAAATACAGCAATATCACCAAAACCTTTGTAGCCATAAGCTGTTTTTCCAACAGTATATTTTATAGCCGCTGCTATGGCCGTAATCCCAAACGCCAGCAGAAATAAAAAAGTAAGATTCAGTTCTTCAAAAGCTTTTAACAACAGGCTTACTCCGGTTACAAGCGAAAGCAAAACAAAAACAATAATCATTTTGCGCATCTGCTCAGGGCTTATAGCACCGCTTTGCAGTGCACGGGTATTTCCAATCCGGTTGTCGTTATCTGTTCCTTTTATAAAGTCTCCATAATCGTTGGCCAGGTTAGAAAGAATCTGCAACTCGAATGCAGTAGCGAGCGTAAGAAAAAAAATAACAAGGGAAGAAGTGTTTGTGATATCGTAAATGAATGCCAGAATATTTCCCATAAGTACACTGGCTGCGGCCAAAGGCAACGTGCGCAATCGGAATGCATTTATCCAGGCATTATTCATTTTTTCGCGGGTTCCTTTATTTCGCTCAGTCTTTTGCTGTATTGGGCTACCAGTAATAAAAACTGTTCTTTTAATTTTCCATTACTATAGCCTGCAGGGTAAGGAGAATTGGTTCCTTTGGGCGTTTTTTGAATGAGCCGGTTATCTTTGATATAGTAACTGCAACTGAAAATTACCGCAGGCTTTTTTCGTATTTCACCATTGGGAAGGGTATCGGGTTGTACGGCATGAATTTGTTCGTAAACAAATATCAGTTCCCCTTCATATAAATAAAATTCCCGGGTACGTCTTCCTAAATCGTGTTTGGTATGTTCTTTTATGATGCACAGTTTACCTTTATTAAAATAGCCGAACAGTTCACCAACAATATAACTTTTATTATCCTCCGAGTCAACTTCACTTATAAAGGCAGACTTTTTTAAGTAGTTGGGGAATTCGGCCAGCTCAAGGTACTTGTATTTTATATTGGCAATATCCTGCTTAAAATCACTTTGTGCCGAAGCGAATTTTATATTGCCTGCCAGCAGAAAAATAAAAAAGAATATCCTTATCCGGTTCAATTAAAAATCAGTTTATATAAATCAGGAATAATGGTGTTTGAAATATATTCAGCCGCATTTTTATAAGCATTCATGCCGGCTTCTTCGGCTGTTAATTTTATTCCTTTAATATCTGTTTTAGACTGGGTGTAAACAATCTCGTTGGCTCTTTTTACAGTTAAGTTAAATTTTAGCTGTGCGTTCACCATTTCATACGCCACATTTCCTTTGATGGTATTGGCATCGAGTTCAAGAATATAATCAGCTTCCTTTTTGTCTAATGTCAGCTGAAGTCCCGCGTCAAAAAGTTTTTTGTCAACCAGTCTCATCAGGTAGGGCTCTTCGAGCGGATTTCCCATGTTTTTTTCAGCTCCTGTGCTATAAAATTTGGGGGCAACTACTGTAAGAAGAATGCTTCCGGTAGGTTTTACAATCCGGTCAATAAATGGTTTAATATCGTTCCAGTTGGTATCGGCCGCGCAAATGGCTTCCATATCCGGTGTAGCATCAATTTGCTGATACACCTGATTGCTGGTTATTTTTTTAAGAATTAAATTAACTTTTCCCTGATCGTTCGATTTAGCTTTTTCGGTCATTTCTCCTTTGCCCGATGAAAACTTAAAAACCACAGGCAGGTTGATAGTTTTTTGTCCCGAAGTGGTGGTGTTTACAATTAAAACTTTGTTTAACGGCATTCCGAATTTTACGGTGGCAGTGCTTTCGGCAAAATTTATCTTAACCGAATTGATGAGACTCTGTAAATTATTAAATGACTCATTTACTAAAAAAACAGGTTTCCCTTTGTAGTCTACTTCCACGGCTTCATTCAGGTAATTTTTCATGGCGGCTAATGCTTTACAGTAAAACAAAACAGCTGCTGCATATTGAAAGTCGGCTTTAAACTGGTCGGCCTGTTCCAGAAAATATAATGAGGTGGAGGATGCGTGCGACAGTTTTTCCTGCTGTCTTTTTTTGTATTCGTATTTTGACAAGCGGAGAAATACCCAGTATTCCTTTTCACCGTCAAATTCATCAGCGATATTATATCCTTCAATATTGGTATTTACACTTGCTTTTGACGAGGTAAGGTAATCCTGCTGAAATTTATAGTCGCGGTTAATGGTGATAAGGTAGGAGTTGCTGTTTATCTTTACTTCAATCTGTGAGCAAAGCATGTGCAAAGCCTGTTTACGCGCCAGATTTTTATAATCGCGGTCGCCAGGTTTTTTCTCAACGCCTGCAATTCCGATATAATAATCGGGATCTATAGGCTGCTTTACTGCCCACGAGGGTAAATTAGCTACCGTAGTTACTTCAACGGCCTCTTTTGCGGGTTTGTTTTTTTTAGAACGCTGGGCATAACATCCTGCCAGTAGCAGGAACAAAAATACTCCTGTGGTATAAAACGAAAGCGGAAGTTTTTTCATCATTATCAGTAACTGATCTGTCGGTGGTATTCCAGAATATCATACGCAATATTGCGGGCAATTTTTCGAAGTAGTTCGCTTTGCAGTTCTTCGTTTGTTTTAAGATGCTGCCTTCCTGAAAACATATTTCTGAATGAATTTACGGTGCCGGTATTTCCATACAGAATGTCGTTAATCGGATATATCTGGTTAAGTTTAACTGTTCTTGCAGGAACCGCATAGTGAACTTCATCCGTTTGTTTATCTGCAAAGGTTTTGTTGTATAAAATTTTCCCTGTTTCAGAGGATACAAGTTTAAATTCGGCAGCAAACTTAAATGTAATAGATGAATAATATTCATTGTAGTAAAACGGAGAAGATTCCCTGCGGGTAAGTGTTTCACCAGTAGCATTTTTGTAGGTTACATTATAAATTTCGTACCCTAATTTATAATTTTTTGTGGGTTTGGTTTCGCTGGCCGTGTACTCAATAATATGAATAAAAAAGGCATTTTGTACTCCTATTAATTTTCCGGCACTAATGGCTTTGTTTTCGTCCACTACTCCGCTCATATTGAGTTTTTGTTCCGCAATTAATTTATCAATATTATCCCGGTCAATTAACTGGATAAAGGGATTATTCGCTTTGGTTATTTCATCGGTAATCAATCCGGCCATTACCCTTTGCACAGCTTTATTGGCTTTTTTATCATCTATGAAAAATCCGATGGTAACCGTTCCATTTTCTAACGCCTCGGCCCGTAGTTGTTCGGTGTTTTTATATTTACAGGTATAGGTGCATATTTTATTAAACTGGTCATAAGCCTTCACATATTTTTTCTGGCTTAATAAATCAACTCCCGACCGGTAAAGCGGTTCAAGCGTGGCTGTTTCTTTAAGCGATTTAATGTCTTTGTAAGCCGGGTCGAAGTTCAGTACTTCTTTGAAGTTTTTTTCGGCTCCTTCAAAATCATCTTTTTTCAAACATTCAAGCCCTTCGTTATACTTTTGATCAAGGTATTTGCTTACCGCAGTTTTGTAGTCGTCCTGATAATGGTCGTCCCATTTAAGGTAAACACCCAGCAGCCCTAAGTCTTTAAAATATTTTTCGGCATTTCGATAGGCATACACAGCTTCCTTGAGTTTATCGGTATTGTAGGCTCTGAAAAATTCTTCGTAATAATCGTTAAGCACCTTCTGACCGGTATTTTTAAGCCCGATTTGAGCCTCAATATTGCGGTTGTTGTATCTAACGGCATCGTAATAATAATTGGCGGCTTCCTTGTACATTCCTGCAGTTTCTAGTTTTTGCCCTTTCTTGGTAAGCGACCGTGAAGGGTTGCAGGCAATCAGTAAAAAGGGAGCCAAAAGGAAAAGGAGGTATTTTTGCTTCATATCCGGATACAATCTTAGCTTTTTAAGTGCTTTCTGCAAAGAAAGAGCCAATTTAGTTGCTGTTGAGTTTCAGAGTTTTTTGAATGCGAAGCGGAAAAAGTGGATTAAGCCTACACGAAAGAAGATGATAAAGCGGGACTCCCTTAGCCAAAAATCAGAGTAAGAATTGTTTAAATCTGAAAGGGGAGGGCTTTTTACAAACGGGTTTAACCGCGGGCATTTTCCTGAAAATAATCATAAATCTAAAATGGAATAACCCTGTTATCCTTTAGCTAAAAAGTTTACTTTTGCTGAACTTTTTTAAAAAATAAATCATTACATGAGTCTGAACATAAACAATCCCGATCAGTTTGAAAGAAGACATATCGGACCTGATGCAGCCCAAACGGCAGAAATGCTGAAAGCAATTGGCGTTAAATCCTTAGATCAGTTAATTGATGAAACCATTCCTCCGCATATCAGGTTGAAAAAACCAATGGCCATTGGCGAATCTTTTACGGAGCAGGAGGTGCTTGCTGAATTGAAGAAAATTGCGGCCAAAAATCAGGTGTTTAAATCTTATATTGGTTTAGGGTATTACGACACATTAACACCCGGAGTCATTCTTCGTAATATTATGGAGAATCCGGGATGGTATACCCAATACACCCCGTATCAGGCCGAAATAGCTCAGGGTCGTTTGGAAGCATTGCTTAATTACCAAACCATGATTATTGATTTAACCGGTATGGAAATAGCCAATGCATCTCTTCTTGATGAAGGAACTGCGGCAGCCGAGGCCATGCATATGTTTCATGCATTACATACCGATGACAAACGTATGAAATTATTTGTATCGGAAGAATGTTTCCCTCAAACAATTGATGTTTTAAAAACCCGCTCCGAGCCTTTAAATATCGAGTTGGTTATTGGAGACCATCGTAAAGTGGAATTGAATGATGAATTTTTTGGTGCCGTAATTCAATATCCGGCAGGAAATGGTTCCATTTACGATTACACCGACTTTACAAAAAATGCGCATGGCAAAGGGGTTTATGTTTGTGCCATTGCCGATATTCTTGCACTTACACTTTTAACACCTCCGGGCGAATGGGGAGCCGATTGTGTGGTGGGATCATCTCAGCGTTTTGGTGTTCCAATGGGATACGGAGGTCCTCACGCGGCTTTTTTCGCCACTAAAGACGAATATAAACGACAAATGCCGGGACGTATCATCGGAGTATCGATAGATGCCAATGGAAACAGAGCATTGCGTATGGCGCTTCAAACCCGCGAGCAGCACATTCGCAGAGAAAAAGCCACTTCAAATATTTGTACAGCACAGGTTCTTCTTTCCATTATGGCCAGCATGTACGGTGTTTACCACGGGCCTCAGGGATTAATAAAAATTGCAGAGAAAACACACGGACTTGCCAAAACACTTGAAAAAGGACTAAGCGCTCTGGGAGTGAAGCAAACCAATAAGCATTATTTTGATACGTTAACACTGGAACTGAAAGATGCCGCTTCAACTGAGAAAGTAAAAAAAGAAGCACTGGCAAATAATATTAACCTCAATTATATTGATGCCACACATATTGGAGTTTCAGTTGACGAAACCACATCGCTGAATGATGTAGCCGATTTACTTTCAGTTTTTGCAAAAGCCTTAGGCGGAAATGCCGGAGATGTAAAAGCATTAAGCAGCAATCTTTCTATTGAGTGGGATGCGAAATTTAAAAGGAGCAGCAAGTTTCTTACGCATCCGGTGTTTAACAGTTACCACAGCGAACATGAAATGCTGCGTTACATTAAATCACTCGAGGCAAAAGACCTTTCGCTTTGCCAGTCTATGATTTCACTTGGTTCATGCACCATGAAACTCAATGCAACCACCGAAATGGTTCCGGTAACCTGGCCCGAATTCGGAGCACTGCATCCGTTTGCTCCGGTGGATCAGGCAAAGGGATATCAGCAAATATTTGACGAGCTTACTCATCAGTTAAAAGAAGTAACCGGTTTTGCCGGAATTTCACTGCAACCTAATGCTGGTGCACAAGGCGAGTATACGGGATTAATGGTGATTCGCGAATACTTTAAAAACAAAGGAGAATCACATCGTAATATAGCACTTATTCCCTCATCTGCTCATGGTACCAACCCGGCTTCTGCAGTTATGGCAGGTATGCAGGTGGTAGTTACCAAAACAGATGAACGTGGTAATATTGACGTGGCCGATTTAAAAGCGAGAGCCGAGCAGTATAAAGATAATTTAGCCTGCTTAATGGTTACTTATCCATCTACTCATGGTGTATTTGAAGAAACCATTAAGGATATATGCGATATGATTCACAGTTTTGGCGGGCAGGTGTATATGGACGGAGCCAACATGAATGCGCAGGTGGGTCTTACAAGTCCGGCTACCATTGGTGCCGATGTGTGTCACCTCAATTTGCATAAAACATTTTGTATCCCGCATGGTGGTGGTGGCCCCGGTATGGGACCTATCGGTGTGGCTTCGCATCTGGTACCATTTCTTCCCGGCCACGCAGTAGTAAAAATAAGCAGCGATAAAGCCATTCATGCGGTTTCTGCCGCCCCTTACGGAAGTGCAAGCATTTTATTGATTTCATATACCTACATCAAAATGATGGGTACTAAAGGTCTTGAGAATGCTACTAAATACGCCATTCTTAATGCCAATTATATTGCCTCCCGTTTAGAGGGGCATTATACTATTTTGTACAAGGGAAGCAAAGGACGTTGTGCGCACGAAATGATTCTGGATACACGCGGATTTAAATATTCGGCCGGAGTAGAGGTAGAAGATATTGCCAAGCGATTAATGGATTATGGATTCCATGCACCTACTGTGTCTTTTCCGGTGGCTGGTACCGTTATGATTGAGCCAACCGAGAGTGAGGCTAAAGCAGAATTAGACCGTTTTTGCGAGGCCATGATAGCCATTAAAAAGGAAATTGAAGAGGTAGAGAAAGGCGTGGCTGATAAAGTAGATAATGTGCTGAAAAATGCACCGCATACTGCCGCTGTTGCCACCGCTGCCGAATGGACACATAAATACTCACGAGAAAAAGCTGGTTTCCCTGCGGCTTGGGTAAAAGCATATAAATTCTGGCCTACCGTTGGCAGGGTAAACAATACCTATGGCGACAGAAATCTGGTATGTGCATGCCTTCCGGTTGAAGCATACGAAACAGCTTCTACGGCCAGCTAAAAACTGTAACAATACTTAGACAAATAAGCCTGATTGGGGATAATATCGAACGATTTCTCCGGTCAGGCTTATTTATTTTTGTTCAGCTAATTATTTTATATTGACTTTACTTCATATTGCAGCCAATTACCTAGCCTGGTTTGTCACGCTTTTCAGTGCTGATTTTACTTCGCAGCCGCCTGTTCAAAAAAGACCCTACCTGAAAGCGGAAATGGATTTTTCAGGTAAGCCGGTAAAACTCGCACAAAATATTGTAAAACTGAATTACGGTGACGAGTTGGATATGTGGCTTGCCCAATGCGATACCGGAATGAGTGGTGACGGAAAAATCAATATCATGCACTTAGGTGATTCCCATATTCAGGCCGATCATATGTCGGGACGCATGCGCGAACTCTTACAATTCTCGTTTGGCAATGGCGGAAGAGGATTGGTGTTTCCTTACCGGGCGGCCGGGAAAACAAATACACCCGATAACTACAAATTGCAGGTAGGCGGAGAATGGAAAGGTTGCAAAAATGTAAGCTATTTTAAAATTTGCGATATCGGGGCTAACGGAATCATGGTGTACACCTACGATACCTCAGCCTTTTTTTATATTAATCCCAATACCAACCCATGGCTCAATTACAGTTTTAATCATGTAAAATTTTTTGCCAAAAACACCTCAGGGCAGTTTGATTACCTGATCAAAAAAGATTCGTTAACCTTAGTGCCATTTACCGCTGTACCGCGCGATAGTTTTTACACAGAACTTCGTTTCAGCGATTATCAACAGGTTTTTGGATTGGCTCTTGGACGAAAAGATATGCTGCAGAAAGAATTCAATTTTTTCGGGGCAAGTCTGGAAAATGATACTCCCGGAGTATTGTATCATATGGCAGGTATAAACGGGGCTGAATATTTTTCTTTCCTCAGGTGTAATTTACTGGGATTGCAATTACGTCATCTTAATCCTCATCTGGTGATTATTTCGCTGGGCACAAATGAAGGATTTAATCCTTATTACAATGACGAAGATTTTAAGATTAACGCATCCCTGCTGATTGACCGCATCAGAGAGGCAAAACCAAATGTATCAATATTGCTAACCATGCCGGGCGAAAGTATGCAAAAAAGAAAATATCCGGTAAAGCGACTTAATTCAGTGAGAAAGGTTTTATACGAAGTGGCCGCTGAAAAACATTGTGCCGTTTGGGATTTATACGAAGTAATGGGTGGTTTGGGATCAATGAAACGCTGGCATGCTCACGGGCTTACTGCAAAAGACCTCATACATTACAATGCTGCCGGTTACAGGCTGCAGGGGGAATTGCTCTATACGGCCCTTTTAAAATATTACACGCAGAAAAGAGGAAACTGAGAGGCATGTTTAGCTGGAACGATCTTTTAGCTTATAAAGAAAATGCACCGCTCATATTTTCTCAGTATCTTTTCCTTTTTATCTTTACTGTTTTCTTTCTGATTTATACATTCATTTACAAAAACATTACGGTACGTAACTTATACCTGCTGTTTTTTAGTCTGTTCTTTTATTACAAATCAGGAGGATTCTATTTCTGGATTCTGATTTTCTCTACTGTAGTCGATTTTAATCTGGCTAATTGGGTTTACCGCGCTAAAACTTATTCTCGAAAAAAAATCTTTTTTATACTGAGTATAGGAATGAATTTAGCCTTGCTTGGATTTTTTAAGTACTCTTACTTTTTTGTCGACCTTATTAATCAGTCTTTTCACACACAACTCAAAGCCTATAATTTTCTGAGTGGATTGTCGAATATGATTGCAGGCACTAACTATGATGTAAGTGAAATTATACTTCCTGTAGGTATTTCATTTTATACATTTCAGGCTATGAGTTACACTTTCGATATTTATCGCGGCAATCTCCATCCTGTAAAAAATATCTGGGATTTCGGCTTTTTCATTTCCTTTTTTCCGCATCTGGTAGCCGGCCCCATTGTGAAAGCAGCCGATTTTATTCCGCAAGTGTACAAACCTTACCATGTTACACGGGCCGAAATGGGAGCGGCCATTTTTATGATAGTAAAGGGACTGATTAAAAAAGTACTGATTAGCGATTATATCAGTATCAATTTTGTCGACCGGGTGTTTGATGCACCGCAATTGTATTCGGGTTTCGAAAACCTGATGGCTGTTTACGGATATGCACTGCAAATTTATTGCGATTTTTCGGGATACAGCGAAATGGCCATTGGTTTAGCACTGTTAATGGGATTTCGACTGGGAATAAATTTCAACTCACCCTACACATCCTTAAACATTACCGAATTTTGGCGCAGGTGGCATATATCTTTATCAGGCTGGCTACGCGACTACCTGTATATTTCATTTGGCGGCAACAGGCGGGGGAGAATTCGTACTTATGTAAACTTATTTTTAACTATGTTGCTTGGGGGATTGTGGCACGGAGCATCGGTTAAATTTATTTTATGGGGCGGCTTGCACGGGATTGCTTTGGTAATTCATAAGCTATGGAAAAAGATGTCGGGTTCATTTGTGCAGGTACCTAAATCGCTTGCCATATTTCTATCATGGTTTATTACCTTCCACTTTGTATCCTTTTGCTGGATATATTTCAGAGCACCGGATATGGAAACTGTTTATTCCATTGCCGGGCAAATTGCAGGTCATTTTACGGTGGGGGATTTATGGGTGAAGGTGATGGCTTATAAAGCGGTGATGAGTTTAATTGTACTTGGTTTTGGTATTCATTTACTGCCAGCTGTATGGAAAAAACAATGGGAGCTATATTTTATTCAGCTTCCTGATATACTAAAAGCATTGGTAGTGGCGGTGGTAATTTTTATGCTGTATCAGATAGCTTCGTCCGATGTACAGCCATTTATTTATTTTCAGTTTTAAGGTAATTCTGCCTTAAGTTTGTTGTGAAATATGAATCAAACAGAAGAGGTTATTTTAGTAAACGGGCAGGATGAACCGATTGGGCTGATGGAGAAAGTGGAGGCACACCAAAAGGGTTTGTTACACCGTGCATTTTCAGTTTTTGTTTTTAATACAAAGGGAGAGTTGTTGCTGCAACAGCGGGCTTTGTCAAAGTACCATTCACCGGGTTTATGGACCAACACCTGTTGCAGCCATCCACGTACAGGAGAAGAAAATGCAGCAGCCGCACACCGCAGAATTCAGGAAGAAATGGGATTTGATTGTGAACTGGAGTATAAAGGTTTTTTAATTTATAAGGTGCAGTTTGAAAATGGTTTGTTTGAGCATGAACTGGACCACGTATTTACTGGAGTATTTGAAGGGATTCCTCAGATTAATTCTGATGAAGTGGCTTCTTTTCGCTGGACATCAATACAAAACCTGAAACAGGAAATTGAATTGGAACCGGATCGTTTTACACACTGGCTTCAGTTAATTCTGCAGCAAAAAAAGTGGTTTTAGACTAAACGGATTGCTTCTTTTTATCGGTAGCTCATAAACGTGTATGGTATGAAGTTTTCAGCAAACTTGCCGCGACAAATAGAAGTGCCAGCCACAATCATATAGATTTTACGGGCAGTTTTCTTCTATGTTAATCTACTGCGGGAAAATAGTACTTGCTAAGTAATGATTTTACAAATCAGCAGCCTGAGCAACCAGTTCGGCAATATCCAATACCTGAATATTATGTTCTTTGTTGTGGTGCTTTACACCATCACGCAACATAGTCATACAAAAGGGGCAGGCGGCAGCCACCACCGCGGGATTAGCTTCCAGTATATCGTTGGTGCGTTCAATATTTACTTCAGTTTTGCCGTTTTCAGCTTCTTTAAACATTTGCGCTCCACCGGCTCCGCAACATAAGCCGTTTGCTTTGCTGCGTGTCATTTCTACCAGAGCTGCGTCAAGTTTCTGAATTACTTCCCTGGGGGCTTCATAAATATTATTCGAGCGGCCAAGGTAGCAACTATCGTGGTAAGTGATGCGCTTACCTTTAAATACTCCGCCTTCAATTTTTAACTTTCCATCATTCAGCAGCTGGTTGATAAGCGTGGTGTGATGAACTACCTCGTAGGTGCCGCCCAACGCTGGATATTCATTTTTCAATGTATTAAAACAATGGGGGCAGGCGGTCACAATTTTTTTTACCTCATATGCATTCATCACCGCTATATTTTGCATAGCCAGCATTTGAAACAAAAATTCATTTCCTGCTCTTTTGGCCGGATCTCCGGTACAACTTTCTTCAGTACCCAATACAGCAAATTTAATTTGCGCATGGTGCAATATTTTAGCAACGGCCTTAGTAATTTTTTGTGCACGTTCATCAAAACTTCCGGCACAACCTACCCAAAATAACACTTCAGGTTTTTCACCGGAGCTCATGTAGTCGGCCATTGTTTTTACAGTAAATTCACTCATGTTACTTTTTAAGTAATTTTATAACGTTTGTTTTGTTTTCTTTATCGGTTACCAGAACAAAATAAAGCCCGGAAGGCAAACCTTGTAATTCAATAACGGATGAACCCGAATTTGCCACCCCGCTTGTCCATATTTTCCCCTGAGTATCTGCAATGCGGTAATGGAATTCACTTGTTATTTCAAAATCTTCCGTATGTAATACCACATAATCAGTAGCCGGATTTGGCGAAACGGTTATTTTTTTCAATGAGGTTATGCCTGCTGATTTAATAGGGGAAAGGGTTTCTGTTCCGTCAAAATCAATTTGGTTCAGGCGGTAATAAAGTTCATTTTTCCCGGTGAGTTCAAAAGCATTCACATCTGTAAAACTGTAGGAGTTGATTACCGATGAATTATTATGTCCTTTTACAAATGCAATTTCTGTCCAGATTTTTCCATCATCACTGCGTTGCACAGCAAAGCCGCGATTATTTTTTTCTGATGCCGTTGCCCAGGTAAGTTCAACATTTTTATCTTTTCTCAGGGCATTAAAATACATGAGCTCAACCGGCACGGGCGAGTTAGCCGGACCTGATATTTGAAAATCGTCAATCATAAATCCATCGGCTGCATAGGCCGAGGCAAGATAGCCGCTCACTGCCGTAAACACCCACCTGAAACAAACCCTGTTGTTTCCTTTTAGAAACGATACATCGTAACTCATGGTTGTATTGTTGTATGATGCATTCCAACCATACCGGTCGGTGAAGATGCTAGAATTTAAAACACACGAGGCTGCAGGGTAGGAGGTGTACCAATTTGTCCCTGACCCATTCACACCAAGCCGGTTCCACGTGCTGCCGTGGTTGGTTGAGTATTGCACCTGTATTCCAAACGGGGCATTGCAAAACACTAATGCCATACTTCCTTTAAAAGTAAGCGTATAGGTGCCGTTGGTAGTAAAATTAAAACTTGGAGAATATAAAGCACAACTGTAACCACCTTGTGTTACGTTTGCATTTAACAAAGTTTTCCATGCATTGGGAGCAGAGTTCACCGTGGTAAGGGTATTTCCGGGAACACCGCGCTCCCACAGGTTAATTCCCCCCGAAACAACGTCTCCGTCAAAATGAGCTGCCGTACCCGCATTGTCAAAATTCCCTCCGTTGGCTGGTGTGTAAGGAGTTCCCTGATAAGGTAAAACATGAATGCAATTGGTGTAGGTGTAGGCTACGCTTCCGTTTACAGTTAATTTTACATTGTAGTATCCGGGTGTGTTAAATGTGTAGGACGGGTTTTGTACCGAAGCATCGGTGGTACCGTTATTATCAAAATCCCATGCCCACGCTGATGCTCTTGTGGAAAGATCGGTAAATGTTACCGTAGTTCCCGGATATACCACTCTTTTAGGCACAGAGAAATTCGATTTTACCGAAGTAAATCCATCCGTTGAATAAAGCCCTCTTCCGTGGGTGGCAGCAATGACAATGCTATCGCTGTAGCGCACCTTTAGCATATCTACGCGCACATTCGCCAATCCGGTATTTGTAGAACCCCAGTTAGTTGTTCCTGTATTTAGGTTATCGGTAGTCCATACACCAAGCTCGGTTGCTAAAATAGCCTGATCATTATTTGACGGATTAAACAAGCACCACCGCACCGGCATATCGGGCAGGTTTCCTTCAACCGAAGTCCAGCTTGTGCCATTGTTGGTAGATTCCCATACACTGTTTACTCCAAAATTGGAAAACGTAACCAGCATATGATTTTCATTTCCTTTTTCTACCTCAATACATGAAACGTTTGCTGCCGGAAGTCCTGTGTTAATGGCGGTTTCGGTTGGTGTACCTCCATTGGCATTAGTCACTTTTATTACCTTTCCGTTGGAGGTTCCGATATAAAGCGTGGTTGCGGTATTAGGTGAAACTTTTAAATGAGTTACGGTTCCGCCTCCCATAGTAAAAGTATGTGTGGTTTTAGTTGGAGCACCTGAAAAAATATTTGTCCATCGCTGAATTTGGTTTGCAGCTTTTGCAGAGTAAAGAATATCATTTATTCCGTCCAAATCACTTGGATTTACAAAAGAGCCGGTATTGTCGGATGCCAAGCCGGTGAAAGAAGATCCTCCGTTTGTAGAATAATAAATATTGTTATAAACGTAAGAAGTAAGCTGGTTGTTCCCGTTGTTGATATCAATATGGCAGAAAACTCCGTCTCCGCCCGAAGCCTGAGTGGTAGTATTTATGCCTGAAGTTGTAAATTTATGGGACCCGTTGTCTTGCGCTCCGGCAAGAAAATAATTTGTTCCGGCAGTAGGGTGAATTGCGCATCCGTAAAACTGTGTTGTGTTGTAATTATAATCTTTACGGGATATGGTGGGCGAGGCAGCATTAGCATTAGTGGTGCGGTAAATTCCGCCATCATTAGTAAAATAGCAAATGGACGAACTTCCGGGGCTGTAAAACGCGCAATGCTGGTCGGCATGCACGTTTTGATAACCAAACCCTCCGTACCAGTGCGAAACCTGGGTCCATGAAGTTCCTCCGTTGGCCGTTTTGAATAAGTCAACACCACCTACAAAAACTACATCCCGGTTATTCGGATCAACGGCTATTGATAAATCATACCAGGCCTGTGTTCGCGAAATATCGGCTGCTGGAATACCGCCATCAGCATCAACCGGCTTGGTTAGCGAAACAAAGGTGCCACCTGCATTCGTAGATTTAAGAATGGCATTTACGGTTCTTGATTTTTCAAGCATCACATAAACATAGTTGCTGTCATTGGCTGCAAGTCCAAGTTCCATTCTGCCTGGCGATGCAACCGGAAGGGTTAATGGGCTGTTCCAGCTGGTGCCCGTTGAAGTTACAGATTTATGTATTGTTCCGTTCGAGCCAAGTGAGGTACCCATGGTGGCATACAATATCCCATTCGGGGCCATCTCAATATCCCAGCAATTATTTGCGGTAGCACCTGCTGTGCCTGATCCCAGCACTTTTGCAAACGAGGCGCCTCCTGTGGCCGACCGGTACAAACCATTTCGGGTAGCAACAAATAGTACTCCTGATGCATTGCAGAAAATTTTATTACAGTAATAAAAGTTCGAGTTATTGGTAGCCGCTAATTGATTCCAGGTGGCTCCTCCATCGGTACTTTTCCAAACGCCCAGCCCTCTTATCGCATCTATATTTGAATAGCCTTCCCCGGTACAAAAGTAAATGTTAAGTTTGTTTGAAGGGTCTTGGGTAATTGAAGTGATGGCAAGGTTTCCAAAAAGGTCATTTGCTACTGTCCATACAGGAGATGCCGCAGTAATATCAGTGGTTTTCCATAACCCGCCTCCTACACTTCCAACCCATACGGTTTTCCCTGAGGCATCATTCAAATCAACCCAGATTGCACGTGTTCGGCCACCCTGATTATTTGGTCCGCGTTCGGTCCAGTTGACGAATGAAACAGCTGCGTTGGTTTTATATTTCCCCTGTTTGTTCAGTTGTTCGTAAGCCATCAGCAATCGCTCGGTAGGAACCGTATTTGTTTTCGGATCTTTTGTCTTTTCAAATTCCTGTTGAAGTGCTTCAAGCGGATTGTCTCTTTCTTCTTCTTCCGATTCCCTAAAAAGATTTTCGGAAATGCCGGTTTTGTGATGAGTTAAATAATCATGTTTTACAAGACAAAACAGCCCGGAGAAAACTGCGGAGAAGAGAACCAAGGAAAGATAAAAATCAATTCTTTTTTTCACTATCAATGTGTTTTTGTCAGGAGTTTATCCAATTTGCCCGGTCGGCAGGGCTAAACTGCCAGGGAGCCTGATTGTTTTCGATATTTGAAAACATACTGTTGAGCGATGCGGGAGCCGATGATTTTTCCATCACCAGATACCTGCGCATTTCCACAATTATCTCTACCGGATTTATATTTACGGGGCAAGCTTCAACACAGGCATTGCAGGTATTGCAGGCCCATAATTCCTCTTCACTAATATAGCTATGCAGATTTTTTCCGTCATCATAGTTTTCGCCATGAGTATCTATGTTATTCCCAACTTCCGCCAGGCGGTCGCGGGTGTCCATCACTATTTTCCGGGGCGAAAGTAATTTTCCGGTGATATTTTGCGGACATACCGATGTGCATCGGCCACACTCGGTGCAGGTGTATGCATCCATCAGGTTTTTCCATGTTAGATCTTTTACATCTTTCACCCCAAAACTTGATGGAGGAGTGTAATCGGCAGGCGGCTGCATGGAAGGATCCATCATTAATTTAACTTCGGTAGTTACCGATTCCATATTCGATAATTTTCCTTTGGCGCTGAGGTTTGAGAAGTACGTATTTGGAAACGCCATTATAATATGGAAATGCTTGGAGTATGGGAGGTAGTTCATAAAAGCAAAAATGCCTATTATGTGAAACCACCAGGCTATATGCTCAAAACTAATAAGGGCATCAGTTGAGAAATGCTGGTAAAGAGGGGCAATAAGCCAACTGCTTACCGGAAATGAACCTGCCTGAAAATAATGCTCCACGCCCCGTTGTTGCAAAATAAAATCAGCAGCATTCATTTTAAGGAGGGCTCCCATCAGTACAATTTCGGTAATTAAAATAGCGGTTGCATCCTTTTGCGGAAATCCCCGCAGTTCACTGCTTTGAAAACGATTTATTTTAACTACATGTCTTCTAAAGAGAAAAATAATACAAGCCACCAATACCGAGAATGCCAGAATTTCGAAAAACCCGATTGCTACATTGTATACGGGACCCAAAAAAGATAAAGCGCGGTGGGTGCCAAAAAGTCCGTCAATTAAAATTTCGAGCACTTCAATATTTATAAGGATAAACCCGGCATATACCACAAAATGCAGTACAAAGGGTATCGGCCGGGCAGCCATTTTAGTCTGCCCAAATGCTACCCGAAGCATTGTTTTTAAGCGTAAATCTTTGTTGTCGCTTAGGTCAATGTCTTTCCCCAGCAGTATATTTCTTCTGATTTTACGAAGGTTACGGACAAATAGATAAATGGCTGATGCAGTGAGGATGGAAAAAATAATCTGACTCATAAAGAAATTTTAACACGCATTATTGCAGGTATATAAATCAATTTATCTGCAAGTTAATGATTAGTTTTTGAATTTTCATAAAGAGGGGTTGCGCAAAACAAGGAAAACCTATACTTTTGCCGTCCCTTTATTTCGGTGCGGTAGCTCAGTTGGTAGAGCAAAGGACTGAAAATCCTTGTGTCGGGGGTTCGATTCCCTCCCACACCACCAAAGCCTCCACTATGTGGGGGCTTTTTTTATGCCATCACATAAAAGCACGAAAGGCCGTTCGCAATTCACGAACGGCCTTTCGGTTGTTATTGGGTTTATTGAAATTATTTCACGCTATCCATATGGCAAATCAGGTCAACCAATTTGTTGCTGTATCCCCATTCATTATCGTACCAGCTTACTACTTTTACAAAGTGCGGGTTTAGCGAAATTCCTGCATCGGCATCAAAAATAGATGTGCGCGAATCTCCAAGAAAATCATTTGATACAACTGCATCCTCAGTATAACCTAAAATACCTTTAAGTTCTCCTTCCGAAGCTTTTTTCATGGCAGCTTTGATGTCTTCGTAGCTGGCAGCTTTTTCTAAGCGGCAGGTTAAATCAACTACCGACACATTAGGAGTAGGAACACGGAAACTCATTCCGGTTAATTTCCCTTTTAACTCAGGAATTACCAAACCCACGGCTTTGGCAGCTCCTGTTGATGAAGGAATAATATTTTGATATGCTCCGCGACCACCGCGCCAGTCTTTTACCGATGGGCCGTCAACTGTTTTTTGAGTGGCAGTTACAGCGTGAACGGTAGTCATTAATCCTTCGGTAATGGTAAAATTATCGTTCAGTACTTTAGCTACCGGTGCAAGGCAATTAGTGGTGCATGATGCATTCGAAACCACGCTCATGTCGGCAGTGTATTTTAAATGGTTAACACCCATTACAAAGGTAGGGGTGTCATCTTTGGCAGGAGCGCTCATAATTACTCTTTTGGCACCTGCTTTAATATGGCCTTCGGCTTTAGCTTTTTCTAAAAATAGACCCGTTGATTCTACTACATAGTCGGCTCCTATCTCATTCCATTTCAAATTTGCCGGATCTTTTTCTGCTGTTACGCGTATTTTTTTACCGTTTACCACCAGCATGCCTCCGTCAATTGAAACTTCTCCTTTAAATATTCCGTGGGTTGAATCGTACTTAAGCATATACGCCATGTAATCTACATCAATCAGGTCATTGATGCCTACAATTTCAACTTTAGGGTTGTTGATGGCAGCCCTGAAAACCAGTCTTCCGATTCGGCCGAAGCCATTAATACCTACTTTCATGATTCGTTATTGGGTTTATTAATTTGTCAAAAAATTGAGGTGCGAAATTAGCCAGTGCTGGGTTTTAAACCAAATAATTAAGC
>Ga0268298_10001715_pt1 | contig 25167 bp, 24 predicted proteins | sample WWTPWeurt_MetaG_FD_194462 | JGI IMG/M metagenome (GOLD analysis project Ga0268298, IMG submission 194462) | Activated sludge microbial communities from WWTP in Nijmegen, Gelderland, Netherland - WWTP Weurt | ecosystem: Engineered > WWTP > Aerobic digester > Activated sludge | place...
CTTACCTTCCATTGTAAAAACTTCAACTGTCTTAGGCACATCCTTTGAATTCACATTCTCTATTAACAAATCGCCATTAAATGGATTTGGATAAACACGTGGAATGGTGTGGTCAACATTTACATCAACTGCAGAAGTTATGTTGTTTTCCGCCAATTTTGGGACAGCCAATTCAATATCTGATCCAATTACAAAAAGGGGAACCGGATAATGTTTAGAAGACATGGCTTCATTGACCATTCCATCAAATTTAGCCTTGATTCTAATGCGTAAAAAATTTCCAGATATTTTAAACAAATTAACATCATGGCTAAGCAACAAACATCTCCAGTCTCCCCCTTTATTAATAATATAATCCACATCCTTATTTAAATTAATAACCGGGGAGGAAATATTAAGTACTTCAAGTTTATTCTCATCAAACAATTGACCCAATTGAATACCATATACATTGTACTCTTCGGCAGTACTTATCCAAACATCATATTCCACCCCTTGCCTGACTTTAAAATTGTCCACATAAAATTTAAAATCTTGAGCAGACCTGTACTCATCAACTTTATTATGAAAGAAAAATCCACTTCCATTAATGTCTCCTTTAATAACCGGAACCATATCAAAATCAAAGCGTGGAAGATTAAATATCTTTTCATCTGAAACTTTTTTGGGATTCAATTTATCCGCAGTGTATAGCTGAACGGACTCACATTTAAATTTAGATATAGAGCCTAAAACTAACCTCTTAATATCAAAAATATCAAAAATGGTAATCTGATCATCACAATCCACATCGGCGGCCAGAGCTTCGTATGCATTAAACTTTACCAGGCCAAATAATTTTCTTATGATTTGAACCAAATCATAAGTGGTTACACCAACAAGGGGTGTGTTTGAGATTAATTGAGGAATCAAATAACCTTCCATTGGATTTTGAGTAGAGTCCACACATAAACTATAATTTAAATCCGGAAAGTTAACCGGTTCCCCGCAAGGATATAAATTTAAATTCTTGGTGTCATTCTGTAATTTAAAATTGAAATTTAAACGATTGGTGGAAGCATTTGACTGTAACTGATAATTTAAAATCTTACCTCCTAAAATGTTTTTTGAGTTTGGTCCATTGGCTTTAGAAACAATTTCCAAAGTTGAGAAACAAGATGTCCTGTTTCCAGCTAAATCTCTAACAAATAAGAATCTGGTATATTTCTTACCACTGTCCAGAATATCAAATTTTTCTGATTTTACTAATCCCTCCGGATCAAAGGAAAAACTAATTTCACTACAATTATCATAACTACCCGCATTCAATAGATCAGGAAATACAATTATCTCACCTGTGGGTGGCACACTAAGAATCAGATTTGAATTACAAACCGCAACAGGCGGGATGGAGTCAGTCCCACAATAAACTTTAAAAATTTGATTATACATGAAATTTTCACCAGAGCACCAATTTAGAACAGTCCACTGTCGAATTATCTTATACTGAGTCCCACATTGGTCAGAAAAGCCAATAAGTACAGTATCAATATAAGACTGTCCAAATTGACTACACAGGTCTAATACCGGTCTTCCTGAAAAATCAGGGTCCGGGATATAACCATCCTTTCTTTTCCAATTATCCCTACAATTAAGTGTTGGCAATTCTAAGCCATCATAATTGTGCAAATTTGAAAAAAGATTTACGTTGGTTCTCTGAAATTGGATAATCTGGAGACAAACTTTATTTACCCCTCCAGGAATAGTAGCAATCCAAGATCGCTCTATTTCAGCGACATAAGCATCTGCACATTTTCGTTGGATAAGTTTATCTGTAAATAGAACACGTATTTTAGGGCAAAACTCACTGTATTGAACACTGAACTCTCTATCTGAAACTTTTTCTATTTTATAAACAGCTGGAAATGGGAATCCAATAGTCATGGGGTCAACATCTTTAAAACAATTGGTCTGAATCGAATTGCATGTAAATTCAAAATCGAGTGAAGGATCACAAGATCCTTGAATATTTATTACTACGTTTCCCCAGCAACTATTTCCGGAATTAGAATCCAAAACTGTATATCGAAATGAACGTGGTAAAGATTCATCAATCTGAGTGAAAGACCTTGAATTATTTCCATCCTTATAACTGATGTCGAAAATATGATCCAAACAATAGGACCCTTCCAAAAAATTATCAACATCAATAGTCAATGTTTCCCCAACCAAGATATCAAATTTAACTAAATCATTGCACACAAGTGATGGTGTACATTTAGCCACAGTAATATCTGTCGAAGCAGAGGATTGATTACCTGCCTGATCTGTAGCATAAACCTGAACAGATAACTTTAAACCCGGTGAATTTACAATTTTCATCATCTGGTCTTGGGCATCCTTTGAAAATGAAAATTTCATGTTTTCCAATAAGGTACAATTGTCGATACAAAGACTCACCAAATCCTTTGCATTTAGGGAGAAGTCAATAGATTTGTCGAGAGAAATTGTGTAATTGGATTTTAATGAAAAAAAAGGAGACTGACTATCATTCGTGCAATCTTGTGCATAAACAGTCGTGAAAGTAATCTTGAAAATTAAGAAAATAAAAAACCATTTGGTGTTGATTGGAAAATAAAATTTCTTCATGGGATAAAATTATAAGTGATAAATTGATTTTTAAATTATTACGATCTTCAACGAATCCTATAGGATAAACCTGCCTGAAATCTAAGAGAATTATGTCTTTCACCGATACTGTTTTCCAGATCTCTCCAATACCTTAATTCAGAAGAACCAACAAGACCAAGCATCCATTTAATTCCGGGTCGTATACTATATACTACTTGCATTCCATATAAAACGCTGCATGGAAGTTTATTTCTTGAAATATTTTCACCATAATAATCCAAATCAAGGGACCTTAATGAATTATTCGAAATCCTACCACTAAATTCCTGGTAAACTGGAACAGAAATTCCTGCATGATAAGAAAGGCTCCATTTTCTGTTCAAAGGATATTGGTAAGATATAATTGCAGGAATAGAAAGCAGAGTTCTGCTGTGATAGAGTTTGCGTGAAACATTCCTGAAATTACGGACGTCTATAGAGCCCGTATCATAAGAAACAACATTTTGCGCATTTGTTTTTTCAGCAACAATTACTCCATAAAGAATCTGAGTGACCGTATCTAGAAAATGTTGGTTTAACTGCAATAAAGCATACTGGTAATCTAGGCCAATGCCAAATTTAAGTCTACTTTTTAGATCAGTTTGAAAAAGGATTGTGGCACTAAAAACATCCAAGGGTTGCTCTAAGGTTTTGCGGGTCAAATATCCGGTACCGGAACCATTCAGACTTTGAAACAATTTACCATATGAACCAAACAAGCACATATCTACTTTAAAAGACTTTTTATGTCTCAAATATTTGCTCGATTCTATGAGATACAAATTGGAAGAAAAGTTCTGTTCATTCAATAGTTGTCCATGAATTGAAACAGGTAATAAAGAGATGGACAGTGAATCAAAAGGAGTAGAATGTCTGGAAGAATTACTACTAAAAGGATCCTGAAAACTTTTAGAATTATTGGGAATATCCAGACTTATTTCAAAAAAACCGTTTCCATCAGCGGTATTACCCTGTTCAGCAAATAAACTGGGATTGTCCTTGGTCAAATCAAATTTAAACTGGGTGGATTTTGTAGATAATTCTTGCTTGCTAATTTTTTGAGAAAGAAGTTTTTGTGGATGGATTAGAATATTTGTTTGATTATTCTTATTATCGATTACTAAATTGGTCAAATCGTCCTTCCCTACATTAATAACTTCCATTGATTGGCTATCTGGAGTGGACGTAAATTTAAATATACTGGATGGTTGCATAGAAACAAAATACACTAATGATAGACAAGTCACTGTTACAGGCAATAATACCCAATAAACTATCCCTCTGCGTCTCTTCTTTTTCTCAAGTTTTGGCAAAAGCAAATCCCATTCCAGGTCATTATCAACCGGTATGGATTCTCTCCCAATGATAAGTTTTAACCAATGATCAAATGAAACTTTTTTCATATTTTGTATTGTAAAGTAATTCCAATTTCTTTTTTAACAAATTGCGTGCTCTGTTTAATTGAGATCTTGATGTACTCTCCGAGATTCCTAGTATGTCAGCAATTGCTGCATGGTCCATGCAATCAAAAACAAACATATTGAGAATTATGCGGTAACCTTCCGGTAAATTTTGAATTTCCCTTAAAACTTCTTCTTCCTGTAACAAATCATGATCTACTTGAATCAGAATATTGTCTTCTGAAGAGATTTCATCAATTGGAAATATCTCCAATTTCTTTTTACTAAATGAAGAAAAAATACAATTTTTTGTAATGCTATAAACCCAGCCCAACAAATCTCCCTGGGTATGATTATAACTTCCAAGACTCTTAAATATTTTAATATAAGATTCTTGAAATAAATCACGTGCATCTTCATGATTGGTACAATATCTTTTACATGTTGACATTACTTTCGCAGAAGTAAAATCGAACAGCTTTCGCTGGCAGATTCTGTCATGGTCCAGACAACCATGAATTATATATTGAATCTCTTTTACCGTCAACATCAAATAGTCCAGCTAAATGTTTTTTAAATGATAACCGCTCTAAAAAACACAATGTCTGAAAGGAACTTTTCTTTAGTGAAGTCATTCTCAATGATAACTTTTGGCAAACTGCATTCCATAAAGTCAATCCCATTTTCATTAAAAAGGTAAAAATCAGGTTCTTCAATAAGCTCCTTTAATTTAAAATTGTTCTGGATGAATGAAAAATGAGTCATTCTCCAATTAAACCCTCCAGAGGAATTAATTAGCTTTTCGAGTATTAATTTTTCAGTATACAATCCTTTGTTACCATATTCAAAAATGTAAATAATATTCTGAGCGCTTGAATTCGAAATTTTTCTTACCCTGCAATTGGAATACACCGTATCCGTCATATTAAAACTAAATCTGGCCAAACTTGTCATTTGCTCATCACAAAGTTTTAATATTAAATTTCCATTGGTATAAATGTTAACTCTCTTGGCAAGACTGTTGACATTTTTTTTGGTATCCACAGCTGTAAGGGTATTGTCCTCCTCATTACATCCAATCATTTTTATGGTATACTGACCAGATTCCCTAATGGGGAATACTAAGTAATTCTTCTCATTGTTGGACACAAGAATATAACCTTCAATGTTCGAACTCCCATCACATTGGAGCACTGCCCCTGAAATCTCGCTATAAAACGGAATTACAGTCGTCAAGGAAATGTTTTTTACCAAATTCTGATCACTGCCCAAGATATCTGTTGAATAAATAATCTGATTACATTCAGTTAAAACATTCAACTTTTGTGGTTCATTTTTTAAACAATATAATTTAAACTTCCCGGAAATAGTACTCCGACTGGTATATAATTGTTCATACATAAAGTCATTACCAATGTTCACAAAACTCAATGGATTCCCAAATTTACTTTCTAATACACCAGTCACAGAAACAAATTCATGGATTTCTCCAAGGCAGAGCTTTTCAGGATGTATTGTTTCAAATTGGTAACTGCCATTATTAAAAATAACCCTAGATTCAAATTTCCAAACACTTTTTCCTTTGTCATAATAATAGATTTCTTTCGCAGCAGTAGGGTTCGGTGAATTTGGACTATATTTAAAACCAATTTTTTTTGAAAAATGCAGCAATTCTCCAGAATCAAAACTTCTGACTTCAATTCCCAGTAAATTGTCCGGACGCAACAATTTATTTTGCCCATTATCTGATAACGAAAAATAGCTTGTTTGGCGATGCTTTACAAGTTGTTCATTTCTAAATGCCGGGGCAATTCTATACTTTCCACTAAATGGAGAACCTGATTCAGTTAGGAGAGAATTTGCTGGAATGCTGACTTCATATAAATTTCCGAAATTGAACAGTGCATCAGACTCCGATGAAAATGAATTTGTAAAAACCTTCTCCTCTAAAACAATCCTCCTGAAGGAAGTATCTCCAGCAAATCCATCTACTGGTTCAATACCATCAAAATAATTCTGTGCACTGACAAAGAGATAATCCTGCGGATCATTTATATAAACATCTTTAAACCTATAAAAGCCATTCAAATCTGTGAACTGTTTAATCCCGCCAAGGGAAACCTCCGCTCCGGCTATAGGGTTACCTCCAGGATCCAGGACAATCCCAATGATATTGGTTTGAATCAGTTTGGTAGGTGGTTTTGGGTCCTCTGTATCGATGATGATCTTTTCGTCGCTCTCCCTACAGGAAAAAAGCCAGCATAGGCACCATATCAAAACATAACATTTCTTCATACGCATATCAGATAACTATAACTACTTTAAGTCGATAGGTTTCGCTGCATGAAGGTCAAAAAAAAATCCCAAAATGAAGGATTTACTAAAAAATCGAGATTTGAGCAGTCAAGCATCACCTTTTGATTGCCTGAAGATTAAACAAATTTTAAATAAAACCATGGCAAAAATGTCAATTTGCAAAAAATAAAGAATCCATGGTCAATTTCCATCCACCTAACAACATTCTTCTTTGCTAACCCCAAAAAAATTCATTGGGATGTTGCCACAATTACGTAGCATAAAACACTAAACTAAGTTTTTAATCCCCAGACCAATAGTTTCTGAATCGCCAGCTTTTTGATCTTCCAAAGACGAAAGTGTGTTAGCATTTTGTTCCGGAATTTACTCCATTACCATAAAATCAATCAATTCAATGAAATTTGCAAGCGAGGATAATCTGCAAAGAGAAGGAATTTTTGGGAAAACATATAGATAATGCCCAGAAAAGCAGGAAAAGTTATCGATGGTTTGTTCCAACAGAAATAACTTTGGATTAATCCATTGCAAAATTGGCAAAGTTCAAAGTGAGATCACCAAATATTTCCAGCCATCATAATCGGAAATACCTGAGTTCGAATCAATGAACAAGTTACACTTCTAATTCGTCACTTTTCTCATGTTAAGTGCCGGATGACAAACATCAAAAATGATATCCTTGTAATCAAAAACTTTCAGCAACTTAAATTTAACACAATTTATTCGGGATATTATTGGATCCCGGGATCCAATAAATTCTGTATTTACAATTTGACCGTTTGTGTGTCTAAATGACCAACCATTTATTAAATCTGAGCCTACCAAGGCATACAACTTTATATTTCGGTCCACATTGCATAAATAGTTTTCCCCATTGGAAAGTTTTGTGTTGTGCAACACTTCTGATAAATTAGGACCACATTTTAATGCAATGGTCTCCCGTTCCGGGTTACAATTCAATATAGAAAAAACAACTAAAATAGGTAGAATTAAAACATGTATCATTCAGTTAAAATATTAATCAATAAAAAATTAAATTAAAATGTATATCAAAATAAAAATCAAAAATGACCACTGAAAAATGGATTTCATTAAAAGAAAGAGTCCACTGGAAAATTCTAAAAGCCTCATAATATACTCTGATTTTAGTCTAACACTTTAAACAGGGCTGCATTTTGGAAAAATTACCGTAAGTTAAAATTTACGAAATAAATGCCATCTTTTTATAACCGAAATTACCTTATATAATTAGTACAAAATGCCAAATGCCCTGGATAAAATGTATCAAGAATATTTTTAAAACAAAATGAGAATCAATATTCCATTTAAATACGGTTTAAAACCACAAAATAAAATTTATCCATAATAATAACCCAGTAAACGAAATTAAACTCTATGCCAACACTGAACAAGCACAAAATAGGAGCAACCTCTATTTTGGAACTTTGTAACAAACTTCAGTTTGGTATGTTTTTCCATCCTTCATTTTGTAAACCCAAATCTCACAAACTGACTTCATTGGAGTTTGTTTTGGTGAGGAGCTGGATTGAGATTTACCTTTGCTTTTTGCTTTGGCATTTGAATTTGAGGGTGATTTCCTGATTGGCTGAATTTCATTACCCGATTTATCAAATGATTTCCAGGAAACAATTTCTCCTTTAGTGACCTTGGCCATAAATCTGATGCTGCCATTTAAAGATGAGCATATCTCATGATCTCCATCGGGTAAATCTCTCAAGCTCTCCATGGCTTTTAACCCTAGATCGCAGGTAGCATCCTGCGCATATAGATTCTTTTCAATACTAAAAATAATAAGTATTATAAGTGCATAAATTAACTTTTTCATAATTAAATTATTTTATAAGTTTTACAATTAATAGGTCTTCCTTTTGAGTCTTTGTCGCAAATCTTTATTTCCACAGGAAAAACAGAATCAATAGTATCTTTTTTGCCTTTCTTCGCTTTTGCAAAAGTCTTACTACCCCTTGTAATCACATTATTACTCCGGTCTCTAAGCACAAGATCTAAAACTTTAGATTCTTTAACAATCGCCATAATCTTTTTACCATCTGGTGTGGTGCAAACCAAATGTTCACCATCACTAAGCTTAAGATTTTGTAGGATTGAGCTAAGATCATCTGGACACTGATCTACTTGTGAATAGCCCTCAAAATAATGGAATATACACAAAATAAATATAAACAATAATTTAATTTTCATAATACATATTTTTAATTATTAAATAACTATTTTGTCATAACTGATCTACAAATCCAAGTATCCGTCTGTGTAGGATGAGGCTTACAAACTGTTGGCCACTGATCGGATAATGGACCATTCTTTTTAGGTTTTGAGGAACCTGATTTTCCCTTTTTGGATTTATCACTGTTCGAGTTTGGTGATTGTGTCTTTAATTCCAATGGCTCCTCCCGACCTGAATTGTACACAATTTTTGCTTTGGTATAAGTATTGTTCTGGAAATAAAAATAAATTTTACTTCCATCCTCACCTGACTCCACAAGTTGCCATCCTTTTGAATTAAATTTGGATTTGTCTACATAGATAGGTTCAGCACTTTGAGCAATGAGCAAAACAGATGTGTAGAAGAATAAAAACACAGATGTAAATAATAATTTTTGCTTATTCATTGTATGATATTTAAATGATTAAATTAAATAATAAAATTTTAAGTAAGATCAATTTACTTTGCTACTCTTTCAATCTATAGTATTTACAGACTTCGACCTTATTGACTTCCAAGCAAAGTCTAAATATTTTATCCACCTTTTTGCCACCAGATTTAGTTTTGGCGGTTTTAGGGGTCCCTGATTTTCCTAACTCCTTTCCACTTAAATCCTGCGCCACCAGTCTGGAAAATTTTCCACTTTGATCGAGCACTGCATAAATCACATACTTACCGGATTCCGATCTACAGATTTCATTTTTACCAACTTTCAAGCTGGTAGATTCAATCACATCAGTTAGATCATCCGGGCATTCAGGGATGTGTTTTGTATTTGCAAAACCGGTAAAACTCAGCATTACAAATAAACCTAAGATTATCCTTTTCATATTCAATTAATTTGATTGGTTAAGAATTGGTTCGCAAAAACAATTAGAAGGAATACATCCACAATTGGATTTCATTCCTGCAGGACATTTAATGCTTTTAGTCTTTCCTCCGGCTGCTGATTTTGCCAATGGAAGCACATTGCGATTAAGGTCTCTTGCCGAAAAGGATGCAACTTTTCCATTTACGACTTTTGCAATAATTACTGTCCCTTCTGCTGTTACGCAAAGTTCATGCTCGCCATTCGGCCATTTTTTAGAGCTGGCCATTCTGGAGACATTGTCTTTACATTCCGGAAGCTGTTGAGCTTGTGCATTCAAACCATGTAAGCCAACAAAAAGATAGCTTATAAGGGCAATTAATAAAAAAGAATTTTTTTTCATACAAAAATTTATTTATTGGTTAAAGATTCATTAAACATATAATGTTGGCCGCAGGATTCAGAGATGTGAATTTGAATTGCTGATCCATATTAAACCGCAAACCAAGATTGAGTTGGACAATAGAATTTATTTTAAAATCACCACCCATTCCTAATGTTGACTTCTCCAACGATCTTCCGGATGGAGCATACACATCATTGGACAAATCATAACTGAATTCCGTATACATGTTGTATTTGGGATTACCGTAGCGATAGGAAGCCCCAATTAAAAATTTAGTACTGACATTGTTGATGTTGACGAATTTCAACATGCCGCTTAACAGACCACGATATCCTACACCGCTTGACCCACAAATCCATACGCCCATACCTGATAAAATCTGTTTGCTGCTGTCAGGGATATTTTGGATATCGTAGATTCTTAATTTACCAAATCCAATATCTACTGTAGGTATATTCCAATTTTCTTTTAGATACTCTTCTTTATATATACGATTTGCATCCTTTTGATTTTGATCTGTAATAAAAAGACTATCCTTATAATCATTGATTCTACGCTTCAATTTTTTAATAGTTTCCAAATCATCCGTCTTCCTCAACTTGGCTCGTGCGTCATTTATATATGCTTTGTACAGAGCCTTTTCTTCTTCATATTCTTTGGTAGCATCGTCCAGATCATCATTCATCAATGGATCGTCACCCTGGTACAAATTGAGCTTTACAGCATAGGCAATTTGACGCCAAAAATCCTGATTGTAGGTACCAACAGATACACTCAATGTGCTCAATTTTCTTGCCAGAGGGGAAGCTTTTCTGTATCTGGACAAATCACTTTGATTATAATAAAGGAGCCATAATGGTTGCAATTCCAAACCCACATTGGGTGTGTTTTTGTAATTCTTCATCGTCCAATCTATTTTTACAGATCTTGTGTATCCTGCTTGCTGAACTTTTGCAGCAGTTACATCCAGAAGGATAAAAGCAGGAACAGAGGGAACATTTAAGTTTGTATATTTTGCCGAATGGGTTCCGGAAAACTCTTCTTCCACTTCAGCTTGTCCAGAAACTATCGAACATGATAAAATGTATAAAAATATTGCTTTACATAGAACAGCTACTATTTCTTTAAGCTGATTGCACACGGGTAATTTTCTGATCCTCATTTTTCCAATTGTATATTTTATTTTATTCATTTTGAAACTGAAGAATTTATGCTTTAAATTCATTCTATACTTTATAAATACAAGTGAGGAAAAATATCTTAGCATGAAATCAAACATTTTTTAAATTTTTTTTTGTTTGATTTCTGTGCTCAAAATTCTATATCACCAAAATAGAAGATCGTGCTGTAGTCATGCTTACATTGAAGACATGGAGCCTAAAAATATAATTGCATACCAATGGATGGTGTTTGTTTGCTATAAGTTTGGGCGTGAATCAAATTTTTAGTTCTTGGCATGCGAATACGCAAGAACACCAGGTAAAATCTTCAAAATGTCTTTATAAAAACAAAAACTTTGCAATGGTTAATAGGCTATACAAATCTCCATCACACGCTTGTGATAAAGAATGTGTTTATTCCAAAAGAATAAAACCTGCCCAATAATAAGGTTCCAATTTTTTATCTCTCAAAGTTTTCTGAGCAGCCTGAAGCGAATTGCGAATGCTCATGCCTTTAACCAACCAATTCTCATAGAATAACTCCATCAATTCAGCAGTTTGTTTATCCGGAACCTGCCATAGAGACATGATCATGGACTGTACGCCAGCAATTTTAAATGCTCTTTGCAGGCCATATACACCTTCGTTGCCGCGAATTTCTCCTAGGCCGGTTTCGCAAGCAGACAAAATCACCAACTTAGTAGAAGACAAATCCAACAGACTGATTTCATCTGCGGAGAGCACACCATCTTCACTTTGATTAAATACCCCACTCGAATCAAACCAACTCTTGTTTGCGCCAGCCAATAACAAGCCGCTTCGCAACATGGGATTAGTAGAGTGGTTCACCATGTTATAGTAATTTATTCGCGATGATTTGGAATCCAGATCGGAAAAAAAGAAACCATGTGTGGATAAATGAATCACTGAAGGAGATGTTATCGAGGAACTATAACTTCCTAAGGACTTAAACTTTTCTTCGCTAGCCTCTCTGCCGGTATAAACGGAACTCTTAACATTGGATTTCATACAAATGTCTCCTATTCTCTTTACTTCCTTGTTGCTGGAAGGTAAATAACTCCACTTTCTTATATGATTGCCAGTATCTGCCTTGCTCCATTGCATGGTTCGTCTCGCACTTAAAGGATCTCTCACTTCCCCCTTGCTAGCAATTGGTCCACCTTCCAGAGTGGCATCGGAGTCATAATCGATGCCACCGAATAAAACCACCTCATCCTGGAATTCCAAAGAATGTGATTTCTTTTCATTTTTTGAATAATTTGCAGAAGAATGCAAAACCAACTGATACAAATCCGAAAGATATTTTTTCTCTGGTGAAACCAAAAAATGAATATTTACATTATGCAAAATACCGGACAGGGAGTAATCAATCTGATGAATTCCTTTGAGATGGGATTCCATATTTTTCCAGATCAGGTCATACATGTTTTCGGAAATTCCATTGCCTGATTTCATACCAGAAAAATACAAATGGTTTACATATTCCAATCTACGTGTGCGGTGCTTTCCAAGTATTTTGTTCAATTTATCCTTATTGCATAAAGGAACAAATAAAGGAAAATTTGAATCCTTCTTGATGATGAAGGCAGCATACAGAACGGAATCTGCCCTGTTTTCTTTACAATAATTATAATGCACAAATTCAACCATGACAGAACTATCCTTTAACATTTTTTGATAATGCCTCCAATTCAACATCACAGTATCCTGTTTATGGTTTGCGTACAATAAAATGTTTTTTTCAATATTAAATTTCCTCTGCTCCAATTGAGCAATCAAATTTTTATCATCCTCATCCTGTACTTTTTTGTATAATTTCGAAAGCCTTTCTTCCGTAGACCTTAAAAAAACATATTCATTTCTGAGTTGTAAATTGGTTCTTAACTCCTTGTTGAAAGAAATGAGATTTTCCTTAATAAAACCTTTATAAAAAATGGCATTTTCAAAAGCAATTACATTGGTCTTTTCATCCTTGCTTAAGGAACATAAGGTTAAAATCTGATGATAAATAGATTCGAACTTGACAATATAACCGGTCAATTCCTCTTGCGTCAGGAAGCCTTTTGAAGTTTCGAGAATTCGTCTCACTATTTTACCTGCCTCTGATAAATGGTCAATTGCCTTTTGATATTCGCTCCTACGCATAAAATGAAAAGACAATTCTTGCAAACTGGATAGATAATCTTCATTTTCCTTCCCAATCTTAGTTGCTCTCCAGGCAAGCGCTTTTACAAGATAGTCTTCCGCTGTTTGTGGCTCATTCAAATTTGAATAAGCAATCCCCAATAAATGATAAATATTAGATAATGTTATGGTATCCTTAATATGATTGCCCACTTCAAATCTTGACTTTGCCTCACTTGCAAATTTTAACATTTGTTCAAACTGATTAGATTTCCAGACATTAGAACTAAGGGCAATCAGACAAATTACGGAGTTCAATGAATTCTTCCCCTGAATACTATCCAGGATGGACATTGCTTCCTTGTAGGCATTTTTAGAAGCTTCATACTCCTGGAAGGAATACAAATTCTTTCCCATGATCATCAAGGCCAATCCATTACGCAAATGATATTTCCCAAAATTCTTCTCCACAAAATTTAAAAGTTGTTTCTGAACTTCCTTTACCTTGCGATAGTCGCCGAGTGATTGATAAACTTGAATTTTTAAAGTGAGATAAGACTCATAACTATATGATTCTTTTAATGACGGATTCACTTTTAGAATTTCTTCAGAGGCCAACAAATAATGTTGCGCCATTTTATAATTATGGATTCGGTTGTAAAGTTCACCCGCTGCTGCCAGCAATACAAGATATTCCTGTTGATTGGATAATTCAGGGTGATACTTCATACAGCTTACTCCCCTCAAAATAAACTCTTCATCTTTCTCTATATTACCCATAGACCTGTATAAAACAGCAAGATTATTGTAGGTGTTGGATAAAGAAATTATATCTGTTGAATCATACTTAAGTTTCAATCGAAGCGCTTCCAGAAGATGACGCTCCGCAAGCTCAAAATATCCCAACTCTTTATATGCTATGGCTATATTGTTCAAATCTTTGGCCAGGTGAATTCCTTCCTTTGGATAGATTTCTTTGTTAAGCTCCAAACCTTTGGAATAAATTTTGAGTGCAGCTTTGAAGTCGCCCTGTACAAAATAAATGCTTCCTGAATTTCCTAAACTTTTATAGTAATACTCATCCTTTTCCCCAAAAAGCTGTTTGCGTAATTTCATGGTATTTTCAAACCCTTCCAGGGACTCCTTCATATTGCCTTTATAATAGGCATAGATTGCTTTGCTGTAGGTCAGAAGACTGTATTGGCTTGAATTTTTTGCCCAATGTGTGTCGGCAAGACTATCCATACTTTGAAGCGTCATTTTCGCAGCAGTCAAATCCCTTTTCTTAAAACAAATATTAACTTGTCTAAAAAGGGAATCAAAAGATCTCTCCGGAGTGAACTCTTCCGTTTGACCAACCAAGTTTGCCAAACAGGCTGTACTTAAAATGAGTATAGTTAGAATACCTAATTTAAACTTCATGGTAAAATAAATATTTGCCATTTGGCTTTATAGAATCCAAGCAAATTACAATTTGGAAAAGATAATCAAACAATCAATCTAGCGACAGTATCGTAAATACTTTTTCGCTTCTGCAGTATAACGGGACTGGTCATTTTTTATAATGCGTTTCAACAAAACTTTGGCTTCGCCCGATCTGTTCAATCCCAATAATACATTTGCCTTTAAGAAAAGTACATTATCAGAATCTCTGAGAGACTCATCCATTTCATCATAAACTTTAAGAGCCCTTGTATAATCCTTCTTAAGATAAAATGCCATAAACTTTTCGTAATTGGTCAACTCTCCTTCTCCCCTGACCATAGAGATTAAGTCCTCATCCATATAGGGCTCGAAGTGGGCGGCATAAGTTTCCTCTTCTATCTCTGTTCCGGCAATTGGATCTTTTGGACCTGCGGCATTTTTTGTACCTGGTTCCATCTTTAGGTTTTCTTGCTTTCGCATGGTATCTTCCAGGATTGAAGGCGCAGCATTTGGCGAATGATTTTCCTGGATGGTTGGAGTAGATTCCTGCTCCATGTTTTTAGGTGGTATGGAAGAATCTGAAAAATTAGAATTCCTTGACCATATGAACCACAGGCTTACTGCCAGGATAATTATAGAAAACAAAATATAATATCCTGGTTTGCCAAATTTAAATCCTTGTTTAGGAACGGATCCCTCCAACTTGATCAGTCTTGATTTCAACTCCTGATTGCGAACAGATTTTAAATTGTTAAGGATACTTTTGTATGCTTCGACCTCAGCCCTGAACTGGCCATCCTCTTGCATTCTTTTTTCAAAGGAAGCTTTTTCTTCCGGATTCAACTCACCGGCCAGAAAACGATCTATTAATTCATCGTGCATAGGTTTATCTTTTTACATCTTTTTCCAACAATTCCTTCAATTTCTTCAAAGTGCGGGACAAGGTGACGCTTACCGAATTGTCCGATTGGTAATTCATTTCCTGAGCAATCTCCGGTATGGACTTCCCATCAACATAGCGCAACAACAACATGCGTTTGCTTTGTTCCGGCAGCTCCTTGATTCTTGCATTCAACAGGATTTGCTCGTCGTTCAACTCCGGCATTAAATCCATCTCCTCTGCAAAATGAAGATTTTCAGCCTTGTCCGAAAAAGACTCCACATGGTCGGTTTTCAAATTCAAATGATGAGACTTCATGATGTAACGAAAACCTATCAGGTATAAAAAACTTTTGATGGAACAGCTGAGCGTATGCAGTCTGCCGGAGCTAATTTGTTCGAAGAAAGAAACCAGCGCATCCTGCCAGGCATCCACTATATCGGCCTCCGGCATCGAACTGAAGCGATGTCTGGCGGTCCGAACAAAATCATCCCGGTACAGCAGGTAGATTTGATCAAATGCCTGCATATTTCCTGATTTTAAGTCCTGGAACAGCCGTTGATCTTCGGAATGGATAATTGGTTTGATGTCCAATTAAGGGGATTTTGTTGTTACAAAGAAACAAATATTTCATAATTAATATGGCTATATAACTGGTGTAAAGTAAATGAGCCTAAATCCGCTCTTTCCCTGATATATACGGAAAACGTAAAGTTTCTTAGCAAGAAAAATCCAAAATTTTCTGTCAATGTATTCTAACAATAAAGTACAAAGTGAAATTATGCTGAATTGACTCAAAAATATGTAATCTATTATATAACTATTTATTATATATATCAATTATTCATATATTTTATTTCAGGATACAAAAATGTAATATATTGAATATATTCACCTGACGTTTTCATAGGATGATCCGGGGAACTATTGACCATAAGAAATCTATTCACAAAAAATGGATTAAACTTTGAGGGGCCTTACTTATAAAAGAATGAAAAGAAAAGGTGTGAGTTGGATTCTACCGATTAGAAAACGGGAGGCCGCTTTAATTAACCAAGAAAAAAAATGAAAAATAAACGAAAAAAAGTTTCCCAAGGCTTGTTAAAATTGGGTAGCCATGCGCAATGATGTCTTGTGTATATGCAATTTATCGGCAAGTCCAATGAACACTACCATATAAATGAATAAATCAATCTTAATATTCTCAATCAGCTTTTTCTTTTCCCTATACAGTCTTATGTGTCAAGATAAATTAGTTAAGGCTTGTAAAGAACTTAAGAAAGTATCATTTTTTGAAAACTATGATTATAAAAAAATACAAAAAACGACGAAAGAATTTTACTTAATTCTATTACAAAGCCCAAAAGAATCATATAATAAATGTAACTGTGCTGATACACTTTGGTTAGCATTGCTAAATGACCCTAGGCCACTAACAAGTTGTACTCATTGTGAATTAGGAGAAAACAGGGGCGATTATTTAAGATATCTTGTTTTGTTAATTGATGAATACAACCTAGAGGTTGAATTTTCCATACAATGTTTACCTACACTGTTAGATTCATTTAACTATGTGATCCAAAGGGTTGAAATTAAAAATATAAAAAGGGAAACCTCAAAAGATAGTTGGAGAACATTTTACCATTGTATTGAAGCTGAAACAAATTTTCTTAAAGAGAAAAGTCAATTTTTATTTAAAACCTATTTAAAATATTTTGATGACACAACCAATAATGAATACAATCGGGATCTAATGTTGTGCTCATTATTCGATTCAAAACAATTTATTGAAGAGGAGATAATCAAAAGGATGTCAAAAGAGGATAATTATAAATTTTTCTACAGGATGCTTGGGATTTTAACGACAAGTGGCTCTAACAAAAGCATAAAATATCTTTCCAATCATTTAAAAACACATAAACTTGAATTAAAAGAGACTGAATTGATTCTTCGTGCAATTTATGAAATTAAAAGCAACAAAAGAATTGATGAACCCATTTGGACATCTTTCAAAAATTTTCTTAAAGATTCAAAACTCGACAGTTTAGTAAAAGCAAACTATTTTGAAGAGTTATATTTGAATAACGATCGCAAATGACGTTCTTAAGATACATCTAAATAACCTGCCGATAACAATGTAGTTACGAACATACCGCCTAAAAACTTAGTTTTCACTTTAGGCCTCTAATGAAAAAACTATTTGCTACTTTTGGCATCCGGACTTGGGGCGGCACGTCGTAAGTACTTGAACGTTATAGGTCATCATATTAAATCAGATTAAAAGTGAGAATTGTAATTTTATTTATTCTACTTGTTTCGAATTGTACTATTCGGAAAGAAATTACATATGAAGAAGGACTACGAACTTGTCGAAGTAATTTTGATCGAGCAAAGAAACTTGGATCAAATACCTATATAGCGATCGGACCTGATTGTTTGATTGGGGCTAAAATACCTGATTTTAAAGCGAAACTTATTGATGGAAGCTCATATTCAAATGAAGACTTAAAAGGAAAAATTAGCGTTATAAATTTTTGGTTCATAGATTGTCCACCTTGTGTCGCTGAAATTTCTGGCCTAAATTATTTGGTCGAAAGATTTGGAATTCAATATGTAAATTACGTTGCTATTGGAAGGGATAAAAGAAGTGATATAAATGCGTTTTTAGAAAATCATGTTTGGAATTATAGCCATATTTCTGGTGAAACTAATATTATTGATAATATTTTTAAACTGTATTGGGGTTATCCAACAACTTTTATTTTGAATAAACAAACAGAAATAATTTATGCTACTTCTGGTGGCAAATCAGATTCAACAGCAAGCCAAGAATTACTGCATAAACTTATTCCAATAATAAAAATTGCAGTTGAAAATGACGACCACTAACATTGTACTTGCGATCAAGCCACCAAGAATATTATTGTGTTCCACTATCAGCAAACAATGAATCAAATTTCCTACTTTTGGCTTCCGGACAAGTGGCGGCAAGTCGCAAGTATTCGACCGTTACGTGATATTAAACATATGATTAGATTCAAATTATTATTCCTGCTTATAAGTTTACATTGTAGTTGTATTAAACATAAGAAATTCTATGATGAAATACACCTTTCAACTCACACTGATAGCTCCTATATTCAATTATTTGTTTTAAGAGATTCAATAATAATTTTGCAATTAGAACGTGGCGAATGCGATGGATATGGGGCGTGCAAGTATGGACCCAAATTTTATGCTCAGGCTTCAAAAATCAATAATACCTTTGATATTATTGATGAAGAAGTTCAAAGATTACTATCTGATACATTTCATCTGGAAGAAATACTGATAACACACTTTACAACATCCAGTATAAAATTTTTATTTCAAGATAGTCTAATTAAAAATTTCAGATTTTATGGCTCAGAAAAAAACTCTAGAGATATTGTAGAAGTTAAAAATAAATTACTCAATATAATAAGTCAAACAAATAGGAGCAATATTAATACTACAGAAAGACTTATCGATATTTCTGACTTAACGGATATTGATTCCATTCGCATAAACAAATTGAAACCTGTTGAAATTGATGGTTATAATGGCAAGTATATAAACTATATTAATGATTATGAATTAAAAATGATTTCACGAAAAGAGCAGATTGATTCGTTTATAAACACCATTCAAATGCAAAAAATAATAGATAGAACAACAAGAAAGGGGTTTGACAAGTTGATTCCTAAATATGAGATTAATTTCTATAGAAATAGACTTATTTGTTTTCAATTAGAAACTGATTTAGTAATAATGCCCTATTCATGGCTTCAAGTACTTAAAGTTGATAGCTTATTAAAAAGTCATTTCAATTAACATCATATAACAATTTACTTAAGAACATGTCGCTATTGTACAGATATTTTCACATTTGGCATTATCATGAAAAAACTATTCCTTACTTTTGGCTTAAGGACAAGCAGCGACAAGTCGTAAGTACTTGACCGTTATGCAAAACCCGAGAGTGACATTGGAACTTCAAATAGTGTAGCTTTGAACGAGCATTTAAAACAAAAATAAATTAAAGTCACACTTTAAATAATTAACAAAATGAAAAAACAACTACTAAAAAAGCTTTACGCTTTCATCGTTACAGCAATGATATTTTCAGCAAGTGCCCATGCACAGATCGTATATACGGATGTCATTCCGGATTCAACAATGAACTGTATAGTTAACCTCACTCCTTGCTCTGAAAACTATAATCTTGATTTGAATAATGACTCGAATACTGATTTCATTTTAACAGCCTTTTATCATTATTCTGCTAAAAAGGGTATTGAAACTTACAGCAATGTAACTGCCAGTCCATTAAATGGCAATACTGTAAAAGATACTTTGGTCAATTCCACTTATGTATCAATTCCTTTACAATTTAATACCGTAATTGACAGTAACCTGTTATTACAACAGTCCTGGCAAACAACGGGATCACAAAGTTTGAAAAATGTTGTGGATGGTAAAGGCGGTGGGGGTGATACAATTTGGGGGCTATGGGATAATTTATCAGATCATTATTTAGGATTACGATTATTACAATCAGGACAAACTTACTATGGTTGGGTGAGATTACGTATTGATGTAACACAGTCATATGCCTCTGTTATTATAAGGGATTATGCATACAACTCCATTCCTGACCAACCCATCCTTGCCGGACAAACAATTACCACAAGAATAACGAAAAATTCGTTTGCATCCTCCATAAATCTTTTTCCTAATCCTGCCACCAACCATCTCACCATCGATTTAGGTAGCAACCACAAAAGGGTACAAGTAACAATCGCTGATCTTACTGGAAAAGTCATGTACACTACCATGGCAAAAAATACACAAAAGGTAGAAATGAACACAAACGATTTTGCAGAGGGAAATTATATTGTGCAAATTCAAGCAGCAGAATTTATTGGAATGAAAAAACTTATCATTAATAAATAGATTCCGTGTGATGGAACGTCACATTATCTTTCTAACCATCGGGTATTTGCATAATACGCGTTTGGCAAAATTGGCGGTTCATTGGTTCGTATTCAGCTATGTGGTTGGTCAAACATTCGTTCTGCGTATGACCATTTCTTGTAAAAATCGTCAACTTCTTGTAGCTGCAAAAAGACGTAAGCGCCTTCCCAATAACAACACACTACACAATATGAAGAAGTTAATAATATTTGACATGGACGGAGTTCTGTTGGACAGCGAAAAACTCTATATGGAAATGAATCAGGTTTTCTTTAAGAAATTGGGGGCAGACATTAGCATTGCTGAGCATCAAACATTTGTTGGAATTTCTGCAACTAAAATGTGGACATACATAAAAGACAAATTCAATTTATCCTATAGTGTTTACGAATTAAAAGAACTTGAAAAAGAGTTAAAGCATACAACACTTAAAGAGACAAATCTTGTCCCGACATTTGGCGTAATTGATTTTCTTGAATTTTTAAAACAGAAAGGTTACATATTAACAATCGCATCTTCGGGACTCAAAAAAAACATTGACCTTATTTTGCAAAAGCTTGACATTGAAAAATATTTTGACTTTGTTGTGAGTGGAGAACAAGTTGTAAAAGGGAAACCCGAGCCTGACATTTTTTTAAAAGTTGCAGACCATTACGACAGACTACCTAACGACTGCATTGTTATTGAAGACAGCACTAACGGGGTGTTAGCAGCTAAGGCAGCAAATATGTTTTGTATTGGCTATTACAATCCAAATTCGGGTAACCAAGACCTTACAAAAGCTGACATTGTTATTGACAGCTTTAAAGACCAAAAACTATTTGACATCATTGAAAACTAAACAATCTCATAAACAAGGCCAGCCCTTTACATAAGTTTTGTGTATTGTTGGGTTGACGAACAATTACTTATCATTAGTTTTTCAAATGGGTTTTTGGTTATAGGCTTGGCTGAGGCTCCCTGATTCCCACCACAACATAAAGCCATAAAACGATAGGTACAACCCTACTACAAAACCATCTGACAAAACAAGAACAGAATTGTTTCTGTTTGACCTTCGACTTGAAAAATTTAAGACAAATTAGGCTTGGCTCAATATGTCTGTCATTTGTCTCAATTATTTGATTTCAACATCATAAATTTGCACCATAATAATTTGATATTAATGGCTATAAAATTCCTATTCTTGATACTTCCCGAAATTCAGTTGCTTGACTTAACAGGAGCCGAACAAGTAATTTACGAAGCAATTGGCGATGGAGCAGATTTTGAAATTAAATACTGTTCTATTCATAACTCAATAAAAACGAGTACAGGACTAACTATTGACAAACTGCCCTACTTTGAAACAATCAATCTGAATGAAGGTGATTATATTTTCATTCCTGGACCTGAAACCAAATACTTATTATCCAATGAGTTCAAGAAGCAGAAAAACCTTTTTAAATGGCTACACAATGCATCTATTAATAAAATTAACATTTGTAGCATTTGTACAGGGGCTTATGTATTGGCTTATTCTGGCATTCTAGACAACAAAACATGCACCACTCATTGGCAAAAGACGAATGAAATGCAAAAAATATTTCCTTACATCAAAGTTCAGGAAAATGTCTTGTTCACAAACCAAGACAATATATACACAAGTGCTGGAATCCTTGCAGGCATTGACATGACACTTTTCATTTTGGAAGAACTAAAAGGAAACTACTTCGCTCATAAAATCGCAAGAGAATTAGTAATGTATAACAGACGAAGCGGTAGCCAACCACAACAAAGCGATTATTTGAATTACCGAAATCACATTCATTCAGGCATACATAAAGTGCAGGATTGGCTTCACGAAAATTTACAAAGGCGGATTACGTTAATTGAACTTGCTGAAATCGCAGGAATGAGCAACAGGAATTTCACAAGAATTTTCAAAAAAGAAACAGGTATCACAGTTAACAATTACATTACAGTATTACGCAAAGAAAGAATAAAAGAATTGCTCAAAAACCCCGACATCTCGAGAATTGAGATTGCGAAACAATGCGGACTAAAAAGCGACCGTCAGGTAAACCGAATTCTATACAATAACTAAAATCATAAATATAATGAACAACCAAATCAATCACTACAAACAAAAATTAGAATATGAAATGGATAGCTCTGATTTATTTGATGCAATCAATGCTGGTGAATTTCTAATCGTTATTGATGCCCGAAAACCATTTGCATTTAATGAAGAACATATTCCGCTTGCAACTAATTTTCCTCACCGTGAAATGACGGAAGAATTTACAAAGAACCTTGACCGAAATATTCTTTATGTTACTTATTGCGATGGCATCGGTTGCAACGCTTCAACCAAAGGAGCACTGAAGATGGCTGAGCTTGGCTTCAAAGTAAAAGAACTTATAGGAGGCCTTGACTGGTGGAAACGAGATGGCTATGCTACCCAGGGAACTAAAGCAAAAGAAGGTTTAAAATTAAACTGTGCCTGCTAAAAATATGAATATAACCGTAAGAAAAGCCACTCAAGAAGATGCAGCAATTGTTGCATTGATAGCGAGAATTACATTCCGTGAAGCATTCAGACACATCTGGACTAACGATACCGTTCTGAAAAATTATTTATCTTCTACCTTCTCAGTTTCCAAAATTCAAAACAGTATTCAAAAAGAGAACAATGTATTTTGGGTTGCATTTGCAGACGATTTACCTGTTGCCTATGCAAAACTGAAAAAATATTGTCCCTATGAAAACCTTTCAGACTCAAAGCCAGCCCAATTGCAAAAAATTTATGTCCTGAATGACTTCATTGGTAACACCATTGGTGAGAAACTTCAAAAAGAATTATTTGCAGAAGTAGAAAAGCATAAAATAAAAACTTTATGGTTAGCTGTTTGGGTCGGAAACGATAAAGCAATTCGTTTTTATGAAAAGCATGGCTTTCATAAAGAAACCAAATATCACTATGACTTTGAATCTATGAGTTTTGATTACGAAGTAATGGTAAAGAAATTTTGACAATAAAAATAACTGGGCTGTTAGCACCTTTTCTAATAGCACTCATCGCTGCCATTGGTAATGCTCTGGTAACTCTTGGACAAAAGAAAGCAGGTGCATTTCAGAATCCGTTTGCATTCGGTTCGTTCTCACTACTAATTGCGGCAATCATACTTTTTAGCATTTCATTTCTCTACCCCACTAAAGGATTACTACATTATTTTACAATAAATTTCAAATGGCTTATCATTTCTGGAATTGGATTAGTAATGCTAAATATCTTTTTATATTTACTTTATCGTAATCACGGAGCATCATATTATACACTCTATGCCATCCTTGCAATTATTACAACATCAATTTTATTAAGTGTTTTTGTATTTGGTGAAAAAATGAACGTGTACTACTATATCTCTTTTGTCTTTGCAACCTTAACCATCCTAATGTTTATGAAAGGCAAAATGATTAATCTTTAAACCATAAGCACCTAATAGGAAGAGACATATATTTAGTTGATACTTACACTTTAAATCAAAAAGAAGACAAGTTGAACGATGAGAGGAGGCACCTAAAATATAGCCGTATTGACTAAAGAGCAGTTTAATAGGCTTATACTGATCAAGATCAATTGGAGGTGAACTTATTCAACATAGTAGACAGAAGGTATAGATTATGCCGATAAAATATAAACTTTTTCATAAAATGCTTCCAATGGTGACTTCCCATTCAATGCGCTATGGGTTCTGATGGTGTTATACCACCCTTCAATATATCTAAATATTATTGATAATGCAGATTCTTGGTCTCTAAATTTATAGTTGTCTATGCATTCGCATTTGATTGTTTTAAAAAATGATTCTGCAACTGCATTATCCCAGCAATTTCCTTTCCTGTACATACTCTGTGTGCAGTTATATTCCTTTAGCAACTTAGAAAATTCTGCGCTGGCATATTGTACTCCACTATCTGAATGAAACATAATTTGATTTTGCAATTGTAAGCCACGTTTTCTGGCAGCTTTGCTAAAAGCAGCAATAGTTGTATCATGGGCTGTCATGTTGTCGCTCAGATTCCATCCTACCATCATCCGGTCTGCTAAATTCATTACAATCCTTAAAATACATCCAAATCTGGCTTACCCGTATGTATGTTATATCACTAACCCAAACCTTATTTATTTGATCCACTTCAAAGTTTCTATCTAGTAGATTTTCTGGCACAGGATATTTATGTTTAGAATCTGTAGTAATAACATGTTTTTTCTTCCTTCTGGCTTGAATTTTAATAGTTTTCAAAATTCTAACTATTGAACTTTTAGATATTTGGAATTCTTTCTTATTTAAGCTTTTGAGTAAATCTAGGGCTCCAATATGTCCCTCGACTTTTTTTAAATTCAGCATGAATTATTTCCTTTAGTTTATATTTAATTTCCTCTTTTTCAGGAATATAAGAGAGCTATTTATAATATCCACTTTTACTTACACCAAGAATCTAGGACATCATCTCAACAGAATAAATATTTGAGAACTTTTCTATGAAAGTAAATTTATCTTGTTTGGTGACGAGAAGATGCCTATGGATTATTTTAAGATTTCATTCTCTATTTCAAGCTTACTCACTTTATTCCTTAAGGCAGTCAGTTCTTTTTCCTGGTCAGTACCTAAATACTTCCCATGACCAGGGAAGGCATTTTCTGAGTATTGACCATACTGCCTACGCCAATTGTATAAAACATTCCGTGACAATGCGA
>Ga0268298_10001716_pt1 | contig 25162 bp, 16 predicted proteins | sample WWTPWeurt_MetaG_FD_194462 | JGI IMG/M metagenome (GOLD analysis project Ga0268298, IMG submission 194462) | Activated sludge microbial communities from WWTP in Nijmegen, Gelderland, Netherland - WWTP Weurt | ecosystem: Engineered > WWTP > Aerobic digester > Activated sludge | place...
GTGGGGTGAAAAAACTCAGTTTTGTCGGAGTGGGCGACCTTGGGGGAGATGGCGATCGTCGCCCCGCCTCCGACTGCGTCCATATTAGGTGGCGGCAACCGGGAAGTTGTTTCCGAGTTGTTAACACACTCGGGTTGGATTGGATTGGGTTGGTTTTGCCTGTAAGTAAGAGAACGGAAAGTTCTCCCCGGCTGTCAATGAGAAGAACAAGATCTGGTGGCGTTGAGCTCCATGCTCTGCAGCGAATATTTGAATTTAAAGTGGCATAAAGATGCTACCGGATTCTTTTGCAGGGTTGGTAATGTTCAAGCTGTTTCATAATGACACTCTGATAGGAACCATCTCGAATGCCATGCCTGATGAAATGGCGATGGCTGGTGACATTCTGCTCACAGCGGCAGCTGCACGGTTTGACGATCTTTTTCGATTCTTGAGCGATGAGAAAAATTACGGCGAAGACCCGCCTTTCGAAGATGCGCTCTTAGAGGGCTGGCAAATTGAGAATGAGAGAGGGGAGAGGTTCGCTATCTTCGTGCCTACGATTTACCCGGATGGCACAATCTGCTGGAGATGAAGGACTGGCGTGTGCTGCGTTTCAATCGTGTAATTGTCGGATTCGGCGTAGCGAGCTTTGCTTCTGGATAGTCAATAAGATTTGATCTTTTGCGGCTTCCCGGTTTGATCGACAATGATTTCCAACTCGGGAACTATCGAAACAGAGGACAAAACCTGTTTACCGTCTTTGATGAAGAAGGCAGACTGAACCGACTTTTTGCCGCTGTCACAGGACTGGGATACGATGTTCAAAACCGGCTCGCCGTTTTTGTCGAGTCTCATGCTTTCGGTTCTGTCGCCTTCCACGATTTCGAGAGCATTGGGTTTGCCGTCACTCTGTTGTATCCATCCGCTGCTGCCGGGGAGACCGGTGGCTGCTTTTTCGCCATAAACGCCCTTTTCGTGCATTTGTTTTGCTGTTTGATCGGCGTTTTTGAGCAGGTCTGAGCCCAGGATATGACTTTTGTTGAATTCCGCAAGAGCCTCAAGCAATGGCGCGGCTGTCTCTGGATTAGCCCCGGGCTTGATACCTTCTGAAACCGATTCGATCTTCTTGCAGAAATCAGACATAGATGACTCGCTGTGTGAGGGTAGTTGTGCGCAGTCGGCGCTTTTTCGAACGATTGATCTTCCTGGGGTTCCAGGCTCAATTTACCAAAGGATATGCAGGCAGGCAATGCGTAATTCCCGCTTGTTGCCGAAAGGGTCGGATTGGCGGGTAAGTCTGTTTGAAGTGCATATCAGGTGTTTCCTCGCTTAGAGATGGACAACCTGCTCTACGATATCAAGCTCCACTCCATCTACTTCCATTGTTCCTGCAAATGCCTCGACCAGGTCTGAGTTCTCCCAGTTGAAAGTAAGCTCAATGTTGCAGTCAAAATGCATGGTAAGTGATTCCGTAGTGGGATTCGTCACCGAAACAACTGAGCTGTTCTGAAGCGATTCTATGGAATCTAGCTCGGGATAGACTCGATAAGGACTGAAAAAAGCGAAGCAGGCTTTGTTGAATTTGACAAGGAGGTCGTCATTGTTTGGGTCAATTCTAATGGCTTCGATTCTTTGGCCAATTAGGTTTCTCATAAGGTTCGCTGGGGCTTCGGGATTCATTCATCGCCTTTTCTTTGTGTTGTTGTTTTTATTACTCTATCAGGCCTCTAGTCGGCTGCCTCAGAGGTAGTCCGTTTGGTGTCCTGAGCTATCCAAATCATGCTTAGACAGTACCCTCTCTATCTTACTTAGCCCGCTGGCGGCACCGTCCGGAATTGAAATGTGCGGTGCATCTATTTCCCATTCATGCGGATTAATCCGAATGATGGTGGCAGCATACTTCTTCGCTGCCTTTGAATTCATATCGCGGATGGAGGGAAGAAGTTTGCCGGCTCCAATTTCTAGAATCGTGATTGGACTGTTGCTCTGCGCCAGGAATCGGTTGAAGTTCTCTTCTTGCTCCTGGCTCTGCCGATAAAGCCAGGCAAAGTCATTGAACAAGAGTATATTTGGTCGAGCTACGCCTCCGCAGAATTTGCAGCTTGGCACATGGTTGGAACGCAGAGTAGAACTGTCAATCGTGAATGACTGATCATTCTCCCAGACTTCAGGTCGGCAGGGTGTTAGGCATTGTAGCTTCTCCATGGTGCCATGTATTTCTACTATTTTGCTTGGGTCGAAGCCGGCCCTCTGAAAGTGTCCGTCTACATTGGATGTGACTACATACCAGTTTTCAACAGTGTCTGCCCAGCGGCGCAGAATCTCAAAGCCGATATGTGGTTTGGTTTCACGAAAGAGGGTGGTGAGTCGGCCATAAAAGCCCCAGGCTTGAGCCGCATCATCATGGAAGGCTTTGGTAATGGCAAGATCGCCTGTACGCAGAGTTTTGCCTTCTACTTCGGCAAAGCCCTGCCAGAGACCATTCTTGCCCCGAAAGTCGGGTAGTCCCGAGTCGACACTCATGCCGGCTCCAGACGTGATTATGAGAGTGCGCGCCCGGCTTATTGCCCTGGCGGCATTGTCGATGGCTTCCTCCGAAACATCGGCAGTCTTATCTTTGTATTGAAGTTCCGGCATATTCTTATGATGCCCGGTGAGTGTAATTCGCAAGCCTGTGTTTAATGATTGTGAAGAGTTTCAGTCAGTATGGGTCTCAGATGGTGGGCGACCTCTTTCTTGACTTTCCCTGTATTCGACGCAAAAGATTGTTGATAAGCCTTTTTTGATGTTCCAAGTTAAATGTTCCGATAAGCGTGTGACGTTCGTTTCCATCGAGGAGTCAATGATTTGCAAGATTCACACGAAAAGGCCTCAGAACGACGAACATAGATGACTGTGTAAGTGAATTCGCTTAAGCGGTCACGCAGTCCAAGTTTTGAACATGGCCGGCTCGTTGTTTAGTGAGACAATGTTCTACGGGTAGTTTCAGGAGCAGCATTTTGCCGGGAAGCGAATACGACGAGATTGCAAAAGCCGAGAGGGTCAAGCTTACGGAAGTAAGTAACAGCTACTCAATAGACGAAAGCATTGGCGATACAGTTCACATCAAACTTTGTGCATATTGTGGAAAGCCCCAGGGGCTTTCCGGTGAGATTGATTCCAGTTCTATAACCGCGCGCATTCTCTTTGATAAAGTTTGTCGCTGCAGCGTCAGCATCGCGCCCGCTTCAACCAGTTTTAGCTCCGTGGAGACTTCCGCCCAGAGGCGTTCGGTGCTCTTCCGGTCTGCCCCGCAGCAAAGATCTTTTACTCCTCTTGTGCCCGGTAGCGATCTTGGTCAGAGCTACGAGATTGTTGAACTGATCGGGCGGGGCGGCATGAGTGCCGTCTACAAGGTGCGACAGAAAGGTGTCGACCGGGTGCTTGCCGCCAAAGTGCTGGCGCCCGAACTTTTCAATGAGAAGAACTGGCAGCGCTTCAAAGCCGAGGCCAGGTCGCTCTCCACCCTGTCGCACCCGGGACTTGTGCGTGTCTACGATCTGGATCTGCACCAGGGACGCATGCCTTTTTTCGTCATGGATTTCCTGGAGGGCAAAAGTCTGGAACAGTTGCTGGCCGGGGAGGGCGCTCTGGAGCCCGGAGAGACCATTCGCATTTTTAAGGCCTTGCTTGAATGTCTTGAATATGCGCATTCGAATGGCGTCGTGCACCGCGATATCAAGCCCGGCAACATCTTCTTGTGCCCGGATCTTGAGAGACCGGGCGCCTTTCGCGTGAAACTCTTAGATTTCGGACTGGCCAAGCTTTCTCATTTGACCGGGGCAAATCAGGCGCTCACTCTTGTTGGCGACATATTCGGCAGTCCGTATTATATGAGTCCGGAGCAATGCGCCGGTGAAGCTACAGACATGCGTTCAGACTTGTATTCACTGAGCTGCACCTTCTTTGAGGCTCTCACCGGGCAGGTGCCCTTTGAAGGGAATACCCTCATTGCCACCATGCTTATGCATCAGAAGAAGGCTGCTCCGAATCTTGAACAAGTGACCGGAGTGCGTTTTCCTGCCGCGCTGGAAGAGTGTGTGGCAAGGGGGATGGCCAAAGAGCCTAACCGTCGCTTTCAATCTGCTGCAGAGATGGCTGAGGCGCTCGGTCTTCTTTTGCAGTCTTATGCAAGTGGTGCCGGTGCGGTCTTTGTTTGGTCAGGCGCCGATTTGCTAGATGATCCCTTCGATTTGGGTGCGGTGTTGTCGAAATCTAGAACCGATGCGGAGCCGGAAAAGCCGGTTCCTGCCATGGCGGAAAAGCCGGACTTCGGTCTGCCTTCCGAGGGAGTAAAGGAAGCGAGAGAACGGGATTATTCTCTTGGCTTACGAGCGCTCCAGCATTCGGCACTTGCGGTACTTTTTGTTGCTTGCTTTGTGACCGTCGTTTTTGTAGTGATACAGAATTGCTTGTGGGAGCTTAGCAAGTCGGATTTTCTGAGAGGTCGACCGGCGCTCACGCCCGCTACCTCTTCAGGAACAGGGAAGTCTTTGCATGAGCGAGGCAACGGGTCTATGGAATCGATGGATGATGCTCAATCAGGGGCAGTTGGTCCTGAGCCGCCCTTCCGGTCGAATTACTTTTTGCCAGTCGAGAATACTCCGAAAAACTCAGGGGCACCGGCGCAGTTTGGTCCCGCTGGACCGGGCGGACCTGCAGGCGTCGGTGGTCCCGCTGGACCAGCCGGTCCGGCCGGCCCTGGTGGTCCCTCCGGCCCTTCGGGCGCCGGCAGCATTGGCGGCTGAAAACTTGCCCGTCCTGCCGGCCTGCCGATCAGATGCAATGGCGGCATCTGTTAAACTAGGGTTTTTCGGAGGTCTTTCGGTCCATGGGTGTGGATTCTGCAATGCATGTTTCTAGGTCAGCCGCTTCGTTTAGACATACTGAATCAGCGGCTTTTAGCCGTAAGTTCGGTCGTTTCCTCTCCGTTGCCTGTGTGGCGCTGGCTCTGGGAGCGACGTCGCTCTTTTCTCCATTGCAAAATGTGCCCGTCTTCGCCGCAGAAAAAGCCCCGGTAAGTGAGCTGGCTCCCGATCTGGAGCGCCCCGTCGTTATTTACCTGCACAGCCTTAGCAGCAACAACGGTGAGCCTTTCTGCTTCCCTGGCGGCAAGAAGGGCTTTATTTACCACGCCTTTAAGATAAACAGCCCCAAACTCGAGATGAAGTCGCTTGAATACGATTACGGCAAGGTTTTTACCGGTGACTATGCTGATCTTGTAAACGAAGTTGAAGCCTGTGTGAAAGAATTCAACATCAAGACCAGGCGCTTGATTCTAGCCGGCACCTCCATTGGTGGCTATGCCATCTTCCCGCTCTATGCCAAGTTGCCGCCCCAGACCCGAGATCTGGTCATGGGAGCTATTGCTGTGGCCTGTCCTGAGAATCTGGAAATCTGCGCCAAGAAGACCCGGGCTGAAAACATGCTCAATATTTATAAACCCTATTCCGAAGGGTTGCCTAATATGAGTCTTTCCCGCATGCTCGCCAATGCCAGTGTGCCGCCTGTAGTTGTATACATGCGTTATCACGAAGATCTGACCGTGCCTTACGCTTGCAGTAGTAAACTGCTGCCCTTTCTGAAGAAGAAGGGAGCGGTTTGCCGAGAAATCACGCTGGAAGGTAAGCATGGTATTCCAGCCCAGATCAATTACGAAGTGGCCTATCAGCAGTTTAAGTCGCTTGTGCGCAAATCCCCCGAGGAAGCCGACGCGGTTAAATAGTGATGGCTTAGACTGCGGTTTTGCCCTTATTGCTTCTGGAAGTTCTCGAAAATCCTGTAATTCATTCGGTGAAAAGGCGGGAGAGCTTCTCTGTGCTTGAAGTTTGAGCCTTTGGGGAATATGAATCTGGTAGGTCTGGAATAGTTCGCGAATCGGGCTGAAAATCCGATGGTATCTGAGCGGTAAGTGTCATGGCAAAGGCGAAGGAAGTTAGTGAGGAGAAGCAGCAGGCTCAGCCTGTGGATAGTCCTCAGTTATCTCAGGAAGCCAATGCTCTGGGCGCCAAGACGGTCAGTCAGCCCACCGAAGATGTCTCGGGCAAGGTTACTTCTCAGGCGCTGAAAACGGAGCTGGCCAAGTTCTCTCCGGACAGCGCCCTGGTGCTTGATCACCTGCGCAGCAAGTCTCCTGAGGAATTAAAGACTATCGCCGGTAACTACAAGTCTGAGACTGGTCGCAACTTGGGCGATGATCTGGCTAAGAGCTTTTCCGGTTCAGAGCGAGTTCTGGTCACTCAGGCCTTGCAGGGCAATCTGGACGACACTACCCGGGTGCGGGCAAATGTGTTGGCGCTGGGCGAACTGAGCGGCAACAGCAATAAAAACGTCGAGAAGGATCTGCGTGACACCTTTGCCACGATGAACAAGGAGCAGATTGATAAAGTTGCGGCGGAGTACAAAGAGCGCTTTGGAAGAGTGCTTGTCTCCGATTTGCAGAATAACACCAGTATCAGCGCTGATAGTAAGCAGGCGCTTTCTGTTTACATGAAGGGTACCGATAATCGAAGCAGCGAAGATGTTCAGAGGCTGGCCGGTTTAGCGCTGGCTTCGAAGAACATCGACATGATGCGCGAAACTTTTCGCGATGCTTCTCCTGAAGCTCGGCAGCAGTTCTTGGGCGCAGACGGCGAAAAGAAGATCAAAGCCGCTTTTGGTTCAAAGGAAGCTGCTATAGCACTCGATTATGTGAACTTGGGTCGTCTTGATGTTGCCACGGCAGTTAAGCATAATTCCAGTTTTGCCGGAGACAACGAGGCCGCTATCTATTTTGCCGCTGCCAGCATGTCGAAGCAGCAGAAGGATGATTACGCCCAGGGCAGACTGAATGCCGAGCGCGATGCAGCCGGTCTTACCCCCGGCGAGCAAAAGCAGGTAGAGTTTTACCGCAAAGTCAGCGAAGCCTTCAAAGATCCGCTTTCCGACCGGGAAATGCTCATCTGTGAAGACAAGATTCTTTCTCCGGGCGGCAAGTCGACGGTGTCTAAGATTGCTGAAATGGGCGGTTTCATCGGTGCCAGCGGCAAAGATGTGAATGCCGCGTTGAAAGCGATGCCGCCGGCAGAGCTTGAGCGGCTCCAGAATGACCCGCAGTTTCGTAAAAACCTCGACTCGGCAATAAATGAGTGTGGTCTGGGCTTTCGTGATCGCCTGATTGCTCTTCATATGCTTGATGAGATTGCCAGAGGTAAATTCAAACCGGAAGAGAAAAAAGCCGACGAGTCGGAGCCAAAACTGAGTCTTGCTGAGCGTGTCGATCGTTATACTCATTTGACCGGAGACGATAAGGCCGGGTTCTTGAACTCGCTCAAGAACCCAGAGGCCAGTCGGATTGCCGGGGAAGAGCTTAAGTCTAATCCTTCTGCTATGGCCGCTCTGGATAAATTTCTCAGTCCGGAGGAGAAAAAGGTGGCCCTGGCCATCATCGAGCAGGGTGGCAAAGCCACAGCTGCAGATGATATGAGGGCATCACTGCTGGGAGTGGGACAGGGCAAAGCCGGTATTGCCGAAGTCTTGAAACCGTTGTCGGCGGAAGCTAAGTACCTGGCGCGCAGCGAGTATGAACACAAGTACGGCTCTTCTCTGGTATCAGACGTCAGTGAGAGCACGCGCGGCAGAGAGCGGGTCACGGCTCTGGATCTTCTGCGTACGCCTTTCAGTATGCGAGAGGACTATAACAATAGGCGCGATGCCGTCTACAAATCGGTGGACGGTGTGGGTCGGTCCTGGGTGGATAGCTGGGACGGCACCGGCGACCTCACTCACGACGTGCTTGAGCAGTATGCTGCTGCCAATTCTCGTTATGCTCGTGATTTTGAATCTATGAGTGCTGCTGATCAAAAGCAGTTGAGCGAAAACCTGTCTAAGGCGCTCGATCTCTACAAAGACTCTAAGACGCAGGCGGCTGATGCTGCTGTTACCGTGGCCCTGACCGGTATCGGCGTTGGCGGTGCTGCCTTCACCGGTGGTGCTAGTCTCGGGTTGCTAGCCACCGCCGGCGGGGTGATCTCCGTGGGCGCTAAGGCCGTCATAGAAGGGGCTGACTACAACAAGTCTGGGGCTCTCGCCGATGGTCTGGGTGGAGCGGTATCGGCCGGTGCCATGGGCTTTGGCGGCAGACAGTTGGCTGAGATGCTCAAACTTGGGCAACAGGCGGCTGGAGCCAGTGCCGGCGCGGTTTTGAAGGGGTCCGAGACTATAGCTCAGGAGACGGGCGTGGCGCTCATCAAGCCCGGGGCTCAGGTTGAGCTTGAGAAGGCGCTGGCGGCTCAGATAAGAGACTCCATTGCCTCCGGCGCAGAGGCGGTGCCGCAGGCCAAGCTTGATATGTTGGCCAGGCAGTTTGCCACTTCGCCGGAGAACGCATCGGCACTCAGTGTCTTAATGACCATGGAGTTGAACAAAGCGCTGAAGGAAACCGGCACGAATGCTGTGAAAAGAGTGGTGCAGGGTACGGCGCTGGCCTCGGGAGCCAGTGGTACGGCCGGTGTGGCTGCCGGCACCGTCCATGGTATCGATGAGTGGAGCGATAAGAAGACGGTTTCCGCCAACATGGCTAATCTAGCCAAGCATGCGGTAGGCACCGGCGCAGAGTATATGACGGTTTCGGCGCTCGGACAGGGAGCTATGAGCGGCATCCGCGCCAGCTTCAGGGAGGGCGTCAAGCGTCTGGAGAGCGGCGAAAGAATGGCGGAAGCGAAAGTGGTTTCCGGTCTGGCCTCTGATGCGGCTAAGCTGGAAGCTACCGCTACGGTCGACCCTATTACCAATCTCTTGAACAAGAATGGTTCCGAGCAGGCGCTGGTGAAGGCCGTCAAGCAAATCGAGAGGGCCGAAGTGAAGGGTGAAAGTCGCGATCTGACTTTACTCATGATCGATCTCGACAACTTCAAGGCCGTTAACGATCATCTGGGGCATGACCGGGGCGATGAAGTATTGGAGGTGATGGGCAAGTATCTGAAAGACCGCCTGCGCACCTCCGATAAAGTCGGAAGACTGGGGGGTGACGAGTATCTGGCTGTCTTGCCCGATACTAAAGATACAGCCAAGTTGATGCAAGATATACAGTCTTTGCGCATCGAAGCGGGACCAAATGGAGTGCGTCTGCTCAAGCCGGAAGAAGTGCCTGCCCCTGGAACGTATATTGTGAAGGCCAGCGCCGGCGCTACCGAGCGCCAGCCCGGCGAAGCGGCTTCAGATCTTCTGGCGAGGGCTGACCATGAAATGTATCTGGATAAAGCCGCTCGCAAAGGTAAAACCGTAGAGGCAGCGGCTCCTGTGGAAACTAAGGCCCTGGCTGAGGATACGCGGGCTGACGGGGTGATGCAGAGAGTGGTCGGCAAGCGAGAAGAGGACGAATTACTGGCTCTGAATGCCGGTAATCTGCGCCGAATTTCTGAGGGCTTGCGTCAGGATGTTAGCTCTATGCGAGATAGGGAGACGATAGACCCGCTTACTGGACTCTTGAATGGCAAGACTATCCGTAGCAATCTGGAGAGCCTGGTTTCTCAATCGGAACGGGCGCTGGAAAAGGGCGAGAATCGCCCTCTAACAGTGGTTTACATAGACATGGACGGTTTGAAAGGTGTGAACGATAAGCTCGGGCATCAAAACGGAGATCAGTCGCTTCGCTTTATGGGTCAGCAGCTGAAGGAACTGGCTCGTGATAGCGATTATGTGGCTCACATTAGCGGTGATGAGTACATGATGCTTTTGCCCGACACAGCCAATGCCCAGGCTATTGCCCAGAGACTTGATAAATTGCGTTTTGCCATGTCTGCCAATGGCGATGTCCGTCCAATTGCGGCAGGGGAAGCGCTGAAAGAAGGTGAAGTGAAAATCGGTTTTAGCGCCGGTATTGTCACCAAGCAGGCGGGCGAGACGGCCGAGATGGTGCGACAGAGAGCTGATGCTCTCATGCACGATAACAAACTGGTGAAGAAGACGCACCAGGTCTTTCATGCATCAGAGATTCCAGAGCAGCTCAACCGGGCCAGAGACCTGCAAGCTCAGGGCAAAGCCATGGAAGCGGACAAGCTTTTGAACGACATTCAGTTCGCTCGCGAGCATCAACATCTGGCCGGCAAGAAGGTTCGAGAAGAACGCGAAGGTTTAGTGGTGCTGGAGTAAACTGCGGAATTGTCCGGCTGGGCGGTGACTTGCTCGACCCCTCGTCCTACCAGGATTTCCGGCGGTGTTTGAGGACCGTCAGGACCACTGGAATATTGGTGAGGGTGTAGAGAATCAAGATCTCTGCCACAAAAATTTCCGTAGCAGTGCTGCCTGACTTTCCCTGCCACAACTGGTAGGAAAATTGCAGATTGCCGTCTACCCTCACCGGCATGAAAGCGATGATCAAGCAGATACCTACAAACTGCACGATGGAGGTGGCAATAACAGCCTTCTTCAGTTCCCGGCGTCTTGCCGTCAGGGCGGCATCGTTTTCCTGGGGATTGCCGACTTGGTTTTGTTTAGACATGAACCTTCCTTGTTTTCGGTGCCCGTCGTTTACTTCGACCGCTAGTTTAATCCCAAGTGCCTCACCTTGTGCACTGTTCCATCGTTGAAAGAGGGTAGCTTGCTTCCGATTTGTCGTTTTAGTGCTAGACAGCCACCTGTTTAGCTCGCTATTATTGGCGGTTTGGATGGGGAGGAAGGTCGCCAAATGACAACTAGTCCAGGTCGACATTCTTTTCGTCGACTCCTGTCTGCCCTACTCGTCTATTGTCTTGTAACTGCTCCCTGGATCTGCTGTTTGCCTGTTCAGGCGGTCACTGATTCCGGTTCTACCTCTGGTCTAACCCTTGCCGGCGGTTCACTGTCTGCCTCTGCGGCCCAGGCTGCCGAACTGCTTGGGGTGAGAGCAGATGTGGATGAGATTCTGGCGCTACGTCGTGGTGGAGCCACTGCTGCGGACGCAGGCAATCTTGTGAGCAAGCGGGCGCGGGTGTTGCGCAAACTGTTTCATGCGGTGTTGCAGGTGCAGGCTGCTGAGAATCGGCTTGAGTCGGAGATGTCATACACCTATGACGTATTGTCCCGTGAACAGCGGCGTATTAACACGGTCAATCAATTTTTCAACATGATGAATTTCATGCAGTTCGGAGTGCTCTACACAATTGAGCCCTATTCCCGCATGCATAAGCAGTTTAAGCAGTCGGCCATTTGTACTTCTATAGGTGCCGGTCTGGGCATAGGCTTGCCCGTGATGTGCATCTTCTACAATAAATTGGCGCGTGCATCTCATCTTTCGCCACCCGACTTTCTCTCCCATGTGATTGACGGTCAGCCTGTGGATGGTAGCAATATGCCACCGCTGGTAGTGCAATATCTGGACGCGACGGAAAAGGGTGAAAGCCGGAGTCGTCGTGCCTGTCTCAGTGCACTCTGGAAGGAACGCTACGGCGTGGAGATGGCCAGGCGCGAGACTTTGTGCGGAATTGCGGATGGGAAGCCGAAAAGCACAGGTGTTTTGAATACACGTATTGTTTTGCTCTGGTCGCTTTATACGGTGGTGCAAGGCTTCAATAGAGATTTGCTGGCTCTATTGAATGAAGTGCGCGACAAGGACATGCTCAGCCCTGAATCCGACCTCAATGGTGGTGCCGGAGACGCTTCCATCACCGCCAATTTGAGAGACTACACTGGACTGAGTGCCGGGGCGGCAGAGGCTGCCAGGCTTCTGAGAGTGAAGCCTCTGTTAGACGAATTGAAATCGTTGCAGAGTGCTCCTGAAAGCGACAGTCGCGTTATGCAGTTACGTATTTGTTTGTTGGAATCGGTGCTGGCTGGTTATCTGGATGTTCAGATTGCCGCCGATAAGTGCCAGGAGGAAATGAACTATCAGTACGATGTAGTTCTAGCCCAGATGATGGCCAGGCGCGGTAGGTTTCTGCAGAAGACTTTCGAGGCCAACTTTATTCAAAGTGGAACCCTGGGAGCTTGCGCGGGTTGGTCTTATTTGAACGGTTACACCAAGGCCGGCAACCAGTGTTTTATGGTTGCCAATTCAATGGGCATAGCCATAAGCACGATTTCCTTTATTGCCACCCATGGAGGTTGGCGTAAGAACCAGACACCGCCAAATTCGCTGGCGGAATTCTTTGAGCTTAAGAACGGCGACGATCATGCGTTTTCGCCCATGGTCTGGAATTATCTCAATTCGCCGTCACCTAAGCGTGGTGATACTAAGAGCCGGCGGCAGTTTTTGCGTGAACTATGGGCCAAGAACGCCGTCGCCAATATTGACCTGAAAGACCGGCGCAATCTTGAGAAATTGGGCAGCATGCCCTCTTGCAAGTGGGATACGATCAAGTTGGTATTGAATCGAATTGCCTTGCTTGAATCGTTGCAGGAACAGTTTGGTGACTTTGACGCAGAGTTGCTTTCGCTGCTGCGCGAAACCTGGCCTATAGCAAAGCAAGGTGCCGGCTCGAATTCCGCCCTTTCCCTGAGCAAGGCTGAGTTGGCTTCGGTTGAACCGGGCGGTGTGAAAGCGGCTCGATTGCTGGGCGTTACTCATTTACTGGCAGACATAGAAAGCGGCAGGGCTGGAGAAGACAGTAAGTTGTTGATAACCGGCAGCGTTCTGGATGGCTTTCTGGAGTCCACAGCCGATGCCAATATGATTGCCCATCAGATTATTGTTGAATCGCAGGTGATGAACCGCATGATTCGGCAGCGCGATGCTGCTATTCAATTGACCAATATCATCAACTTTTACCAGATTGGCATACTGGGTGTGATTTCCGATTCACTTGGGGTCTGCAATAACGAGCAATTTGTCCTGGTGGGCAATCGCATCAACGTTATTTCCGGCATGATGGTCGGCTGCCTGGCTCTGGTGGCGCTGGCTGAGCGGCGTGGTGGACTGAGACCCGGCAAGGCTCTGCCGAATTCAATTGGTAATGTCTTTGGTCGACAGACTGAAACTGCCAGTCTTTCCCCACTCATGAATCGTTATCTGAGCACGGTTTCGCCTGCTTCTGCGGCCGGATTGACACACCGAGATGAGTTAATCAAGTATTGGAAAGAGGCCAAGGTTCTCAGTGTGAACGTTAGAAAGCCGACGGTGGTGGAAAAACTTTCGGCTGAATCAAAAGCAACCCGTTGGTGGTCCGAGACCATCGGGCTGATCAGTAATCGTGTCACCATGCTCTATGACCTGAGGGCCACTCTCCGCTCCAGTAACCTGGGTTTTGACGATCTGGTGGAAGCCCTGGATTAAATCGTCAGTCTGCGGATGTGTGCACGAATGCTTTAACCGATAACGGTTAAGCTACACCTTGATAGCACCTGACTGATATCGGCCGGGTTATGGCTTTAGCTAAGTCGATTAACCGTTAACGGTTAAGCTGCTCCCTGATAGCACCTGACCGATATCGGCCGGGTTATGGCTTTAGCTAAATCGATTAACCGTTAACGGTTTAGTGAGTTATAGAGATCAATTAACCGTTAACGGTTAACGGGCTCTTCCAGGCAGGCTCGCCGGTCGGCGCTGCGGGCTGTCTCTTGAGATCCAGATCTGAAGAGTCCCGGCAAAAAACGCCGGCGCATATCGCTTGGCAATGCGCAAGTGGGCTTGTTGTATATTCGACAATACTAATCAATATATCAATGCGAATTTTAAAGATTTCGGAAATACTATACGACCGGTCTAGTATTGTCTGCTATCATTTTGTCATTGATTTTCAACTTAGTTTTGCCGGAGTAATTTAAATGCTTACTGAAGAAAAGAAACTTTCCGGGACTGAGCTTTTGGCTAGCTTGAACTGGCGATATGCCTGCAAAAATTTTGACAGCAGCAAGAAGCTCTCGGAAGAAACCTGGAATGCTCTCGAGCAGTCCTTGATATTGAGCGCTTCTAGTTTTGGCTTGCAGCCCTGGAAGTTTGTGGTTGTTACCGATCAGAAGATCAAGGAGCAACTGCCGGAGTTTTCCTGGGGACAGCGTCAGCCCGCCGATTGCTCGCACCTCGTCGTAATCAGTCGTTTGAATGAGCTGACTGAGGGCTATGTACACAATTATCTAGATTCCATCGCTGCTACGCGCTCGGTCAGCCGTGAATCGCTGTCGAGTTATGCCGACATGATGCTTGGATTTCTCAAGAATCCTGCCGACAAAGGTGTTTGGATGGAAAAACAGTGCTACATTGCCCTCGGCACATTGCTCACCTCTGCCGCCGTGCTTGGCGTAGATGCTTGTCCCATGGAAGGTTTCGATGCAAAGGCTTATGACCGCATTCTCGGTCTGGAAGCCCAGGGTTGCAAGTCCGTGGTGGTCTGCCCCCTCGGCTATCGGGCCGAAGACAAGTACTCTCAGTTGAAGAAAGTTAGGTTCCCCGCCAGTGATCTGGTGGTACGAGTCTAGTTCCAGAGAGATTTCGACCGGACGGGCGGTGTGGCGGCAAGCGCACTGCCCGTTTTCTTAGCTTACTTGCAGAAGCTTTTGTAGGGTTCTGGTGTCGGCCCGCTTCATTGGCTTGCCGGTGACGGAAGAATTGAGCACAATATGCCGCCAGCTCCAGGGGTAAACCGTTATCTCCACGGGGTAGCCCTGTTCCACCCATTTGATATGAACAAAGCTGCCCTTGCGATTTTCCACTAATTCTACGTCAGTATCTTCGTAGCCGAAATCGGAGAGTATATCTACGATTTCTTCGTGGCAATCGCTGTAGGCGTGCAGATCTATGTCTGAACTGTTGCGAATCTCACCGGTCAGCACGGAGCCAATCAGGTGTGGATCGCAGTTGTCGATAAGAAGCATAATATTGAGGGCAATTGAGCGCATTTCACGCAGGCGCCGGTCGGTTTCTTCTTTGCCCAGTTCTGTGAGCGTCAGTTTGGCAATGCAGGCTTTGATCTTGCGGTTAGAGGGCATGCGCCCCTGACCGTTCACTCCCAGCATCATAAGCGCCCGTTCTTTGGCCTGAAGGTACTCGTTTTCTTCACCGCAGGCCATAAACAGGGCGGCTTCCTGGGCTATCTGCTCAAGAGATCTTTTCTTCATGGTTTTGCAAGCCGGTGCTTGCTATCTGGCAAGCAATGGCTTGCTCTGAGTAACTAAGAACATTGTAGCCCCCGCGCCGGGATGCAAGTAATTAATTACTTGGTTACCGGAACCTCGCCTTCCGGCTTTTTGGGGGCTTCAATAGATTTTTTCAAATTGGCCAGTCCTTCTTCAAACTGCTTGCCGCACATGGCGTCGGTATTGATAAAAATCTGCATGATCTTGCACATGAAATTGTTTTGCCCTTTCATAGACCAGGTCACTTCGGTGCCCTCAAGGGCCGGGGTGAGGTTGAATTCCACATCGTTCTTGGCTTCAAAGGGTTTGATGATATCCAGTCGCATCTGCACTTTCGTTGGCGGAATCGTATCTTTGATTTCCAGGCAACCGGCGCCCACGTCATTGTTTCCTTCCCATCGGTAGAGTGAGCCTTTACCTTTAGCAGAGCCGCCATAGCTGCGTTGCATGTTCGGATCAAGTTTTTCCCAGGGCGACCAGCCCCACTGATGAAAATCTTCCAGGATGGCGAAAATTTGTTCGGGAGCGGCTTTGATTGTTGTGGAGCGCTCAATCTTGAAGGTATCGGGTTTGGTGGCAGCAAGGCAAACTATTGTGAGCACGCCAAGCAAGAGAATGCCCCCCAATATCAACAACAGTCGCTTTATCATTTACTGCTCCCTCTTTGTGCGCTTGTGGATTTTATGAATTGGCTGGCCATTTTTACCATAGCCAGCTCTTCATCGGCCGGCACGATAAAGATTGGTATGGAGTTCGGTGCTGCTATGCATTTGAGTTTGTTGAGCTCCTTGAGCCCGGCTGCTCCTGTGGATGTTCCGTTCGGTTTTAGAGGTGCCGAATTGCTAGCCGATGGGCTCTCGTTTAGCTCGTGGTTGAGCCGGGCTCCCATATAGGCCAGGTCGTTTATGAGTGACCTTCTGACGGGCGGGCTGTTTTCCCCAATGCCACCTGTGAAAGCTACGGCATCTAAGCCTCCCATGGCAGCAATCATGGCTCCAGCCATTAGTTTCAGGCGGTAGCAGTAAACCTGCCAGGCCAGGCGGCAGTCCTTATCTCCGGCCGCTTCTTTCAATAAGAGTTCTCGTAGATCGCTGGTGCCGGAAAGACCTTTTAAGCCGCAATCATGATTGAGGAAGTCTTCGGCCTGGGCCGGAGAGAGATTTTCTTTGGTCATGATGTACAGCAGCGCTCCCGGATCGATGCTGCCCACACGGCTGTTCATTATAAGCCCGTCCAGGGGCGTGAAACCCATGGTGTTATCGACGCTTTCGCCGTCTTTGACGGCTGTGAGGGAGGCGCCGGCTCCAAGATGGCAGATAAGCAGGCGAGCTGGACAGCCCTGCTGTTTTGTGAACTCTTGAATTTCCGATGTCACATGGGCGGCATTGATACCGTGGAAGCCGTAACGTTCGATGCTAAGCTTTCTTGTCAGTGCGATCGGCAGCCCATAGTAGCGCGCTTCGGCTGCTTTCGTCTGATGGAAGGCGGTATCGAAACAGGCAATGTGTGGTACTGCCGGCAGTGCTGCCTGCGCCGCTTGCACAACAGCCAGGCTACCGGGATTATGGAGTGGAGCAAATTCACTGAGTTCTCTAATCTGGTCTTTGACCCTGTCGTCAATCGGTAGCGGCCGGCTGTTTGTGCCACCATGGACGATGCGATGCGCTACCAGGCATGTCTCTGCCTTGAGGGGCAGGTTGAGCTGTTTTTCAAGCTCCTTCAGGCAGAGAATGGCGGCGCGGTGCGCTTTGCTCTCTCTGGTTTCCGCTTGCGTGGTGACACCCTCTGCGTCGCTCAGGGGAGGCAGATCTTTCAATTCCATTTTAAAGGTGCAGATTCTGGCAGCCGGCAATTGAAAGACCGCTGCTTTCAGGCTGCTTGAGCCGTAATTGAAGACAATTACCTTATCTTGCTTGTCCGAGGGCTGCACTGGCGTTCATTTACTCCAGGGTAAATATCCGGCTTAGATACCTGGCGAGGTTAGCATGTTGAGGCTCACCTCGCCAGTAGTTTAGTTACATACTGCGGCATTGTTTACTGCTTGCAAATGCAGAAGGGGGGCAGGTTGTAGAATCCCGTGTCAGGCGTCAGGCGTCAGGCGTCAGGCGTCAGGCGTCAGGCGTCAGGCGTCAGGGGGAAGCGCCGCGGCTCTTCAGGTAGTCGGCCAGCATCTCATCGTTTCTCTCCAGGGCTCTTTCCAAAGGAGTTTTGCCCTGCCCGTCCCTGGCGTTTAATTGGGCTCCCCGCTCGAGAAGCATATTGACGAGAATGGTGCTGTGCATACCGGCCGCCAGTCCCAGAGGAGTCTGCCGGTCGCCCGGTCTGCCGTTGGGGGCGGCGCCGTTATCCAACAGTAGTTTTGCAGCAGACTGACAATTGTTGGCTACAGCCACTTCCAGCGGCGTCATGGCAAAGCTGCCCTGGCGGTCGTCGATGTCGGCGCCGTTTTTAAGAAGTAGTTCGATGAGGGTGCACTGTCCGTCTACGGCGGCCCAGTGGAGCAGGGTTCTCCCCTGCCCGTCTCTGGCGCTTACACAATTGGGGCTTGCGGAAATTAGATTCTTGATTTTGTCCAGGTGGCTGAGGGCGGTGTCGGTAAATTGATCGGTTTTGGCTCCGGCTGCCATGAGCATATCGGCGGCCTCTCTGTCTCTGAGCCAGATGGCCGTGGAAAGGGGTGAGGCATCGGTGGTGTCCCTTTCAAATACCGGCACCCCCTGGTCAATCAGATATTTGAGAGTGCGCAGGTCGTGGTTCGGGATAGCCAGACTCAGGAGTCCGGCGTGTTTTGCTTCCAGGGCCAGGTCTGGCGGTAAATTTTTGAAGAGCCAGTCGATCAAGTCCAGATTGTTGAAACTTACGGCCAGTTCCATGAGTTTAAGGCGAGGGCTCGAACCAGGCTCCCCACCTGCTTCCCCGTCCTTGTTATTGCTTGCAATCGGGGCGCGGCTCCATTTTCGAAGCAATTCAGGTTGCTCGCTAAAAAGCCTTATCAGTTCCTCGTTTCTTGCAAATTGAATCTTCTCGCAAAGCCCTTGATAGTCGCTATCGTCCTTGCTTGAGGTTTCGGAACCGGCACCGGCGAAATTCGCATTGGCGGAGCTGGTCCTGGTGGAGTTCCCACTGGCGGAACTGGCACTGGTATTGGCACCAACCTTTACCTGCACAGGCACAGTCTCTGACTGCTTCTTGCACCGCTGGATTTGGACCGCTGTCTCAACTCCTTCGGGCGCCTGGGCTCTCGCCCCCTGACAGAGCAGCAGGTTGAGGCAGATCAGGATGGTTGCTTTTACCTTCCTGTCCGGCCATGGCTCCGGCAGTCCCTCTTGATAATGTATGTAACCGCTCTTTCTTTTAGTTTGGCTCATGTTCGGGTCAGCTAATTGCTGTGAATGTGGGGCTGATGCTCCCTGGTCCGGGCTCATTCGTCGGCTCTTTCAGGCGCTTTCACGGTTGCTGCCTCGGCAATTGAATCGCGGCGCCGGCGCCTTTTTCGGTGTGATTTTCCACAAGGCTAAAATTCTCACCAGCAAAGCTCAAGCTCTATGATTTAGACTAACATCTTTGTGCAAGTTCAAAACTTGCCAATCGGGTGCCCCATGCAGAAGTCTTCCGTAGATTGTTCTTTCCGCCCGGCCGTTGGCACTCCGCCAGTCGGTCGGTTGGCAGGTAAAGGCGTGCTTATGCCGCTGCTTCTGTTTTCCGGTTTGTCCCTGGTTTTCAGCCTTTGTGGCTGCCAGCAGTTGTCCTTAGAGGGCGCCAGCAAAGGCGGAGCCGCCGCCGGTGGACCGGCCATGCCTCCGGCTATGCCTGTGGTGGTAGCGCCGGTGCGAAGTGCTTTTGTGCGGGAGACCGACAGCTACGTGGGTACTCTCAAGGCGCGTAAGTCAGTGATTATCAGGTCTCAGGTGGAAGGCTGTATCACCCGCATTTTTGTGCAATCCGGGCAGAATGTACCGGTCGGTGCTCCTCTTGTGGAAGTTGATACTGACAAACAAAAGGAAGCCCTGGCCAGCAAGCTTGCCACCCGTGAATCGCTTCTGGATGAGAAAGCAACGGCTGATGAAAGGCACAGGGCCTTGCTGGCCGATCGGCAGGCGAAAGTGGCCAACCTCGATTTTACTCGCGGTCAGTATGAGCGCTACCGCGGTCTCAGGGCGGAAGGGGCTGTGGCCCAGGAAAACGTAGACCAATGTTTCAATCAGCTGAAGGCTGCCGAGGCCGAACTGGCTTCTATTGATGCCCAGATCAGAGCCCAGGAATCGGTTATTCATAAGGCGGAGAAAATGCTCAAAGAGAGTCTTTCTCAGGCCAATCAGGAAAGAGTGCAGTTATCCCACCATACCGCCCTTGCTCCTTTCAGCGGCGTGGTGGGCGACGTGCCGGTGCGTCAGGGGCAATATGTGGATAATTCTACGGAACTAACCACCATCGATCAGAGCCGCCCTCTGGAGGTTTATGTCTATGTGCCCGCCGATCGCAGCTACCGTCTGCGCCTTGGACTCACTATTGAACTACTGGATGTGAGCGGGCAATTGATTGGCAGTTGCCCTGTGACCTTTGTCTCTCCGGAGGTAGGAGTGGAGAATCAGTCCGTGCTGGCGAAGGGGCTCTATGACAATCCGCAGGGCAAACTGCGCTCCAATCAGCAGGTGACGGCCAGAATCGTCTGGGAGAAAAAGGAAAGGTTGCTTGTGCCGACCAATAGCGTGGTGCACGTCAGCGGTCAGGACTTTGTTTTCGTGACCAGACCGGGTGCCGGTGGCGGTTTCATGGCCAAGCAATTGCCGGTCACCCTTGGTGAGATTCAGAATAACGCCTACGTCGTACTGGCTGGTTTGAGTGAGCGGGATCAGGTGGTTGTATCCGATGTGCAAAGGCTTTTCGAGGGGGCGCCGGTTAAGCCCTCTCTCAAGACGCCATGACCGGATTTGTCGATTTCTTTATTCGCCGGCCAATCTTTGCCACCGTGCTGGCCTTGATTATTATCCTGGCGGGCGCTGTCAGTATCCCCACCTTGCCCCTGGCGGAATACCCGGAGATCTCGCCGCCCCGCGTGGCTGTGACCGCCACCTACACCGGCGCCAGCGCGCAGGTGGTGGAGTCGGCCGTCACCACCCCTTTAGAGCAGCAAATCAACGGTGCCCAGAACATCAAGTACATTACCTCTACCAGCGGTAACGACGGCACTTCCAATATCAACGTCACCTTCGATCTGGAACGGGATGTGGATCTGGCTGCCGTGGATATTCAAAACAGAATCTCGGCTGCCCAGGGGCGTTTACCGGAAGAGGTGAAGCGCACCGGTGTTCAGGTCAATAAAGTTTCCAATTCCTTTGTGCTGGCCATCGGTATTCTGACGCCGGACAATCGCTACTCCAGCCAGTTCCTCAGCAATTATGCCGATATTTATATTCGCGATGCCCTCAAGCGTGTGAAGGGTGTGGGCGAGGTTAGAATTTTCGGCGAGCGCAAATACTCCATGCGGGTCTGGCTTGATCCGCACCGTCTGGCTGTGAAAGGAATCACTGCCCAGGATGTGGTGACGGCCATCAATGATCAGAATTTGCAGGTGGCCGCCGGTCAAATCGGACAGGCACCGCTGCCGGAAAATCAAATGTTCCAGATGAGTGTGCGGGGCGTCGGTCGCCTCAAGACCGCCCAGGAATTTGAAAACATTGTCATTCGCTCTGGTAAAGACGGGCAACTGGTGCGCATTAAGGACGTGGGAAGGGCTGAGCTGGGAGCGGAAGACTACCAGAATGTGGTGCGCTACCACGGCAAAGATGCGGTGGGCATCGGTATTTTCCAGCGCCCTGGTTCCAATGCTCTGGAAATATCCAATGGCGTAAGAGAAGAGATGACCCGTTTGTCCCAGCGCTTCCCGCCCGGGATTGCTTATGAATTTGCCTTTGACACAACCCGCTCGGTCAAGGAATCCATTAAGGAAGTATTGATTACTTTGCTGCAGGCCATCGCTCTTGTGGTGCTGGTAATTTTCCTCTTCTTGCAGAGTTTCCGCTCTACTTTGATTCCGGTCTTTACGATTCCTGTGTCTTTGATTGGCACCTTTGCCATCATGAAGGTGCTCGATTTTTCCATCAATACACTCACCCTATTTGGTATCACTCTCGCTACCGGATTGGTTGTGGATGACGCCATCGTGGTCATCGAAAACATTACGCGCCTCATGCATGAGCGCAACTTGACGGCCCGGGAGGCCGCCACCCTGGCCATGCGAGAAGTCACCGGCGCCGTCATTGCCATTTCACTGGTGCTGTCTGCGGTATTTATACCGGTGGCATTCTTCCCCGGCACCACCGGTCAGCTCTACAAACAGTTCGCCCTCACCATTGCCATATCGGTGGCCATATCCACCCTCAATGCGCTCACATTGACGCCGGCTCTGTCGGCGCTCTGGTTGAAGAAAGGTTCATTGACCGGCAGTATCATCTTTAAGCCGGTCAATTTCGTGATCGATTTCTTTCGCAACATCTACAGTGCCACCCTGGGCTTGGTTTTGAAGCTCAAATATCTTGTTCTGGTGGGCTTTGCCGGGCTGCTCTGTTGCACTTACTGGCTCTCTAAAACCGTTCCCACGGCTTTCATTCCTGAGGAAGATGTGGGCTATTTGATCATTATCGTGCAAGCGCCGGAGGGCGTTTCGCTAAATTACACCGTCAATGTAATTAAGAAAATAGAGAAGGTGCTGGATAACTGTCCTGAGATAGTTTCTTCCTTCGGCGTAGGCGGCTTCAGCTTCACCGGCACCAATCCCAACAATGCCATTGTCTTTTCTAATTTGAAAGACTGGCATGAGCGCAAAGGTTATGAACATTCCCTCAAGGGAATCATTGAAAGATTGCGGGGACCTCTGGGAGGCATCACCGAGGCTACGGTCATTCCATTCAACCCTCCATCGATTCAGGGTCTGGGCAACTTCGGCGGTTTTGCCTTTGAATTGCAAGATCTCTTCGGTACTGATATCGGTCAACTGGCCGGTGTTACCAGGCAGATTATGATGGAAGCGGCAGGCGAGAAACAGTTGACGGGAGTATTTTCACCCTTCACGGCTAACAGCCCGCAGCTCATCACGGAAGTGATGCGCGACAAGGCCAGAGCCCTGAAAGTGCTTGTGTCCGATGTTTTTCAGACCATGGAAATTATGCTGGGCTCCAGATATGTGAACGACTTCGATCTGGGCAATCGCATCTACCGAGTGTATGTTCAGGCCGATGAACTCTTTCGCTCCAACCCCAAGGATATAGGCGGGCTTTATGTGCGTTCGCAGAACGGCGAGATGATCAGTCTTTCGCACCTGGTGAAGGTAGAGCGCACCACTGCACCGCAGACCATATCCCATTACAATCTCTTCCGCTGTGCCGAGGTGAACGGCTCGGCTGCTCCCGGAGTTTCCAGCGGTCAGGCGCTTACGGCCATGGAGCGGCTGGCCAAGCGGATTTTGCCTCAGGGGATGAGTTATGAATGGTCCGGCATTTCTCTCGAGGAAAAGGAAAGTGGTCCTCAGACCTTGATTCTTTTTGCTCTGGGGATTGTCGTGGTTTTCCTGGTGCTTGCCGCCCAGTATGAGAGTTTTGTAGACCCGGTCATCATCTTGCTTTCGGTGCCGCTGGCCATGCTTGGCGCCTTGCTTGCTCAATGGCTGCGGCATCTTGATAACGATGTTTTCTGTCAGATCGGTCTGGTTATGCTGGTTGGACTGGCCAGCAAGAACGCCATTTTGATTGTGGAATTTGCCAATCACTTGCTAAAAACTGAGAATGCTTCTCTGGAAACGGCCATCAAGAAAGCCTGTGAAATTCGTTTCCGTCCTATTCTGATGACATCTCTCGCTTTTGTCATGGGTATATTGCCCCTGGTCTTTGCCACCGGTGCCGGTGCGCACAGCCGGCATTCTCTCGGTACGGCCGTGTGCGGCGGCATGATTGTTTCAACCGTGCTCAGCCTCTACATCGTGCCTGTTATCTTCCTGGTGGTGCGCGGCATAACCGATAGAGCCGGACGGCGACCTGCCGGGGTCTCCTCCCCGGACAACGATTCGGCGCCCGATCCGCTTGCCCCTGAACCTTTGGAAAGCAAGAACGGCGACGGGGAAGTCTGAGCGAAATCGCCGCTGCCGGATGTAGCGGCAGGGCTCTGCAGTGGCTCTGCTAAAATTGGTGAATCTGCTGGGGCAAGGCACTGGGGTATCTCTAAGAATCGGGTTGAGAAATGGGATTGCCTTCCAAGATCGCATCATGTGTCAGTCTTGCATTTCTGGTTGCCGCTTTCCTTTCCGATTCGGCACTGGCCAGGCGGGCTTATTCCACGGCTGAAGCGGAAGGTGAGGCTATCGGTGCCGTAAAGCCGGTCAGTGTCGCTCCTGTCAGAAAGCCTAAACGGCGCAAAGCCAGAGCTAAACTGGCCACCTCCGGGTCTGCCGAGGCCGGGGCGGACTCCTCAGCTCCTGCGTCTGATAACAAGCACTCTTCGGGATCGACCGAAGTCGGCTCGGCCGGTATCAACAAAGCTGCCTCGGCTGGTGGTTCCGGGTCGCCTCTGGCTGGAAGCCCCGGTTCAGGCAGCGAGGGCAAGGGCGCTGTTAGTCTTTCCAAACTGCTCAGCGAGGCGGAGGAAGCCGCCCGGGCTGAAAATTATGATCAGTGCACGGCGCTTATGAACGATTGCCTCAAGGCGCTGACCGCGGATGGCTCTGCCCGAGGCTTTTCTCCCGACGCCGCCGCCCCGGCGGAGCCTCGGGAAACCGTCGACAAAGCCGGTGCCGCCGGCACTGCCGAAACTCTCAAACAAATGGCTGCCGTCTATTCTTTGATGGAACGTCCCGACGCTGCCGCCCGCTGTATGGAGGAGGCTCTGCGCCTTAATCCTCGCGAGCCGGCTTTGCTTGCCCAGGCGGTGGAGTGCTTGAGCAATGACGGACAGTTTGCTAATGCCTGCCGCCTGGCCGAAGATTATCTTGAGGGACATCGCAACAAGAACCTTTCGCGGGCTCTGGCCCTTACCCAGGCGCGCATGGGTGAATTTGAAAAGGCGCTTGCCACAATCAACTCCGGCTTTGGCGGCACCGGCCGCAATAACACGGAAGTGAGTGAGGTCAAGGCTGAAATACTCTCAGCCGTGGGCGATTATGGTGAAGCTCTCGATGTTTACGAAGGGCTGGAGCGCAACAATCCGGAGGAAGTTTTCTATCCGACCAGTGCCGCAGAGTTGCTTAGAAAATTGGGCAAGTTCGATCAAGGTCTGAGCCGTTGTGATGCGGCGTTGAAACTTGCTCCCCTCGACCCTGCGGCTCTTGCCTGTCGGGTGAGAATTCTCCTTGATCTCCGCCGCAATGAAGAGGCGGTCAAGGCTGTCACCGATCTGGTTCGGGTTGCTCCCGATAGCGGTAACTATCTGCTTGCTGCCGAAGTCTTTGATGCTTCTGCTGCCTATGACCGGGGGCTCAAGGCTGTGGAAGACGGAATCGCTAAGCTGGGACATCTGCCTGAACTTGAACTGGCCCGTGTCAAGGAATTGATTAATCTGGGTCGCGGTGAAGGCGCTATTGATGACGCTCTTGCAGAGGAGCCCGGTCGGCTCAGTTATCAGTTGCTCAAGCTGAGAATGTTAATTAAGAGCGGGCAACTTGCCGAGGCCCAGAAGCTCGGCGCCAAACTGAAAGCCTCCAGTGGTTGGACGGTCTCCACGCGGCTGGCGCTTGCAGAGTTGGCCATGGTGCAGGGACATTACATGCCCGCTGCCAGGGCTCTGGAGTCAGCCTTGCGCCTCCTGCCTCGCGGTGACCAGAGGCGCTACGAGCTTGAGCTCTTGCTGGCGGCAAACTATCGACTGGCAGGTGAAAAAGCGCTTGCCCAGAAGACTTTGAGCGCCCTGGAGCAAGAAGTTGAGTCCACGGTGGAGGGCGGCTATCCAGCCTCGCTGGTGGCTTCTTTGCTGGCGGCCGACGGAACTGCCGCTGCTAAAGGTGAGGGGCGTTTGCAACAGGTGCAGTCTGATTTCTATAGAGGTTTGCGCCTACTGGCCGACGGTAAAACCGACGCCGGCCGGGATTTGCTGCAATCGGCTCAGAAGTTAGCAGCACCATCTTCCAGTG
>Ga0268298_10001717_pt1 | contig 25148 bp, 29 predicted proteins | sample WWTPWeurt_MetaG_FD_194462 | JGI IMG/M metagenome (GOLD analysis project Ga0268298, IMG submission 194462) | Activated sludge microbial communities from WWTP in Nijmegen, Gelderland, Netherland - WWTP Weurt | ecosystem: Engineered > WWTP > Aerobic digester > Activated sludge | place...
ATTCAAGTTTCCTTAAACCTTGCTACTTCTGTGCGAGTACTACAATTTAATCGCAATGTCGGCACAAAACCGACTTCACAACCAAACCAAGTACCCACACCTATCGGTTGTCTGGTTTTTAAAGAGCTTGCAAATCAGGCACTTGCCGTTGATTTGCCGTTTCGCGTCTGCGGCGAAGCTGCGCATTCTACAGACTTTAATTTTTCCGTCAACACTTTTTAAAAAATTCTTCAAAAAGCCGACTTGTCTGCAAAACAAACCGTAACCCATTGATTAAATTACGATTTGGCCGCTGCCGAAGCAACGAAAGATGCGCATTGTACAGGACTGGAAGCGCCCGTCAACACTTCTTGAAAAAAATTTTCACGATAGCGTTACGCGAGCGAATTTCCGCTTCCCCACCTGCACTACGAACGGGGTTTTCTGCTCCAACAGCAAGCCCTTGTCCTCAATCTTGACACCATCGATCTTGACCCCGCCCTGCTCGATCATACGCATGGCTTCGGAGGTACTAGCGGTTAGTCCAGCCTGCTTGAGCACCTGCACCAGGCTGATGGAACGCCCATCAACCACGATGCCCACATCGGAGATATCGTCAGGGAGAGCCCCCTGACGGAACCGCGCTTCAAAATCTGCTAGTGCATCGACCGCAGCCCCCTGTCCGTGGAAGCGAGCAACGATCTCCTGTGCGAACCGCACTTTCACATCACGGGGATTGCGCCCGTCAGCGACCTCCTGCTTCAGACGCACGATTTCGGCGTTGCCACAGAACGAGAGGAGATCGTAGTAGCGCCACATCAGCACGTCGGAGATCGACATGAGCTTGCCGAAGATTTCACGCGGCGGCTCATTGATGCCAACGTAATTGCCAAGGGACTTGGACATCTTGCTTACCCCATCCAGCCCTTCGAGAAGCGGCATCATCAGAACGCATTGCGGCGCCTGTCCATAGTGCTTTTGCAACTCGCGCCCAACGAGCAGGTTGAATTTCTGGTCGGTTCCACCAAGTTCCACGTCTGCTCGCATGGCAACCGAATCGTAGCCCTGGCACAGTGGATAAAGAAATTCGTGAATGGCGATAGGCTGGCCATTGGCATAGCGCTTGGAAAAATCATCGCGCTCAAGCATCCGTGCAACCGTATGCAGCGCAGCCAGTTTGATCATCCCTGCCGCACCAATGGGCTCGAACCAAGTGGAATTGAAGCAGATCTCCGTTTTTTCAGGATCGAGTATCTTGAATACCTGCTCCTGATACGTTCTGGCGTTTTCCAGAATCTGCTCGCGCGACAGAGGGGGCCGTGTTGCGTTCTTGCCGGTCGGATCACCGATCATGCCGGTGAAATCGCCGATGAGGAACATCACATGATGACCCAGATCCTGGAAGTGGCGCAGTTTGTTGATGAGAACGGTATGCCCCAAGTGCAGATCAGGCGCTGTAGGGTCGAAACCCGCCTTTATTCTCAGAGGCCGACCGGTTTTGAGCTTCTCAACCAGTTCGGCCTCGATCAGAAGCTCATCTGCTCCGCGCTTGATCAGTTCAAGACTATCTGCCCGCACATCCATGATTGCCCCGCAAAACGAACCGGTACTTGCCCGGCCTGGAATTTGTTACACTGCTGCGATATTTTTATTGCTGCAGACCAGTGACGACTGAAAAGAGCCGCATTCTAGCGCAATCGCACCTCGTGATTGAACGACTTTCGCGCCACCGCCGCGCCGCGGCGGGGTTTGCTGCCGTATCGGCGCTGGGCGTCGTCACCGCTTTCGCGGTCGCCCCGAGCGACGACACCGCCCCAGTTCAACTAAAAACAATCGTTGAGCGCCTCGCAGCACCGACCACGAGCGTACTGCCTTTCGAGGAGCAAACCTTCCTGCGGGAGGAGCGAATTCAGCGCGGCGACACGCTGGCGGGCTTGACCAGCCGCCTCGGCATCAGTGACCGTGAAGCTTTCGAATTCATTCGGACAAACGCCACCACCCAGATCATTGCCCGCCAGCTGCGCCCCGGCAAGCCGGTAACTGCACGCATCAGCGAGGCCGGCGAGCTGCAGGCCCTCTACTTTCCTGTCACTGGCAAGGACAGCCTGATCGTCGTGGAGCGACAGGGAAGCAAGCTCTCCGCCTCGGAGCAGCTGGTTTCGCTGGAAACACGGACCATCATGCGATCCGGGGAAATCCGATATTCCCTGTTTGGCGCCACGGATACGGCCGGCATTCCCGATACGATTGCAACGCAGTTGGCGGAAATTTTTGCTGGGGACATCGATTTCCACAGGGATTTGCGCAAGGGGGACCGTTTCAGCATCGTCTACGAAATGCTCTTCCAGCAGGGGCAGCCAGTTCGCAGCGGGCGCATCGTTGCCGCCGAATTCACGAACGACCGAAAGACTTATCAGGCCTTCTGGCACACGACCGAAGACGGCAAGGGGGGCTACTACACTGCCGACGGAAAAAGTTTGCGCAAGGCCTTCCTCCGTTCCCCGCTAGAGTTTTCTCGTGTCACATCGGGCTTCACGAGCAACCGCTTTCACCCCGTGCTCCAGACCTGGCGTGCTCACAAGGGTGTCGATTATGGTGCCCCGGTAGGTACAAGAGTGCGCTCGGTTGCGGACGGGACGGTCGAATTCGCCGGGAAACAGGGGGGGTACGGCAATCTGGTCGTACTGCGCCACCAAGGGACCTATTCAACGGCCTACGGTCACCTGAATGGTTTCGCCCCAGGAATTCGCAAGGGAACCCGTGTCGCCCAAGGAGAGACCATTGGTTTTGTTGGCCAGACCGGCCTCGCATCGGGACCACACCTTCACTACGAGTTCCGCATTCGTGACCAACAGGTCAATCCGCTAGCCGTTACTTTGCCTACCACCGTGCCACTGGAGCCCTCTCAAATTGCACGGTTCAAGTCGGCAGTAATGCCAATGGTGGGACAGATTCAGCTGGCAAAGGAATTTTCGGTCGCCTCAGCGATCGATTGACCACGATCGAATCCAGACTACTAAGCGAAAAGGGCAGCCCTATGGCTGCCCTTTCTTGCATTAAGCGCAGGCTCAGGCCGAAAAAGACGAGCCGCAGCCGCAGGTTGAGGAAGCATTCGGATTCTTGATCACGAACTGCGCCCCCTCTAGCCCCTCGGAATAATCGATTTCAGCGCCGACAAGATACTGATAACTCATCGGATCCACCAGCAAGGTAACGCCATTCTTTTCGATGACCGTATCGTCATCCGCCGCAGCCTCGTCAAAGGTAAATCCGTACTGGAACCCGGAGCAGCCACCTCCCGTTACGAATACCCGCAACTTGAGTTCCGGATTACCTTCCTCCTCGATCAGTTCACGCACCTTGCTGGCGGCGGAATCGGTAAAGATGAAGGGGGTCGGCATTTCAGTCACTGCGTTCATGATGGCTCCTGGCAATAATATTCTTGGGGGGTTACCCCGATATCAGTTGGCGCTGGACGCGAGTTTCAGTTCTACGGTACGAGCATTCGTCTGGTGGATAAGACGGCCCTGAACCACCGCACCTTGCTGCATTTCCAGCTGATGGTATTCAACATCCCCTGTGACTCTCGCATTGGGCTGGAGTTCCAGCGATTCCGTAGCGCATACCGGACCGACAACGGTGCCGTTAATGACGACGTGGGCAACATCGATCTGCCCTTCGATCCGCGCCTGCTCGCTAATCACCAATGTGCTGTCCGCGCCCTTTTCGGCGCAGACATTCCCCTTGATCTCACCATCCACCCGCAAACCGCCACTGAATGTGACATTGCCTTCAATGCGAGTTCCGGAGCCGATCAGGCTGTCTATTCTGCTTTGCGGCTTGCTGCCTTGTTGCTTCTTGCCAAACATCGCCGATCCTCCGTTCAGAGGTTGATTGACTGCCTGGTTCGCACCACCCCATCTTGCAGGATGCGAGCCTCGACGCTCTTCAGAACCGCCCCGGCCGGCACCAGGAGAACGCCCTCGGCGCGCTGAAAGTGCTTAACTTCCAAGCGGAACCGGTCTCTATCCTGTGAGCCTTCGGGGGGGACGGTGATGATAGCATCTTTCCCCGCTTGCTGTACTTTCAGGGAAAACTGCAGTTCACCACGAAATTCACGCTGCTGCTTGGCGCCGTTGTGCACGACGAGCATCCGATAGCGATATCGGCCATCATTCGGATCGCGCTCCACACGGAAGCGATTGATGCGGACGCCGGCTTCGCCACTCACGGTGTCGGGCAACAGACCCTCAAAGAAGGCCAGGTCCTGCTTGAGCGCAAGATTTTCGGACTCGAGATGACGGACCTGCTGCGCCAGCTGCTGTTGTGCCGATCTGTCGATTCTGAGATTACTCTCGGCCGCGCTGGCTGCAGCTTTGGCATCGGCGAGATCGGATTCCAGTGACGCGAGCTTCGCCTTCAAACCATCTATCTTTTGCGTCGTGCTGGAGCTATCAAAACCGGCAATACTTCGGCCTGCGTCATAGATCCATCGTGCGAGAGCGAGCGACACCGACAGCATCGCAACAATCGCCAGACCGCGCCAATACCACGGGATGTGGGTCCTGACTGCAACCTTGGGCGCGCTGATGCCAAACCGCTGGCGCAGCCGACGAAGTTTTACGGCAGCACCGGAAGCTGCCATAGCCCTGTCTTTTCGTCGCAGCCGAACATGATGTTCATGTTTTGAACCGCCTGCCCTGCAGCCCCCTTCACGAGATTGTCGATAACCGAGAGGACGACGAGAGTATCGCCTCCCTGTGGGCGATGCACGGCGATGCGACAGACATTTGCGGAACGTACCGAGCGCGTTTCAGGATGCGACTTGGCAGGCAACACGTCGACAAAGGGTTCATTTGCGTAGTGCTGCTCGAACAGCGACTGGAAATCCGTCTCTTTCTCGATACGCGCGTACAGCGTCGCATGGATGCCACGGATCAACGGCGTCAGGTGCGGCACGAAGGTAAGGCCGACCGGCCGCTTTGCCATACCGGCAAGTCCTTGCCTGATTTCCGGCAAGTGGCGATGCCCCGGCACCCCATAAGCCTTGAAGTTATCGGAGGCCTCCGAGAAGAGGATGTGGGTTTCAGCTTTACGGCCGGCGCCGGAAACACCTGATTTCGCGTCGGCAACCAGGTGATCGATTTCGACCAGCCCGGCCTCAACCAGAGGCTTGAAGCCCAGCTGAACAGCGGTCGGATAGCATCCCGGGTTCGCGACCAGCCGTGCATCGCGGATTGCAGCGCGATTCATTTCCGGCAAGCCATACACCGCCTTCGCGACCCATTCGGGACAGGCATGCTGCATCCCGTACCATTTTTCCCATTCGGCGATATCGCGAATCCGGAAATCGGCAGCGAGATCGACGACACGAACCCCTGACTCGAGAAGCGTTGGCGCCTGCTGCATTGCAATGCCGTTCGGCGTGGCAAAGAAGACGATGTCGCAGGACTTCAGGTCAGCCTTCGCAGGGTCTTCGAACTTCAGGCCGACCCGGCCGCGCAGACTCGGAAACATGTCGGACACAGCCGTGCCCGCATCCCCCCGGGATGTAATCACCTTAAGTTCGACATCGGGATGCTGCGCCAGCAGACGCAGCAGTTCGACGCCGGTATACCCGGTGCCGCCAACAATACCAACCTTGATCATTTGCTAATCTCCATCTTGCAGGCCGCCATGATAAACGCCGCCCGCAGGAAAAACAAAAGCCGCCCGAAGGCGGCCTTGTCTGGACAGGCAGAACCCGATTAACGCTTCGAGAACTGCTTGCGACGGCGGGCCTTGTGCAGACCGACCTTCTTACGCTCGACTTCACGAGCATCGCGGGTCACGAAACCAGCCTTCGAAAGGGCGGGCTTGAGCGCAGCATCGTATTCGATCAGCGCGCGGGTAATGCCGTGACGCACGGCACCGGCCTGACCCGACTCACCGCCGCCATCAACGTTTACCATGATGTCGAAAGTGTTCAGGTGCTCGACCAGTTCAAGCGGCTGGCGCACGACCATACGACCGGTCTCACGCGAGAAGAAGGTGTCAACCGGCTTGCCATTGACGACGATGGCACCATTGCCACGCTTCATGAAGACACGGGCAACGGCGCTCTTGCGACGACCGGTGCCGTAGAAATAGTTTTCAGCCATCACTTGACCTTTCAGATTTCCAGAACTTTCGGCTGCTGGGCGCTGTGCGGATGCGTGCCACCTGCGTAGCACTTCATCTTCTTCAGCATGGCGTAGCCGAGCGGGCCCTTGGGCAGCATGCCCTTGACGGCCTTTTCCAGAACGCGCGCCGGGAAGCGCTGCTGCAGCTTCGCGAAGTTGGTTTCGTAGATGCCGCCCGGATAACCCGAGTGACGGAAATATTTCTTGTCTTCGGCCTTGTTGCCGGTGACCTTGACCTTGTCGACGTTGACCACGACGATGAAATCGCCGGTATCAACGTGCGGCGTGTAGATCGCCTTGTGCTTGCCACGCAGACGGTGGGCAATTTCGGTAGCGAGACGGCCGAGCACCTTGTCTGTGGCATCAACCACAAACCACTCGCGCGTCACCTCATGTGGCTTGGCGGAAAATGTCTTCATTGGCGCCCTCTTATTCGAGCCTTGATTAACGGAAAGCCGCGCATTCTATGCGAAGACTTCAGCAGCTGTCAAACGAACATTGTTCGAAACAAAAAAAACGCGACTCGCAAGGAGTCGCGCTAAATCCACACCAAAGGAGGAGGGTGGAGGAGACATCTGGAGATATTCAAACCAAAAACCCGTGGCCAGAACATCAAACTGAGTGAATTATGCACACGCCACGATAAAAACGCAAGGGAAATTGATGCGCTGCATCAATCATTGTTTAATAGTTAAATACTATACGCTTATGAGAAATCTTATTATTTATTATCATTTAGTTATTAACTATTCGTTCAATTAGTTGCATATGAGTGAATTTAGTTTGCTCGCACAAATCCCTAAGCGGCTCATATTTTTGCTGCAACGCACAATTCAACAGGTGCTCCAACTGGACCACAGCCGCTAGAATCCGGCCTTTTCATTTCGCGTGAGTGGATGATGGAGTGCAAAATCACTTGGGCAGGAGAAGGCGTGTCCTTCACCGCCGAGACTGGAAGCAAGCATCAAATCGTAATGGATGGCGCGCCAGAAGCCGGCGGCAAAAACCTGGGAGCACGCCCGATGGAATTGCTTCTGGCCGGCACCGGCGGGTGCACCGCGTTTGACATCGTGGCCATTCTGCGCAAAGGACGGCATGACATTACGGGCTGCGAAATCGCCATTCAGGCAGAGCGAGCACAAACTGATCCCAAGGTTTTCACCCGGATTCACTTTGATTTTCGAATCTCCGGGCGCAACCTGCGGCCCGAGGTCGTCAGTCGGGCGATCGAGTTGTCCAAGGAAAAGTACTGCTCCGCCTCGATCATGCTGGCAAAGACGGCGGAAATTACGCACCGGTTCGAGATCATCGAATCGGCATAAGGCCGGCGTAATAGCTCAGATGCGATAAGCCGCCGACGTCATCAGGCGCGAGGCTGCTTTCATGGCCATTTTGACCGGCACCGGCAATTCGGCAGCCCCCAGCCGCACAGCCGTCGCAGCATGCGCCGCCTCGTCGGTACGCATCTGCTCCAGGACGGCTTGAGATTTTTTATCGCCGACAGGCAATCGCGACAGGTGATCGTCGAGATGTGCCTCGACTTGCCGCTCGGTTTCAGCGAGAAAGCCCAGGTTCCAGCGATCGCCCAGCCGACCGGCCGCAACGCCAAGCATCAGCGCCCCCAAATACCAGAACGGATTGAGCAGGCTTTTTCGCCCACCCAAAGCGGTGATCCGGGCTTCGGTCCACGCCAGGTGCTCGGTTTCCTCGTTGGCGGCCTGCTCCAGTTCGGCACGTAGTGCCGGATTCGCGGAAGATAGCGCCTGCCCCTGATAGAGGGCCTGGGCACACACCTCACCGACGTGGTTAATGCGCATCAATGCGGCCGCATGCCGGCGTTCGGCATCGTCAAGCACGGCCTCGGAAAAACCACTTCCGGGGACAGGGCGGGCGCTCACAGCGGGGGCAAAAACGGTCCGCAGCGATTTGTCGAATTCGGTTATGAAACGATCCAGCATGATCATTTCAGCGCGCGATGGCGCCCGGATTACCGTCATGCAACACGCGGCGCGCACCCTCGGTATCGCTGACAGAACTCCCGGTGGTGCAGAAATAATCTCGATAGAGCGCAGCGTGCTGCCGGTTCAGCTTGGCTCCTTCGATACGCTGCCAGGAACTGTTTTTGGCCCTGGACCAGCTACCGTCAGCACGACCAAAGGCATAGAGCCGACGTTCTCCGGTCTCGCACCGCATGCCCTCAAACGTCACGTTACGCGCCCCGCTCGGGCTGACGATGACCATCGTATAGCGGATGACATCATCGCTGCCGTAATGCACGGATGCTTCATCGACGAAAAAACGATTGTCCGATAGCTGATTCACGTCGATCGGCAGAAGATTCGCCTGCTGCGGTGCAGCGGGCAAGATCGCCTCGATCTCGACCCATGGACGATCATCAAAATTTGTGCCCTCACTCTTCTTTTCGAGCAGGAGCTCATAGTCTGCAGGGCCCTTCGCCGCTAGCGGGGACGAACCGAGCGCTAGCATGCACAAGGCGCTGATGGCAGAGATACGCCACGATATCAAGTGCATCGGTTCAGCGCTCCCCGGCATCCGTATCGCCGCCGTCGACATGGATTGAAAACGGCGCACGAACGCGCCGCGGGGTCCGTTTACGGTCAGCGTCAATGAAACGCGCCAACTCGCTCAACGCCTGTTCATAGACCCCACGCTTGAACTCGATGACGACGTCGAGCGGCACCCAGTAGCTGTTCCAGCGCCAGGCATCGAATTCCGGGTGATTGCTTGCCCGCAGCGAAACGTCGCTATCGCGCCCGACGAGCCGCAACAGGAACCAGATCTGCTTCTGCCCCTTGTAGCTGCCGCGCCATTCGCGCTTTATCCATTGCACCGGCACTTCGTAACGCAACCAGTCCCGGGTGCGCCCGAGAATGCGAACGTGCTCCGGAAGCAAGCCGACTTCCTCGTACAGTTCCCGAAACATGGCCTCTTCCGGGGTTTCGCCCCGCTTGATGCCACCTTGCGGAAACTGCCAGGAATGTTCCCTGATGCGCTTGCCCCAGAAAACCTCGTTCTTTGCGTTGCAAAGAATGATGCCGACGTTCGGGCGATAGCCTTCACGATCGAGCATATGAACTCCACCAATTTGTCAGTTGCAGCAATTTTCCACGTTTTCCCTCCCCTTGGAAAGCACACCGAGACAGGATCGAACGGCATCTCAACGAACTGCGCACGGGCGACAGCGCTCTAGTAAAATCGCGCACTTCGAACCTTTAGCAGCGAGACCCTGATCATGCGCACTTCGCAGTTTTTCCTGTCCACACTCAAGGAAGCCCCCTCGGACGCCGAAATCATCAGCCACAAGTTGATGCTGCGTGCCGGCCTGATCAAGCGACTGGCCGGTGGCATCTATACCTGGATGCCGATCGGACTGCGCACACTGAAGAAAGTGGAAAACATCGTGCGCGAAGAAATGAACCGCGCCGGCGCCATCGAACTGCTCATGCCCGCAGTCGTCCCTGCCGAGCTTTGGGAAGAAACCGGGCGTTGGGAAAAATACGGTCCCGAGCTGCTTCGTTTCAAGGATCGCCACCAACGCGACTTCGTCATCGGGCCGACCCACGAGGAGGTGATTACGGACGTCGTCCGCAAGGATGTGAAGAGCTACCGTCAACTGCCTCTGCACCTCTATCAGGTCCAGACCAAGTTCCGTGACGAGATTCGCCCGCGTTTCGGCGTCATGCGCGGAAGGGAATTCCTCATGAAGGATGGCTACTCGTTCCACACCTCGTTTGCCGATCTCGAGCGCGAATACAAGAACATGTACGACACCTATGGCCGCATCTTCACGCGGCTCGGGCTGCAGTTCAGGGCGGTCGCCGCCGACACCGGCTCCATCGGGGGCACCGGCTCGCACGAATTCCACGTTCTTGCCGACTCGGGAGAGGACGCCATCGCCTTTTGCCCGGATTCCGACTACGCCGCCAACGTCGAGCTCGCTGAAGCCAAGCCCCCCACAGCGCCACGCGGCGCCCCAACCGCCGCGATGAGCAAGGTCGCGACGCCGAACCGGACCCGCTGCGAGGATGTCGCCGACTTGCTCAAGCTACCGCTGGAGAAATCGGTCAAGGCCATTGCCGTCATGCACGATGACCAGTTCGTACTCCTCCTCCTGCGCGGCGACCACAACCTCAATGAAATCAAGGTCGGCAAGCTACCCGGGCTCGATCCGTTCCGTTTCGCGACCGATGCCGAAATCGTGGCGGCCCTTGGCTGCAAGCCCGGCTACATCGGACCAGTCGGCATCGACGCCAGCAAGGTGCGCATCATTGCTGACCGCACAGTTGCTGCCATGAGCGATTTCGTCTGCGGCGCCAATGCCGAAGGCTTCCACCTGACCGGTGTCAATTGGGGCCGCGACCTGCCGGAACCGTCGCTGGTGGCAGACATCCGCAATGTCGTTGTCGGCGATCCCTCGCCGGACGGCAAGGGCTCGCTCGACCTGTGCCGCGGCATCGAAGTCGGCCACATTTTCCAGCTGCGCACAAAATATTCGGAAGCGATGCAGTGCACCTTCCTTGATGAACAGGGCAAGGAACAGGTCATGGAGATGGGGTGTTACGGGATCGGTGTCAGTCGCATCGTAGGCGCGGCGATCGAACAGGGCAACGACGAACGGGGCATTGTTTTCCCGGCGGCAATTGCCCCCTTCGAGGCCTGCATCGTGCCGATGGGTTACCACAAGAGCGATGCCGTCCGCGCTGCCGCCGACAAGCTGCTCGCTGATCTGAAGGCGGCGGGTATCGATGTCGTACTGGATGACCGTAACGAACGCCCGGGCGTCATGTTTGCCGACATGGAACTGATCGGCATCCCGCACCGGATCGTCGTCGGTGAGCGAGGGCTGAAGGAAGGTCAGCTTGAGTACAAGGGGCGCCGTGATGCCGACGCGCAGATGATTCCTGCCGGCGATGTCCTCGCCTTCCTCAGGGAGAAGTTGTGCGCCTGATCGGCGCCCTCCTCACTCTGCTGGCACTCGCCTCGACCCCGGCGCAGGCGGGCGCCCAGAAATATGAACCGCTGTCGGCCAGCGTACAGGCGTCGTTGCAGAAGGCGGTTTCCGACAAGCGCCCGCCGGCCACATCGTTCGCCAATCCGATCGAGGCCGCCGACTGGCTGGAGGCAATGTCGGCCCGCCTGCAAAAACGGATTCCAAACCAGGAATACCGTCTGGAACTGCTGCGCGCAGTGCATTACGAAGCCAAGCGCGCCGGACTGGACCCGCAACTGGTACTGGGACTGATGCAGGTGGAAAGCGGCTTCCGCAAGTATGCCGTATCGAGCGCCGGCGCCCGCGGCTACATGCAGGTGATGCCATTCTGGGTGAAGCTGATCGGCCGGCCGGACGACAACCTCTTCAACATGCGCACCAACCTGCGCTACGGCTGCACGATCCTGCGGCACTACCTGGACATCGAAAAAGGCGATCTCTACCGGGCACTCGGCCGCTACAACGGCAGCCTCGGCCGCCCGGAATACCCGAACATGGTGCGTGCCGCCTGGCACAACCAGTGGAGCTACGCCGCGAAGCCGGGCTAACCCCTCCAGGGGGAAATCAGCGCATGAAGCCGCCGCCGGGCATCATGCCTTTCATGCCGCGCATCAGCTTGCCCAGACCGCCCTTGGAGAACTGCTTCATCATCTTCTGCGTCTGCTCGAACTGGTTGAGCAGACGGTTCACTTCCTGCACCTGAACGCCCGAACCGGTCGCGATACGGCGTTTGCGGCTGGCCTTGATGAGCTCCGGCTTGCTTCGCTCGAGCGGTGTCATGGCATTGATGATGCCTTCGATACGGCGGATGACCTTGTCCTCGGTGCCCGGCGCCACCTGACCAGCGGCCTGGGCGAACTGGGCGGGCAGCTTGTCCATCAGCGAGGCCATGCCGCCCATCTTGCGCATCTGGCCGATCTGGTCCCGGAAATCGTTGAGATCGAAGCCCTTGCCGGATTTCAGCTTCTTTGCGAACTCCAGCGCCTTTTCCTCATCGACGCCTTTCCTGGCCTCTTCGATCAGTGACAGGACGTCGCCCATGCCGAGGATCCGGGACGCCATCCGCTCCGGATGGAACGGTTCCAGCCCGGAAAGTTTCTCCCCGATACCGGCGAACTTGAGCGGTTTGCCTGTCACGTGGCGGACCGACAGCGCAGCGCCGCCACGGGCGTCGCCATCAAGCTTGGTCAGCACCACCCCGGTCAGCGGCAGGGCATCGTTGAAAGCCTTTGCCGTGTTCACGGCATCCTGGCCGAGCATCGCATCGACCACGAACAGCGTTTCGATCGGATCGATCGCCGCATGCAACTCGGCGATTTCCTTCATCATCGCCTCATCGACCGCCAGCCGGCCGGCCGTATCGATCAGCAGCACATCGTGGTAATGCCGTTTCGCCCAGTCGATGGCTGCACGCGCAATATCAACCGGCTTCTCGGTGGTCGTGGAGGGGAAGAAATCGGCGCCAACCTGCCCGGCCACCGTCTTCAACTGTTCGATCGCCGCGGGACGGTAAACGTCACAGCTGACGACCAACACCTTCTTTTTCTGGGTGTCCCTGAGCAGCTTTGCCAGCTTGCCGACTGTCGTCGTCTTGCCGGCCCCCTGCAAACCGGCCATCAGGATCACGGCAGGCGGCTGCGTCGCCAGATTCAGCCCGACATTCGACTCGCCCATGATGCGGGTAAGTTCGCCGTGTACCACGCCGACCAGCGCCTGCCCCGGGGTCAGCGAGCCGATCACCTCCTCGCCGACGGCCTTTTCCTTGACGGCCGCAATCAGCTCCTTCACCACCGGCAAGGCGACATCGGCCTCAAGCAGCGCCAGGCGGACCTCTCGCAGCGCATCGGCGATGTTGGATTCGGTCAGGCGCGCCTCGCCCTTGAGAGTCTTCATGACGCGCGCAAGGCGCTGGGTCAGGTTGTCGAGCATGGGGATTCCTGCATGGTGTAAACTTCAACGATGCCGAGCATTTTACTGCACCTTCTGCCCAACATCCTCGCGGCCGTCGTCTATGCCGCGCTCGGATACCATTTCTGGCGCACCCGCTGGGCCGAAACGGACAAACCGCACGCAGCCCAACCGATGCAAGCCTGGGAGCGCTGGACGATCGGCGGGGCGCTGCTGGTTCACGGCGCAGGCATCTACGCCGACCTCTTCGGTGCCGGCGCGATGCGTTTCTCGTTCGGGCTCGCGCTATCACTGATGCTCTGGCTCGCCGTCCTCATCTATTGGCTCGAAAGCTTCCACGCCAAGATGGATGGTCTGCAACCGATGGTCCTGCCTCTTGCGGCGGCCTGTGCAGCGCTCCCGGTCATCTTCCCTCACGTCCGGGCCGTGGCCCATGCAGACAGCTGGGGCTTCCGCCTGCACTTCATGGCCGCCATGCTGGCCTACAGCCTGTTTACACTGTCCGCCCTGCACGCCGTATTCATGGGCTACGCCGAGCGCAAGCTTCACCAGCGGGCACTGACAAAGAGCCTGGCCAGCCTGCCGCCGCTGCTGACGATGGAGGCACTGCTCTTCCGGATGATCGTCGTTGCGTTTTCCTTGCTCACCGTCGCGCTCATCTCGGGCTCCTTCTACTCCGAGGAAATCTTCGGGAAGCCCCTCACCTTCGATCACAAGACCTTGTTTGCCTTCATTTCGTGGGGCATTTTTGCGGCACTGCTGGTCGGCCGCCACGCATGGGGCTGGCGAGGGAAAACGGCCCTGCGCTGGACCATGGCGGGATTCATGGTCCTCCTGCTCGCCTACATCGGTAGCCGCTTCGTTCTCGAAATCGTTCTCGGGCGGGCCTGAGCGCCCCCGTCGCTTTACAAACCGGGGCGCTCCGTAGCATCATCGGGCATCTCTACGGCATACGTTCCTAACAGACCATCAGCGCCCATGGCAGCCAATCCGCAGCAGGCACCGCTCAGCGGCCTCGCCCGCGCCCTCGTACAGGCCGGACGCCTCAAGGAGGCCGAGGCCGAGGCTTTGCTCGCCCAGGCCGCGGCAAGCGGGATTTCGTTCATCGAGCAGGCCGCCAGCTCGAAGAAGATGACAGCCCTGCAGATTGCGACTTTCGCCTCCGAGACCTTCGGCTACCCGCTCTTCGATCTGTCCACCTTCGATGACGCCCACATTCCGGCGAATGCGATCGATCGCAAACTGATCGGTACGCACAAGGTCATCCCGCTGCACAAGCGCGGCAACCGGCTGGCCATTGCCACGGCAGACCCGACCAATCTGAGGGCGCTCGACGAGATCCGCTTCCAGACGAGCATGGCGGTCGACCCGGTGGTCGTCGAAGAGCCCAAACTGCTGCCGCTCGTGACGAAGCTCTCGGAATCGGCAGAAGAGTCTCTCAAGAACCTCGGTGGCGAGGACATCAACCTCGAGTTCACCGAGGAGGAATCGGCGCAGGTCACCGACGACGGACAAGCGGCCGACATCGATGACGCCCCGGTCGTCAAATTCATCCAGAAGATGCTCCTGGACGCGATCAACGACGGCGCCTCGGATATCCACTTCGAGCCCTACGAGAAGTTCTACCGCATTCGGTTCCGCGTCGATGGCACGCTGCGTGAAGTCGCCACGCCGCCACTGGTGATCAAGGACAAGATCGCATCGCGGATCAAGGTCATCTCGCGACTGAACATTGCCGAAAAGCGTGTTCCGCAGGACGGCCGGATGAAGCTGGTGCTGTCGAAGAACCGGGCCATCGATTTCCGGGTCAGCACGCTGCCGACGCTGCATGGCGAAAAAATCGTGCTCCGCATCCTCGATCCCGCCAGCGCAACGCTGGGCATCGAAGCCCTGGGTTACGATCCTGATCAGAAAGAGGCGTTGATCGAGGCCATCAACCGCCCCTATGGCATGGTTCTCGTCACGGGTCCGACCGGCTCCGGAAAGACCGTGTCGCTGTACACCTGTCTCAACATTCTCAACAAGCCTGGCATCAACATCTCCACGGCGGAAGATCCTGCGGAAATTCCGCTGCCCGGGATCAATCAGGTCAACGTCGACGACAGGGCCGGACTGACCTTCTCGGCAGCCCTCAAATCCTTTCTGCGCCAGGATCCCGACATCATCATGGTTGGTGAAATCCGCGACCTGGAAACGGCGGAAATCGCCGTCAAGGCGGCGCAGACCGGTCACATGGTGCTGTCCACGCTGCACACGAACGACGCGCCGCAGACGCTGACACGTCTGATGAACATGGGTGTTCCGCTCTTCAACATCGCCTCCAGCGTTCTGTTGATTACCGCCCAGCGTCTTGCGCGCCGCCTCTGCAATTGCAAGGTGCCACTCGACACACCGACCGAGGCACTGCTCAACGCAGGCTATACCGAAGAGGACATCGACGGCACCTGGAAACTCTATGGCCCCGGAGGCTGCGACCGTTGCAAGGGTTCCGGCTACAAGGGCCGCGTGGGCATCTACCAGGTCATGCCGGTGACCGAAGAAATCCAGCGCATCATTCTGGCTGGAGGTACATCCCTCGACATTGCCGCCCAGGCACTTCGGGAAGGGGTCAATGATCTGCGCCGCTCCGGTCTGCTCAAGGCCAAGCAGGGCATGACGTCGCTGGATGAAGTGCTCAGCACGACCAACGCATAACGACAAGACAATACTGGAGACAAGGGACAACGATGGCCACTGCTCAGCCGAAGCCCAAACGCAGATCCGACGTCAAGGAATACACGTTTGCCTGGGAAGGAAAATCCAAGGACGGCAAGATTGTCCGGGGCGAAATCCGTGCCGCCGGCCAGGCTGCGGCACAAGCCACGCTGCGGCGCCAGGGCGTTCAGGTCACCAAGATTGGCAAGCACCGGTTCAAGTCGGGCAAGAAGATCACCGAGAAGGACATTTCCCTGTTCACCCGCCAGCTGGCGACGATGATGAAGTCCGGGGTGCCGCTGCTGCAGGCCTTCGACATCGTCGGCAAGGGCCATTCGAACCCCTCGGTCGGAAAGCTCCTCCTCGACATCAAGGCCGATGTCGAAACGGGGTCCTCGCTGTCGCAGGCATTTCGCAAGCACCCGCTCTACTTCGATGCGCTGTACTGCAACCTCGTTCAGGCGGGTGAGCAGGCGGGTATTCTCGAGACACTGCTCGACCGCCTGGCGACCTACAAGGAAAAGATGCTGGCGCTGGTTTCCAAGATCAAGTCAGCACTCTTCTACCCGACGTCGATCATCATCATGGCCTTCGTCATCACGGCCGTGATCATGATTTTCGTCATTCCTGCGTTCAAGGAAGTGTTCAAGAGCTTCGGCGCCGACCTTCCCGCGCCGACGGTCATCGTGATCACCATGTCGGACTTCTTCGTCGAGTACTGGTATCTAATTTTCGGCTCGATCGGTGGCGGCATCTACGCCTTTATCCAGGCCTACAAGCGCTCCGAAGCCATGCAGATCACTTTCGACCGCCTGGCCCTGAAGGCACCAATCTTCGGTGACGTGATCCGGAAGTCCACCGTGGCCCGGTGGACCCGAACGCTGGCAACCATGTTCGCAGCCGGCGTCCCGCTCGTCGAATCGCTCGACTCGGTGGGCGGCGCCTCCGGCAACTACGTCTACAAGGTCGGCACGAAGCAGATCCAGAGCGAAGTCGCCACCGGCACCAACCTGACGACCGCGATGCAGAACAGCAACCTCTTCGACAACATGGTGATCCAGATGGTCGCCATCGGCGAGGAGTCAGGCGCGCTCGATTCGATGCTGGAGAAGGTCTCCGCCTTCCTCGAAGCGGAAGTCGATGACGCCGTCGAGGCGCTCGCGAGCCTGATGGAGCCGATGATCATGGCGGTCCTTGGCGTGCTCATCGGTGGTCTGGTGATCGCCCTCTACCTCCCGATCTTCAAGCTGGGTTCCGTCGTCGGATGATCGAATTGCTCGCCAACCCCGTCGTCTTCGCTGCGACGGCGGGGTTGTTCGGACTGATCGTCGGCAGTTTCCTGAACGTCGTCATCCACCGCCTTCCGAAGATGATGGAGGCGGACTGGCAATGCCAGTGTGCGGAATTGCGCGGCGAAGAACTGCCGCCGACCGAGCCGCTGACGCTCGCCACCCCCCGTTCACGTTGCCCGCATTGCAGCCACGGCATCACGGCGATGGAAAACATACCGGTCATCAGCTGGCTTTTCCTGCGGGGAAAATGTTCCTCCTGCAAGGCGCCAATCTCGATCCGCTACCCGCTCGTCGAAGCCGCCACCGGCTTGCTGAGCGCGTACGCTGCCTTTCATTTCGGCTTCGGCCTGCAGGCTGCCGGGGCAATCCTGTTCGTCTGGGCGATGATTGCACTGACCGGCATCGATTTCGACACCCAGCTCCTGCCCGACAGCATCACCCTGCCGCTGGTCTGGCTGGGACTGCTGTTCAACCTGTTCGGCACCTACACATCGCTATCGTCGGCCGTCATCGGCGCGATGGCGGGTTACCTGTCGCTGTGGTCGGTCTATTGGGGCTTCAGGCTGGCCACCGGCAAGGAGGGCATGGGCTTCGGCGACTTCAAGCTGCTCGCCGCCATCGGTGCCTGGCTCGGCTGGCAGATGCTGCCGGTCACGATCCTGCTTTCCTCGCTGGTCGGCGCCATCGTCGGCGTCGGGCTGATCGTGCTGGCCAAGCGTGGCCGCAACGTCCCGATTCCCTTCGGCCCCTACCTCGCCGCTGCCGGGCTGCTCGCGCTGTTCTACGGCAAGGAACTGAACCGGACCTACCTCGGTCTGTTCTGAATGCCCAGGTGGTTGAAAAACACCGCCTTTCCCACCATATCAGTAGCCCGGAGAGCCGAATTCAGTGCTTCGGCTCAGGTATAATTGCGCGTTTTGGAGGATTCCCATGCCAATCTACGAATATCGCTGCGAATCCTGCGGTTTCCAGAAGGATCACCTGCAGAAGCTTTCCGACCCGGTGCTGAAGACCTGCCCGGAGTGCGGCAAGGATTCGTACGCCAAGCAACTCTCCGCTGCCGGCTTCCAGCTCAAGGGCAGCGGCTGGTACGCCACCGACTTCAAGGGCGGCTCGAGCAAGCCGGAAGCAAAACCCGCTGAATCGACAAGCGCAGCCCCCCCTTGCCAGGGCGGCACCGGAGGGTGCGCGTGCGCGGGCAGCTGATTCGCCGCTACTTCGTTACCGGCCTGCTGATCTGGGTCCCCCTGGCGATCACCGCCTGGGTGCTGTCGCTCATCGTCGGCACGCTGGACAAAACGCTGCACGTCCTGCCTTCCGCGATCCATCCGAAGCAGACGCTGGGCATTGACCTGCCTGGCGCCGGCGTCATCCTGACCCTGCTCATCATCTTCATCACCGGCGTGCTGGCCGCCAACTTCATCGGCCAGCGGCTGGTCAAGTGGTGGGAACTGCTGCTTGCCCGCATTCCGGTCGTCAATTCGATCTACAACAGCGTCAAGCAGGTCTCCGACACGCTGTTCTCCTCGTCGGGCAACGCCTTCCGCAAGGCCCTGCTGGTGCAGTACCCGCGCGAAGGCAGCTGGACGATCGCCTTCCTCACCGGCCAGCCAGGCGGCGACGTGGTCACGCACCTCAAGGGCGACTACGTCAGCGTCTACGTGCCGACCACCCCGAACCCGACCTCCGGCTTCTTCCTGATGATGCCGAAGCAGGACGTCATCGAGCTCGACATGAGCGTGGACGAAGCGCTCAAATACATCATTTCCATGGGCGTCGTCGCGCCGCCATCGAAGGCTGCCGTCGTCCCCCCGACCTGAAATACCTGAATACCTATCAACCGGAATCACCATGCGTACTCACTACTGCGGACAGCTCAACTCGAAACTCATCGGCCAGGAGGTCACCCTCTGCGGCTGGGCGCATCGTCGCCGTGACCACGGCGGTGTCATCTTCATCGACCTGCGCGACCGTGAAGGCCTCGCCCAGGTCGTGTGCGACCCGGACCGCGCCGAGATGTTCGGTATCGCCGAGTCGGTGCGCAACGAGTTCTGCCTGAAGATCACCGGCAAGGTGCGCCCCCGTCCGGAAGGCACGACCAACGCCAACCTCGCCTCGGGCGAGATCGAGATCCTCTGCCACGAAATCGAGGTGCTGAACCCGTCGGTGACGCCCCCGTTCCAACTCGATGAAGAGAACCTCTCCGAGAACGTCCGCCTGACGCATCGCGTCATCGACCTGCGTCGTCCGCAGATGCAGAACAACCTGATGCTGCGCTACAAGACGGCGCGCGCCTTCCGCCGCTTCCTCGACGACAACGGCTTCATCGACGTCGAGACGCCGATGCTGACCAAGTCCACCCCGGAAGGCGCCCGTGACTACCTCGTGCCGTCGCGCGTGCATCCGGGTCAGTTCTTCGCGCTGCCGCAGTCGCCGCAGCTCTTCAAGCAGCTGCTGATGGTGGCCGGCTACGACCGCTACTACCAGATCACCAAGTGCTTCCGTGACGAAGACCTGCGTGCCGACCGCCAGCCGGAATTCACCCAGGTCGATATCGAAACCTCGTTCATGGGCGAGCAGGAAATCACGGCGCTGATGGAGAAGCTGATCCGCACCGTGTTCAAGGAAGCGATCGACGTCGATCTGCCGGAATTCCCGCGCATGACCTACGCCGAAGCCATGCGCCGCTTCGGCTCCGACAAGCCGGACCTGCGCGTCACGCTCGAACTCACCGAAGTCACCGACGCCTTCAAGGACGTCGCCTTCAAGGTCTTCGCCGGCGTAGCCAACAGCGAAGGCGGCCGCATCGCCGCCATGCGCGTGCCGGGCGGTGCCGCGCTGACTCGCGGCGAGATCGACGAATACACCAAGTTCGTCGGCATCTACGGCGCCAAGGGTCTCGCCTACATCAAGGTCAACGACGTCACCCAGGTGAACGAAACCGGCCTGCAGTCGCCGATCGTCAAGAACCTTTCGGAAGCCTCGCTGCGCACCGTGCTCGAACGCACCGGCGCCCAGTCCGGCGATCTCATCTTCTTCGGCGCCGACAAGGCCAAGATCGTCAACGACGCCCTCGGCGCGCTGCGCATCAAGCTCGGCCACGAAAAGTGCCACGTCACCGGCGCCAAGTGGGCGCCGCTGTGGGTCATCGACTTCCCGATGTTCGAGTACGACGACGAAGCCAAGCGCTGGACCGCCTGCCATCACCCCTTCACCAGCCCGAAGGACGAGCATATGGATCTGCTCGTCAGCGATCCGGGCAAGTGCCTGGCCAAGGCCTACGACCTGGCGCTGAACGGCTGGGAGCTCGGCGGCGGCTCGGTGCGTATCCACCGCTCCGACATTCAGGAAAAGGTCTTCGCCGCGCTCGCCATCGGGCCGGAAGAGCAGCAGGCCAAGTTCGGCTTCCTGCTCGACGCGCTCAAGTACGGCGCGCCCCCGCACGGCGGCCTCGCCTTCGGCCTCGACCGCATCGTCACCATGATGACCGGCGCCGAGTCGATCCGCGACGTGATCGCCTTCCCGAAGACGCAGCGCGCCCAGTGCCTGCTCACCGATGCCCCGAGCGCCGTCGACGAGAAGCAGTTGCGCGAACTGCATGTGCGCCTGCGCCAGAAAGTCGAAACCTCGGTCGAGGTTGGCAAGGCCTAGACGATGACGGCGCGCTTGCTCGTCCTGCTGCGCCTGTTCATCGCTCTCGCGCTGGTAGTCGGCCTCGGCCCGGCCACCGCGCGGGACAATCGCTACGACTCGCGCAGCGAGCGCCAGGCCACCGAAGCGCTTGAACCGGTTGCCCTGGCGACGCTCCCCGTCGAGGCACGCGAGACCCTCGCGCTGATCAAGCGCGGCGGCCCCTTCCCCTACCCCAGGAAGGACGGCAGCACCTTCGGCAACTTCGAGAAGCGCCTGCCGGCGAAACCGCGCGGCCACTACCGCGAATACACGGTGCCGACACCCGGGTCGCGTGACCGCGGCGCCCGCCGCATCGTCGCCGGCAGCCCGCCCGAAACCTCCGGCGAGTACTACTACACCGACGATCATTACCGCAGCTTCCGCCGCATCAAGGAGTAAGCACGCATGAGCGCGATGAGCCAGAAACTGCAGAAGCTTCTCGTCCGCCCTGAGATGGCGGGCATCTACCATCTGCCTCACAGCGACTGCAAGGCGCTCAAGCAGGCCGCGCATGCGGCGCGTTTCGGCTGGCTGCAGGCCGATTTCGGCGAATCGAAGGACATCACCGCGATCCTCCAGAAGCTCGGCAAGGAGCTGCGCCTGCCGGACTGGTACGGTGCCAACTACGACGCACTGTCCGATTGCCTCTCCGACCTCTCGTGGAACACCGCCCCCGGCTACGCCCTGCTCATCAGCGGTGCCGACGAACTGCACGCCCACGACGAAGCAGCGTTCGACACCCTCAACGACGTACTGACGGCCGTCATCGAAAACTGGCAGCAGGAAAAGGTCCCGTTCTGGGTCTTCTACGACATGCGCCCGAACGGGCTGGCCACGCTGCCGACCGTCGCGCTGACCTGATGCCGTACAAGAAACCGGTTTCGGTACTGGTCGTCATCCACAGCCCGGACCGGCAGATCCTCCTCCTCGAACGCGCCGCCCACCCCGGCTACTGGCAGTCCGTTACCGGCAGCCAGGAAGACGACGAAGCGCTGATCGATACCGCCGTGCGCGAAGTCGGCGAGGAAACCGGCATCGCCGTCACGACAGATCGCCTCATCGACTGGCGGCAGACCAACACCTACGAAATCTTCCCCGAGTGGCGGCACCGCTACGCACCGGGCGTCACCGAAAACACCGAGCACGTCTTCTCGCTCGAAGTGCCGCGCGACACCGCGATCCGCATCGCGCCCGGCGAACACCTCGGCCACTGCTGGCTGCCGCTCGACGAGGCCGCAGCCAAGGTGTTCTCGTGGAGCAACCGCGACGCCATCCTCGCGCTGCAGCAGCGAGCCAAGCCCTAGCCGCGGCAACGCCGGCACAGCCACGCATCCAGCGACAGCCGGCCCGCACCGTTCAGCATCAAGGGCCACAGCATCACCAGAAAAATCAGCGGCAGCTTGTAGTTGCCGAAACCCTTGTCGGTCAGCGCATAGCCCTGCGCCAGCTCGGCCAGCGTATTCCAACTCTCCGGCCAATGCACCGAGGCAATCGCCACGATCGTCAGCACGAACAGCGAGAGCGAGAAGAAGCGCGTCCCCAGCCCGATCAGCAGCGCCAGCGCGCCGACGATCTCGAACCAGGTCGCCATCTGCCACGAGATCTCCGGCGGCACCACGCTGAACGGCCAGGGAAAGCGCTCGGCGATGTCGGCGAACCAGTTCTCGCCGCGCAGCTTCTCGACGCCGGACTCCCAGAATTCCCACGCCAGGATCAGGCGCAGGCCGAGGGGCGCCAGCCACGCGGCCGCTTTTCCCAGACTAGAGTTGAATCGCAAATGCAGGCCACGTACGTACTCGAATAGTGATTGCGATTTCTGCCCCATGATTGTCGCCATTATTTTTCCTCTGTTGGTTTTACCTGACGATTAGTCGCGACAAGTGGCATGAAATTACATCCTTCGTGCTACTCTTTTAAAAATACTGATGTCATTCTCGACATCTAAAATTCTGCCAATATCCGCGATTTTCATGAGTTTCTTTCGGCCAACAACAAGTGGTGAAGTAGCAAGAACGGGAGCCGCTATCGCTGTATTCCTAGTATTGCCAGCAGTAGTCCCAATAGTTTTTCAGTGGAAACTTTACTTCACATCTGATGCACACTTTTACGGCGTCATTGCCGCACTTGTTTGTGGCGTTCCGCTGGGCATCCTTTTCGCTGCTTACGTTGCGAGACTGAAGCGCCTCCAGATACATCCCCACGCGAACACGCTGCGTTGCGGCACCTACGTGGTCAGTTTTCTATCATTGGTAGTTTCGCTCTACGGTTGGGCACTATTGGCGCAAGCTGTGCCACTTAGTTGGCAATCAACGCAAGACCTTCCGTATCGAATCGCGGCGCTACGCCAATGTTCAGGAAAATGCGGCGGATGCTTTTATCGTATTGCATTGAAGGAGTGGCCCGGGCGCGAGAAAGCTGAGCTATGTTTCGGAAAAGATTTTTGGGAATCGCTGAAGATTGATGATGAAATAGTCTTACGAGGAAAATTCTCAAACCATGCAATCTACATCTACTCATCCACGCATCCCTCTGCACATAATCACGTAGGCAAACAACCAAGCTCTGCGACTTCGAAGAACTAAATAGCAACATAACTCTCTTTGCCTTTCTGCCTATATCGACAATGTCCCACCCCAACACTTCCGTGATCCAAGGCCTCTACACCGCCCTCGCTGCAAAGGACGGCGCGGCCATGGGCGCCTGCTACGCTGACGATGCGCGTTTCAGCGACCCAGCCTTCCAGAACCTCGACGCCGCTGGTGTGCGCACCATGTGGGCGATGCTCTGTTCGCGGGCGACCGATCTCACGGTCGAGCTGAGCGGCGTTGAAGCCGACAACACGCATGGCAAGGCGCGCTGGGTGGCGACCTATACCTTCAGCAAGACGGGGCGGCAGGTGCGCAACGTGATCAACGCGGAATTCGAGTTCCGCAACGGCCTGATCGTGCGCCATACCGACCGCTTCGACCTGTGGCGTTGGGCCGGCATGGCGCTCGGCCTGAAAGGTTTGCTGCTCGGCTGGACACCGCTGGTACAGAACGCGATCCGCAAGGAAGCGATGCGCGGGCTGGAAGCCTTCCGCCGCAAGCAGGCTAGCTGATCGCTGCCCGATAGCCGAGCACGACGCCTTCGTGCTGCAGGTCCTGCAGCACCTGCAATCCGAACTTCATGAATGCCGCACGGTCCGCGTAACCGAGTTCGGCCGCCAGTTGCGCCAGCACCTCTTCCAGCGGCCGCGCATCGGCCTGGAGCAGCGCAATCAGGCGCGCGGTAAGCGCGTTAAGCTGCATGAAACGCACGACATCGCCAGCATCGCGATAGACCAGCAGTTGCACCGGCACCGGCTTGCGTGGCCGATAGTCCGGCCCGATGCGCTGTACCGGCCAGTCATACGCGAGCAGCAGCATGGCCGGGTTGAGCACGGCAATGCCCTGCACGAGACCATCCCCCGGCTCGATAGCAGGCACCTCGACCGCCATCGTATCGACCGCCAGTTCCGCCCATTCGTAATGCAGCAGCGAAGGCAGCCACGCGGGATAGCCGGCTGGCGCCACACTCTGGAACCAGCTCAGGAATTCGAGCGGGATCTCGCGGAAGTACGGCGTCTCGCCCAAGTGCGTGGCAATGAAGCGCCGTACCAACCGCGCCCAGCGCTTCTCGCCCAGCGTCCGCCGGGCAACCGGAAAGCAGGTATTCAGGAAGCCGGCCAGGTTGTTGTGCACCAGCTCGACATAGACCGCCATGCGCCGCGCCGGCGTGCCGGCCGGGCGCGGACTTTGCCGAGGGGCACGCAGGTGGGCGCCGAAGCTGCGCTGGAAATCTGCCAGATTCGATGCCGGAGTCATGGCGGGGCTAGACATGCGCCACCTCCTGCAGCACCGCTTTCGTCCGCGCCAGCGTTGCGCCGATGCGCCCGACTTCCGCCACCAGCTCGGCCAGCGGCGGGATGTTGAAGTCGCGTTCGAGGCAGGTTGGCTTGGCCCCCGCCAGCTGGCAGACCTGCTCGAACAGCGCCCACACCGGATCGATCACTTCGGCACCGTGAGTGTCGATGATCAGCCCGTCCGGCTCTACGTAATGCCCGGCCATGTGCATGTAAACCACGCGCTCCAGCGGCAGTTCGCGGATGAAGGCGAGCGCGTCGAAGCCGTGGTTGCGGCTGTTCACATAGACGTTGTTCACGTCGAGGTGCAGGTCGCAGTCGGCCTCCTCCAGCACGGCGCGGATGAAGCCGGCCTCGGAGAGTTCGGCACCCGGCGGGGCGACGTAGTACGAGGCGTTCTCGATGGCAATGCGCCGGCCGAGCATCTCCTGCACCTGCCGGATGCGTGCCGCCGTGTGGCGCACGGCCTCGCCGGTGCAGGGAATGGGGAAGAGGTCATAGAGCATGCCGTCGTCGCCGCACCACGAGAGGTGCTCGGTGTAGAGGCC
>Ga0268298_10001718_pt1 | contig 25129 bp, 27 predicted proteins | sample WWTPWeurt_MetaG_FD_194462 | JGI IMG/M metagenome (GOLD analysis project Ga0268298, IMG submission 194462) | Activated sludge microbial communities from WWTP in Nijmegen, Gelderland, Netherland - WWTP Weurt | ecosystem: Engineered > WWTP > Aerobic digester > Activated sludge | place...
CAAATCATTGACCCTGCGCGAATGGAATCCCCTCGTGCGGAAAATGCAAGCCGCCTCGCTCCGACCATCTGATCTGCCAGCCCTTTCTGAATCTGATCTCCGCTCGAAACTTGATCTTGATCCCGACCTCTTATCTCGCATCTCCCACCTCCTCTCCCGCGACATCCAACCCAACTTGACGCGTCTTGCCTCCATCGGCATCTACCCCCTCACCCGCGCCGACTCAGACTACCCTGAAAAATATCGTCAGCGCCTGAAAGACTCTGCACCCGCGGTCTTGTTCTACGCGGGAGAGAAGGCGTTGCTAGGTCAGCCTGGAATCGCCGTCGTCGGGTCGCGTCATCTCGATGAGGCGGGACAGGAGTGCGCCAAGTTCGTGGGCAACGCGTGCGGGATGTCGGGTCAGGTGTTGTATTCAGGCGGGGCGAAGGGCGTGGACACGCTCAGCATGGAGGCGGCGCTCGAAGCGCGGGGAACCGCCGTCGGTGTGCTGGCGGATAGCTTGGAGCGAGCCGTTCGAGGTCAGAAAGAAGCGTTGAGTCGCGGCGACCTGTGCCTCGTCACGCCGTACAGTCCGAACGCGGGATTCTCCGTCGGCGCAGCGATGGGGCGCAATCGCCTCATCTACTGTCTTGCCGATCACGCCATCGTGGTCGCATCCGACGCGGAGACGGGCGGCACGTGGGCGGGCGCGACCGAGACGCTCAAGAACAAGTGGGTTCCTGTGTTCGTGTTGGAGCACGCACACATGCCCGAGGGAAACAAATTGCTGTTGCAACGCGGCGCGTTGCCTTTCCCCCATCCATTCAAAGAACCGCCTGTGAAGTTGCCTGAATGGATGAAAGAGCAATCTGCCAGTCTACCATCTCAACCCAGCCAACCGAATTTATTCTGATGAGCTACCCTGATTACGTTTACCAAACGCTTGCCCGCGCCCGTGATGAGGGTCAATGGTATTGCGGACAATCCGACGCGGCCGCGTTGTGTTTTGACATCCTGGCGCTCTTCCCCGATTGCACGGAAGCCAGCGACCTCATCTATGAGTTATTTTGCGACGAGTGGACGATCTACGATAACCGCGTCGCGGTGCAACGACAAGTGGAAGAATGGGACGACCGTCCCTCCGAACAACGCCGCAGGCTGGCGTTGTCATTCCGATTCACGAGCCGCTGGGAGGGATGGGAGCGCGAATATGAAGACGGTCACGATGAGGTACGCGAAGGCACAACGGACGTGTTCCATATTCTAGACGAAGGCAAAATGGAATTGATCACCGCCTACTGTCTCGGCGACGAAGAATGTACAGACTACGCCTGGACGATCTTTGCCGAAGCAGTGGAAAAGACCAGCAAGCCCGAAATGACATTACTCTGGATCGGCAAGCAATACGCCGACTTGGGATTTTTCGCAGACGCTGCGGAAGTGTTGGGCGAGTTGTGCTCACGCTTCAACAACCCCAACGCGCGTCGGTTGCTGGCCGAAGTGATCTGGTGGCGCGACAACGCCCACCGCATCCCATGGATCCCGCCCGAGGGCGACGGTTCGCGCTACGACCGCATCATCAAATGCATGGATCCCGAAGCGCCGACCACGCAGGAACAGATCGCGATGTTCCGCAGTGAAAATCACATCGAGCGCACGAGAAAATACCAGGCAAGCATTGCATCTAATCTGGCGCATCTCTTTGCACCCGCGATCCCAGAGTCAAAGGACAGCCCTGCCCACAGTCCCGTGGATTGGAGTTTCCTTGATAAGGACGATGGCCAGCCAGGCGAACCCGCTGACTGGGTCAAGAAACAAATGAAGTTACTATGCAGGGAGTTTCATGACGAAGATGTACAAAATGTATTGGATGAAATGATGGATAGGCATCGCTGGACGCGCAATATTCCACCGCCGCCTACGCCGCCGAAGCGCGATCCCAATGAGCCGCCGTTTTCTTCCTCCGACTGAGTTTTTTGGCGACGCGGATGAGGATGAAGATCAAACCTGAATGACCACAATCCCCGCGCGGTATATATCTGGTATACGGGTATAAATTTCGCCCCGCTGTCGCGACGTAACTGACTTGAAACGAAACCGCCCTGTCCAAACGGACGGGGCGATTTTTATTGTGATGAAATCAGCCTACGTACCTGGTTGTTACGCAAAGTAAGCTTAGCTCGTCTCTCTTTTTGTCCCATTTCATCTGACGTCATACACTCAGCGATTTGTACAATCTGTTCCACTGGGTTGCCATATTCGACGCGCGTCAGCGCCCGCAGTCCTTTCCCTTCCAGCGCCATTTTAGCGACATTGAGTTTTTCCTCCAGGCTCCAGCGCCAGTATTCCAGGCTCTCGCGGTTGATCGTTTCGGGCATGGGTACATCGCTGGGACGGATGACGCTCAAAAGCACGACCTCATGCAGACCCACGGATTTCAGGTCTGGCAGGCAGGCGAGTACTGAATCAGCGTAGGCGGAAAAATCGGTCGGGAAAAGGACGCGGGCAAACATTTCACATAAATAGACCCTCAAGATCTCAAAGATCTTGAGGGTCTACCAACTTTTTACTTGATCAGAACATCATCAGGGGGGCAGACTTCCTGCGCCGCCGCAACCATCGCTGGGGCAGGCGCGGTTTTCGGATACCAGCGCTTTTGCAGCCAGAACGCCACGTTCACCAACCCGATCATCACAGGCACCTCCACAAGCGGACCGATCACCGCCGCGAACGCCGCGCCGCTGCTGATCCCAAAGACTGCAACCGCGACCGCAATCGCCAACTCAAAGTTGTTGCTGGCCGCCGTGAACGAGAGTGTGGTCGTTTTGGAATAATCCGCGCCCAAACGATGTCCCATCCAGAATGAGACCAGGAACATGACGACAAAATAGATCAGAAGCGGAATGGCGATCCGCACCACATCCATCGGTATCTGCACGATCAGATTGCCCTTGAGCGAGAACATGACCACAATCGTAAAGAGCAGGGCGATTAGGGTCAACGGGCTGACACGCGGCACGAAATTCTTGTAATACCATTCTTTGCCTTTGGCGCGTACCAGCATAAGCCTTGTAAAGAAGCCAGCCAAAAATGGGATGCCCAAATATACGAACACGCTTTCTGCAATCTGCCCGATGGTAATGTTCACCACCACGCCTTCCAGCCCGAACCAGGTCGGCAGGACGGTCAGGAAGATATAGGCATAAACGCTATAGAACAAAACCTGGAAAATGCTGTTGAACGCCACCAGACCAGCGGCGTATTCCGTGTCGCCGTGCGCCAGTTCATTCCATACGATGACCATCGCAATACAACGCGCCAGACCGATCATGATAAGCCCCGCAATGTATTCGGGATAACCGCGCAGGAAAATGATCGCCAGCACGAACATCAAAACAGGACCAATGATCCAGTTCTGAATGAGCGAAAGCGACAAGACCTTTTTATTGCGAAAGACATCGCCCAATTCCTCATACTTCACTTTTGTGAAGGGCGGGTACATCATCAAAATCAAGCCGATCGCAATTGGAATGTTGGTCGTCCCCACCGAGACCGCTGCGTTGAACTTCTCGACCCCCTGCGGGAACAGGAAACCGATCCCGACTCCCACCGCCATTGCCAGAAAAATCCATAGCGTCAAAAAGCGGTCAAGGAAAGACAGTTGCTTGCTCAGGCTTTTTGACTGGGCTTGTGTGACAGCAACTTCAGACATGAAACACCTCCAGGTTCAAGTATTATCCAAACTGCTTGAGCAGTTCAGAGATTTCACGCGCGATGTCGTCGCGCACTTTACGAAAATCATCCATGTTATCGGTTAGCGCGGGGTCGGGAAAACTGTGATGGGTGCGTTTGCCATTTCCGAGCCAGACGGGACATTCCTCCGCCGCCGAATCGCAGACCGTGACGACCACATCGAAATCCACATCCCGAAACTCCTCTGCTCGCTTCGACTGCCCCTCATGTTGGATCCCGATTTCTGCGAGCGCTTCCAACGCCTTGGGATGGACGTAGCCCGCAGGCTTCGTCCCCGCACTGACGGCTTCCCACCCCTCCCCCAACCGCGCGTTGACAATCGCCTCCGCCATCTGCGAGCGGCAGGAATTCCCCGTGCATAAAAATAAGACTTTGCGCTTCATGCGGTTTGCTTCTCCAGAATGGTTTCAACTTTGCGCCGAATAACAGGGATAGCAATCTTCTCGCCGTTGATGGTCACTTCGCCGTTTACCAGCACGACAGGCAGTTGCGCGTTGGCGGGCAGGGACGGGCAGTCGGCATCGAACAGATCAAAATACCTGACCTCCACCGCCTCACCAAAGCGGGTTTTCAGTTGACCCGCCACCCAGCGCGCCGTCTCGCGCCACGAATCTTTTACGCCGTCGGCGCAGGCAATCGGCGCGCCGATGATTTGAACGAGAACGGGCTGGCTCATACTTTCACTCTCTCACCGTAAATTTGTTCGCCCAACTCCGCCAGCATTGCCAATCCTTTCACCTCCTGCGGCAGGAGCGGAATTTGCACCAGCGGTACACCGAAGCGTTCGCCGATCTCCGCGAGGTATTTTTCCTGCATTGCACGGCGGGATTGCACGAAAGGCGTGGTGGCTTGATCAGGCGGGATGACCATGTTGGCGACCACCAATCCAGGATGAACGCCAACCGTACTGAGTTCCTGTGCAGCGCGCCAGGCTTCGAGAATCGGTGTCGCTTCGGGATACATTACAAACGCAAAGGTGCTTTGCTCAGGGTCAGACATCATTTCGATAACCTTACCAAAGCGTTGCTTGGCAACATCATCTGCCGCAGTCGCATCCACCGAAGCGAAGACTTTCACATCAATCTGCTTGCTCCAATCTACGGGCAGTTCCAGCAGACGCAACGTATGACCCGTCGGCGCGGTATCGAAAACCACCGCTTGCCATCCTTCCTGCGAAGCATATTCGATGAATTTATCGAATGCCGCCATTTCCTCGGTGCAGGGCGAGTTGAGTTCCTCCTCCATTACTTTGATGGCAGATTCGGGGCGTCCGCGTTGACGGGCGTCATCGAGAATACGCGCCTTGTAGGTTTCTGCCGCGGCTTTCGGATCGATCTTGACCGCCCACAGGTTCGGCTGCCCGGTTACTTCCATCACTTCATCACCCACGGGTGTATCCAACACATCGCCTAGATGTGCGGCGGGGTCGGTGGTCAGAAGCAGAGTTCTGAATCCCTGCCGCGCCAGCCAGACCGCGCTGACACAAGACGCGACGGTCTTGCCGACGCCGCCCTTGCCCGCGAAGAAAACCGTCCGCCGATGACCGTTCGGAGAAAGACGCGCCCGCACATCGTCGAGGGATGAAGCGAAGGTCTGATTCTGCAAATGGACTCTCGCCGCCTCATCCGACCCCGAGGCGGGTTCGCCGTCGAAGAAAATTTTCCCAACCCGACGCAGTTTTTCCGCGCCGCGAATTTCATCCGCCAGCAGGCTCATGCGCTGTTTGGGGTAGGTAAACTCGCGCTCGATCTGCTCCAGGTAGCGCGCCTGCATTTCAGCGCGAGCGGAAAAGAGCGGGTTATTTGCGCCATTGGGAGGAATGATGCCGTTGATGATCAAGCGGAAGTTGTGGATATTCAGTTTGCCCAGTTCGCCGATGGCGCGGTGCGTTTCTTTGATGGAGATGGCTTCGGGGTGCAGGACAAAAACAAAACTGGTTTGCGCTGATTGTCGCATGGCAGAAAGAGCGCGCTCGTACTTGTGCTTGGCGTCCTGAATTGCAGCGGCGGGACCCAGACACGTTTGCCCGCTTCCCGCGCTCGCCGCGTCGATGGATTGACTCCACTCTGCGGGAAGTTCCAGCAAACGGATGGTATGCCCCGTTGGCGCGGTATCGAAAATGACAATATCGAATGCCGTGCCATTCTCCGCTGGGACATCCAGAAAATCGGTGAAGCGGTCGAAGGCGGCAACCTCCGCTGTGCAAGGACCGCTCATCTGCTCTTCCATCACCTGCACGATCTGCGGCGGGAAGGCTGCGCGGATGGGCGACATGGCGCGGTCAATATATTCCTGTGTGGCTTTGTCGGGGTCAATCTCCATCGCGGAGAGATTCGGCACAGCCGCAATCGGCGTGACGTGATGTCCGATTTCCTGCTCGAAGACATCCGCCAGGTTGGAGGCGGGGTCGGTAGTGACGATTAGTGTGCGCTTGCCTTCATCTGCAAAACGCACCGCGTGCGCGCAAGCCATGCTGGTCTTGCCCACGCCGCCCTTGCCAGAGAAGAAGATGAATTGGGTCACTTTGTTTCTCCGTTCAATGCGGCTTTGACTTCATCCAATTTTGGATATTCTCCAACTTTGATGACCTTGCCGCGCACGACGATGATCGGCAGCGCGTCCATTTGTTTTTCTCGCACCAGTTTCATCACTTCGGCATTGCCCAAAAAGGCATTGGGGTTGCTTGCCATTTGGTAGCGTTCCACGCGCAGGTTATCGCGCTGGAGGGAAAGGACCATTTCATTCACATCCAGTAGAGTCTGGTCGAGGGTTGGTCCGCATAATCCTGTTGGACAACACATCGGTGGGTCGAAGAATTCCACATCCGCGGGGGCAACAGAAGTCGGCAAGGTATTCAGCAGGGGGATGATATCGGGCATGTTCGTTCAGTCTCCTGATTTTTCGGTAACATTAATATCACTTTGAGAAATCAACGTCTGCGGACCACATTTGGGTTGGCGTGGCTGGATGCGTTTAGGATCGAAGAAAGCGCCAAAGGCGGCGTTGAGTTCATCCAGTGCGGCGCGATTGACGGAGTAATACACCCAGCGCGCGTCCACAGCATCACGCTCCACATCCACCAATCCAACCGCGCGCAGCTTGCTCAAATGATGCGAAATCAGATTGGGAGGCATTTGCAGGGTGTCGCCCAATTCGCAATTACACTGCACACCTTCCATTAATAGGTTGAAGATGAGCATGCGCTTTGGCTCGGCTAATACCTTTAGTCGCTCAGCCAGGGTTTCCAGGTTGATAGGGGAAGCGGGGAAAGTATCCGAAAAATAGTTCAACATACGTTGAATTATATTCCTGAAGGGAGTAACGTCAAGAGTGGGCGAATATTTTTTGCATGAATTTCAACGGGATGAGTTGTCATAACATCGCATCCAGGGTCGTCTTGCGGTCAGCGAACGATGTGTCGGATTGCAGGGGTGAACATTCCGTGAGAGATCGTTTTTGTTGGATAAGCGCCACAGCAAACGCCAGACAGGTCGCCTCGCCGCACTGTCTGCAATTGGAACGGGGCAACAACTCCCAGATATCCAGATGTCGCGGCGTAGACTTGGGTTTTGTGACAGCAACCAGTTGCTCACGCTTTTCCCAAACAGCGTTGACCGCATCTTTCAACGCCTCGAATAGTTCCAACCCTTCCTGCACATCCGTGACCTGGGTGATATATATTTTTTCGGGGGAGATGGTCATGAATCCGCGCGGGCGGCGGAAAGTGAGAGTGCGCGTTTGCGGGTTATAGGCAATGATGCTCGGCAGGGTTGCCAGATAGGGGATAACTTCTTCCAGCGATCGGTTCGGCTTGCCAATCACAATGATCTTGCCCGGCTCGGCGAGGCAAGGCAGGGTCTTGGTGAGCGTGATGGAGTCGAGGAACATCTTATTTCTTGAACAGATTGCTGCTGACCTTCAACGTGCCTGCACCAGGCGCTTCGATCATCACCTTTCAGCCGCCTTCGAGCAGATCGAGCGCCTTGCCCTTGAAATGTTCCCGTAGAAAATCCAACGCGCCATCGGCGTCGCTGTCCATCAGGATGCGCATCAACTCGATGATATCCCTGTCTTCCAATATAACGGTCAATGCTTTTTTCATGTCAGCCTCCTTATCCAATCGCGGGCGCTTCAATGACGATTTCCTCCAACGCGGCAAGTTTTTCGGCATACTGTGGTTCAGTCAACGGCGGGCAATCCGCAATCTTCTTTTGTGAGACCGCCAACTTTAACGCAAACGAATAACAGGTCGACTCGGCACATTGCTTGCAGTTGGTATTCGGCAGCAATTTGTAAATTGCCAACGGTATGGGACGCTGGCGCGTTGCCGTATCGGGCGTGATCTCGGCTCGACGCTCCCAGGTGCGGTTGACCAGGTCGATCAATCCCTTAAGTTCCTTCTCTGCGCCCTCACGGTCTTCAGCGTTACTGGTGGCGACCTGATAGGCATGGAAGGCGATATTGTGCCCGCCCTTCTTCCAGGTCAGGGCTTGGGCTTCGGGCAGGTACAGCGCCCCCCGCAAAGTCGCGTTGAGATATGGCAGAACTTCCGAGATGTCCACGGTCAGGCGCGCCCGCGCCGCGTAGCGTTCCGCGCCTGGCTCGCAGGGCGGGGTGAAAACTTCGAGATCGTATTTTTCGATCAACATGTGTTCAACTTCATACGGTTTCAAGCGCGTTCGTCAACCAGGTGGTGACTTCAGCGGGGGTGGGGATGCGTCCTGATGAGACCACTTTTTCGTTGATGACCAGCCCAGGAGTGGAGAGGATGTTGTAGTTCATGATGTCAGCATAATCGGTCACCTTGATGATTTCGGCCTCGATCGCCATTTCATCCACAACTTTGTGCGCGATCTGTTCCAGGCGCTTGCAATTGGCACAACCAGAACCGAGAACTTTGATGGTAATCATGGGAACTCCTTGAGTGAAGAGAGTAGAGAGTAGTCAGTGGTAATTAGCGGATAACAGCGGAGACGGGAGGAGATGAATTGCGGCGATTGACGAACCACAGCAATCCCGAAAGCAGGATTAGGAAAATGACGAGATAGAGCACAACCAATGCGATACTTGCGCCGTCTACCCACGCGCCATAGATGAGTCCCGCGAGTGTGCTAAAGAGCGCCACCCATGCGACATAGGTCCAGGATTTGAGTCTGCCGATGATGGTGGAAATGATCAGGATGCTTTGCAGGCTGAGTTCGGGATCGGCCATCAGGTAGGCCAGCAGGGGGCCGCGATGCATTCCGAGACTAAGGAACATTTGCGCGATGGGGACTTCCACCAGCGTCGGGAAGTACATGAACACGCCGAAGATCACGCCTGCGATATTTCCCAACAGGGTGTTTTGTCCTGCCAGCGTTTCGATCCATTCGGGTTTGATGATTACGCGGATGACACCCACCGCGAACACGCCGACTACCAACAGGGGGAAGATCTGCTTGACGAACTTCCACGACTCCCACAGGAAGTCGCGGGTTTCATCCTCGCTCAGTTTGGTTTTTAATATCCAACCAAGAATAACGAGTGCAAGTAGAACGCCAAAGAATTTTCCGTTGACGAGAATATCCAACCCGCCCGCGTGCGGAGACATGCCAACCGCCGCGACCAGCAGCGTCACGCCGACCAGCGCGAGCGAAATCCATGTCCAGCGGTTGAAGCCTTCGTGGATGTGCTCGATGCCCTTCCAGGAGGCCAGCCCGATCAGCGCCAGCAAGCCGATGAGAATAGCTCCCTGCGCGGTGACGCCTTCCTCGCCTTTGGATGGGTCGAAGGGAACGAGTTGGTACAGGGCGTCCTGAAACTTGTCCATGCCTGAGATGGGAAGGGTGAAGGTGGTGTAGGTGTTTGTCAGCAGGCCAACTTTGAGTGTGCCAGAGAGCAGAAGCGTGACCAAAACCAGCAGAAAGACCAACGCGGCGCGGCGCATGGTTGCCTGCGCGGCGAACATCGTGTCGGTGTCTTTGTCATGTGCGGCGTCGTCCTTGCGGAAGATGAGCGCCATGATCAGGCCGATGCCGATGCCAAATGCCAGCGAGAGGAAGAAACGCGCGAAGGCCAGGTCAACGCCGATAACGCCGCCTGTGTAGATCAAGGCCAGGATGTTAGCGGCGGGGGCGAAGAACAGGAAAGTGATGGCAGGACCGATCCCCGCGCCTTTTTTGTAGATGCCCGCAAACAACGGGACGATGGTGCACGAACAGACCGCCAGCACCGACCCTGCCAACGCCGCGGCCGGATATGAAATGAATTTAGGAGTATTGCGTCCCAGGAAACGCGTGACCGTCTCTTTGGGAATGAGCGCGGTCATCGCGCCGGCGATATAGAAGGCGGGGAGTAGGCAAAGAAGCACATGTGCTGCGAGATAGGAGGCGAGGTTGCCAAGTCCGCCGTGGAGCAATTCGGTCAGGAAGGAAAGTACATTCATGCAGGTTTCAGGCTTTCGACAGCAATGACTGCGGGCGCGCACTGCGGGCACTCACAGGCGGGATAGGTGGATGTATTGATCGATGCGGAAACGGATTCGGCGGCGAGGCCGCTCAGGGAGGCCGCGCCCCGCAGAAGGTCAAGGAAGGCGGCGTTTTTTAGTCGGTAGTAAACGTAGCGGCCGGCGCGTCGGTCGGTGAGAATACCTGCCTTTCGTAATGCCATCAGGTGTTGAGAGATGTAAGCCTGACGCCAGCCGAGCGCGGCTTCGAGATGACAGACGCAGGCTTCGCTCCGCCCGATGGCGAGTAGGATGGCGACGCGCTGAGGCGATGCGACGGCGGCGAGGGGCGCGGCGATTTGTTCGGAGATTTGGGGAAGGGTTGGCTTTTTCATATTCGTAAACCTGAATATATTATAGGGCCTATTCGAATTTTTGAATGGAACATTTGTCATTTCCTGCGAGGATGAATGTCCTCGCGATGTGGGGATTTTCCCGACAGGGTGACGAAAACAATCGGACTTTCCCCGCTAAAAGTTTTTTACAGGTTGGGGGAAAATAACGCTGGCATTATCGGACCAATCCGATTCATTTTTGAAGGAGGCTTCCATATGGCTCAAGAACCGAAAGATGTTCTCGTCCGCATGCACGAAGACCTTCAGCGCGCGTTGGAAAAGGCGCCTGAGGATCGCCGCTGGGTGATGGTAATTGACCTACGCAAGTGCGTGGGCTGTCATGCCTGCACCATCGCCTGCGTGGCCGAGAACAAACTCCCCCCGGGGGTGGTGTATCGCCCCGTAGTTGAACATGAACGCGGCATGTATCCCAATGTGACCCGTTCCTTCCTGCCGCGCCCCTGCATGCAATGCGATAACCCACCCTGCACGTCCGTTTGCCCAGTGACCGCCACTTATAAGAACGAAGAGGGCGTTGTGGCGGTGGATTACGAACAGTGCATTGGCTGCCGCGCCTGCATTGTGGCCTGCCCATACGGCGCGCGCACCTCGGACTTTGGTTACACCTACACCGAGGATCTGCCTGTGCTGAATGGCGTGATCGTGGGACGCGAAACCGCCGACGATTATGAGCGCGCTGCCAGTTACGAATATGGCAAGGAATGGCCGCGTGCAGGGCATCGCTCCTCGCCGATCGGCAACGCGCGCAAGTGCCACTTCTGCCTGCATCGCGTGAAGGACGGCGAATTGCCCGCGTGTGTGTCTACTTGTATCGGGCGCGCGACTTTGTATGGCGACGCCAACGATCCAGACAGCCTGGTGGCTGAAATGGTCAATTTGCCGAACGTGCTCCGTCTCAAGGAAGAACTTGGGACAGAACCGCGCGTGTATTATCTGGTGTAGGAGGACAACATGGCTAAGAAAGAAGAAACAAAAACTGTCAGCCCCGCCAAGAAGATTTTCGATTTCAAGTCCATGACCATGGCTGAAAAGTCTGTGATTGTGGTTGGCGCGGTTGCATTCCTGTTGGGGGTGTGGGGGCTGTATACACGCCTGTTCGTGGGCGAACGCGAAGTTGGTTATGGTTCCTATGTTGTTTGGGGATTGTGGGTTTCCATGTACCTCTTCCTTGCGGGTGTGGCGACTGGCTCGTATATGCTTGCCGCGTTGGAGTACCTCTTCAATGTGCCAATGTTCAAGGGAACGGGCAAAGCTGCGCTTTGGGCGGGACTCGTGACCATGCCTGCGGCGCTCGCTTCTATCGGCATGGACCTCGGTCACATGGAACGGATCATCAAGGTGTATTTGCAGCCGAACTTCTTCTCGCTTCTGGCGCAGATGGTCTGGGGTTACACCATATTCCTGGCAATCGTGGCGGTTACTCTCTGGCTGGCGTTCAAACGCAAGGACGATCAACCTATTCGCGGCTTTTTCAAGTTCGTGCTTTGGGTTGGTTTTTTCATGGCGATTTTCTTGAGCGGCGGTGTGGGCGCTTTGCTGGGAGTCAATGCCAGCCGCCCGTATTGGAGCGTGGGGCTGCTTTCGGTGCAGTTCCCGATCTTTGCCTTTGCTTCGGGCATCTCGCTGATGTTGATTGTGGTCGGATGGTTTATGCACTTCAAGGATGAAGACCAGCGCTACCGCCTCTTCCGCTGGCTGGGTTGGGTGGCGATTGCCCTCTCCTTCACGAAAATCTACATCCTGTGGGCTTATCTCTCGCAGGCCTGGTACAGCCAGGTTCCTGATGTTATGGTTCCCCTGAATGAGATCCTGTTTGGGCAATATTGGTGGTCGTTCTGGATCATCCAGATCGCGATTGGAACCGTCATTCCGCTCATCCTGCACATGACGCCCAAATTGGCGCACAATAACTTTTGGGCAGGCGCGATTGGCGTGATGGTTCTGGTCGGCTTTGCGGCGGCGCGGGCCAATATTGTTTTTCCGGCCATGTCGGTGGAATTGCTGGACGGCTTGCCCGATGCGTTCTTCGGACCCCATCTTAACATCCTTTATTTCCCAAGCGCCCTGGAATGGTCTGTCACGCTGGGCGTGCTCGGCGCGGCGGTACTGGCTTTTGTATTGGGCGCTGAATTTTTGGCTGTCTTCAACAAGCCCAAGACGGAGGTGAAATAATGAACGCCAATCAACCTGAAAACTGCAAGATCTCACGTCGCGATTTCTTGAAAATTGCAGGCGCAACAGGGGCGGCGGCGGCTTTCCTCGGCAATTTGCCGAGGGTTCAACAGGCTTTCGCCAAAGCGGATAACTCCGCGTACAACCTGACCGACCCCGCCAAGCAGGTGTATTCGGTCTGCCAGCAGTGCAACACGCAATGCGGCATTAAAGTCAAAATCGTGGACGGCGTTGCTGTGAAGATCGAAGGCAATCCCTACTCGCCGTGGAATCTCGTGCCACACATCAAGTACGATACCCCGCTCGCGGAGATGGGAAAACTCGACGCGCCGCTCTGTCCCAAGGGTCAGGCAGGGCTACAAGCCGCGTACGATCCCTTCCGCATTACGCAAGTATTGAAACGCGCGGGCAAACGCGGCGAGAACAAATGGATCACCATCCCCTTTGAACAAGCCATTACAGAAATCGTCGAAGGCGGCATGTTATTCAAGGATGTCGAGGGCGAAGAAAAACGCGAGGTGGAAGGCTTGCGCTCCCTGCGCGCCCTAACTGACGCGCAAGTAATGAAAGACATGAACGCCGCGATTGGAAAAATCCGCGCGGAGAAGGATGTCGCCAAGAAGAACGAACTTATCGCGGCGTTCCAGAAAGATTTCGCGGCTGACCTCGATAAGATGATTGACCCCGAACATCCCGATTTTGGTCCGAAGAACAACCAGATTCTTTACTTCTGGGGACGTAAAAAAGGCGGACGCTCGGACATCGCGCACCGCTTCTTTGGTTCGGGACTCGGCACGACGAACCGCCACGGTCACACCACCGTTTGCCAGGGATCGCTATACTTTTCGGGCAAATCCATGTCTGACCAGTGGGACAACGCGGCCGCAAAATTTACCGGCGGTGCGAAAGCCTATTGGATGGGCGATACCGCCAGCGCGGACTTTGTTCTCTTTGTCGGAGCCTCGCCATTTGAAGGCAACTACGGTCCCACTAACCGCGTGCCACGCATTACAGATCGGCTTGCGACGGGGGAACTCAAATTCGCGGTGATTGACCCGCGCCTTTCCAAAATCGCGGGCAAAGCCTGGAAGTGGCTTCCCAACAAACCCGGCAGCGAAGGCGCGATCGCGCTGGCGTTGATTCAATGGGTCATCGCCAACGAACGCTTCGACGCGAAGTATCTCGCCATCGCCAACAAAGCCGCGTCCGCCGCGGCAAAAGAACCGACGTGGAGCAACGCTTCATGGCTGGTGAAACTTGATCCCGAAAAAGGCTCGCCTGGCAAATTCCTGCGCGGCTCCGAGTTAGGACTGGTCGAGAAGAAGGAAGAAGAAAAAGACGGCGTCAAAACGGTCACTTATGTAGTCGCTCCCGCGGCCGAAGGCAAAGAGCCCATCGTGTACACCACCGACCCGTTTGTCGTATTGGACGCGGACGGCAACCCCGTCATCTTTGATCCCAACGACGCGGATCGTCCCGTGACTGCGGGCCAGCTCTTTGTTGAGAATGTCAAAATCGGCGAATTCACCGTCAAGAGCAGTTTGCAGATTTTGAAAGAATCCGCAAACGTCAAGACGATAGACGAGTGGTCGGAGATTTGCGGAATCCGCGTGAAGGATTTGGAAGCACTCGCCTTCGAGTTCACCTCGCATGGCAAGAACGCCTGTGTGGATATTCATCGCGGCGTCAGCCAGCATACCAACGGCTATTACAACGTGATTTCCTGGTACAACCTTGCGCTGCTCATTGGCAACTTCGACTGGCGCGGCGGACAGGTGTACGCCAGCACCTACGATCTCTCTGGCGCAAAAGCCGAAGGTCCCTTCCTGTTCAGCAAAGCTGACCCAGGCGCGCTCGCCCCGTTTGGGCTGAGCCTGATCCGCCACGATGCAAAGTACGAAGAATCCACCATCTATTCCAGCCTGCCTGACGATCAGCATTATCCCGCCAAACGCAACTGGTATCCCGTCGCTTCGGACGTGTACGAAGAGATCATCCCCTCGGCTGGCGATATGTACCCATACCCCATCAAAGCCGCGTTCGTTTATATGGGTTCGCCCGTGTACTCGCTCCCCGGCGGACACAAGTTGATTGAGATTCTCTCCGATGTGGAGAAACTCCCGCTCTTCGTTGCCAATGACATCATCGTCGGCGAAACCAGCATGTACGCGGATTACATCTTCCCCGATGTGTCTTACCTCGAACGCTGGGAGTTTGGCGGATCGCACCCGAACATCACCTTCAAAGTTCAAGGCGTCCGCAACCCCGTCATCGCGCCATTGACTGGCACTGTGAAAGTGTATGGGCAGGAAATGGCTTTGCAATTCGAAGCCATGCTGCTTGCCATCGCGGAAAAACTCCAACTGCCCAACTTTGGCCCCAACGGACTTGGCGAAGGTGTGGACTACAGCCACCCGGATGATCTTTACCTGCGCATGGTGATGAATCTCGCTTATGGTGAAAAGAAAGAATTCGAGGACGCGGTTCCCGAAGCGACTCCCGAAGAGATTGACCTGTACATTAAATCTCACGCGCATTTGCCGAAGGCGGTATTTGATCCTGAACGCTGGCAGAAGATTACGGGCGATCTGTGGCCCCGCGTGGTAACAGTCATGGCGCGCGGCGGACGATTCCAAGCGTACGACAAAGGCTATCCCGGCGACGGCGTCCGCACTGGCTCGTTTGATGAACCGTACATCGTTCCCACCGGCACGAAGTATGGCAAACTCATCAACATGTACCTGGAAAAGAATACAGGCTATAAACATGCTGGCACGGGCAAATCGCTTTCACCCATCCCCACCTATGTGGAACCATACATGGGCTTTGATGGCGTCGTGATTGACGATACGAAAGACGGCTACGACCTCAAGTTGATTACCTATCGTGAAATTGCCATGACCAAGAGCCGCACGCAAGGCAACTATTGGCTCAAAGCGATCCTGCCCGAAAACGCCCTGTTGATGAATTCAGCGGATGCGGAAAAGCGTGGGCTGAAAGATGGCGACATGATTCACATCTCCTCCGCCACCAACCCCAACGGCGAATGGGACTTCGGCGCGACGGGCAAACGCCGCATCGAAGGTAAAGTGAAAGTCATCGAAGGTATGCGTCCGGGCGTTGTTGCCTTTGCGCTCGGTTTCGGTCACTGGGCAAATGGCGCGCAGGATATAACCATTGATGGTACGACCATCGCTGGCGACGAGCGCAGACTTGAAGGCTTCCACGCCAACGCAGCCATGCGCACTGATCCCATCGTAACCAATACTTGTCTCTTCGACCCCGTCGGCGGATCGGCGGTGTTCTATGATACGCAGGTGAAGGTTTCAAAGGCGTAAAACGTAAAACATATTCCGTATTGCGTGTTTCGTAACCAGTCGGCGCGCAATACGGAGTACGCAACACGAAGGAGAACCCCATGTTTCGTCTCGGTCCCACCGAACTCCTCATCATCCTCGGCATCCTCATCCTGCTCTTCGGAGTGGGAAGGATTGGTAAAATCGCTGGTGAGCTCGGCTCTGGCATCCGCAACTTCAAATCTGGGTTGCAGGGTGAGGAAGAAAAAGCCGACTGAAAACCGCATAGAAACTCCGAAGCTTGTTCGCCTAAACCTCATTGTATGGCAACAAGACCGTACCGCAAGATTCATCTTGTGATACCAGGCAGAAGCGGAAACGCTTTTGTCCCCCGCATTTGGAAAGGAGACTTTGTGCCCGCCTTGGTGGCTGTCTCTTTTCCATAGAGACAGCCTTTTTCTTTTGGAGCGCCGAATGGACATCCAACCTCTGCTCGAAAAATCCTCCCGCGACCATTCCCACCTCTGCCCGCGCCAGATTCTCGGTGTCCGCATCGGCCTGACGGGGATGGCGGCTCTAGGTTTCGACGCGTCTCCTTCGGGCAAGCGCCTCCTCGCTATCGCTGAAACGGACGGCTGTTTCGTGGATGGCATCAGCGCCTCAACAAACTGCGCCGTCGGCCATCGCACCCTGCGCGTGGAAGATTACGGCAAAGTCGCCGCGACCTTCATGGATGTGCAATCAAGCCGTGCCGTGCGCATCGCGCCCGTATTGGATATTCGTCAGCGTGCCTACACATACGCCCCCGATGAACCGCGCCACTACTTTGCACAGATGGCCGCGTATAAAATCATGCCCGATGATGAGATGTTCACCATCACCGAAGTGACGCTTACCACGCCTATCGAAACAATCGTCTCGCGCCCAGGCGTGCGCGTCAACTGCAACGTGTGTGGCGAAGAGATCATGAACGAGCGCGAAGTGAAGCAACATGGCCTCACTCTCTGCCGTCCCTGTGCGCATGGCGGGTATTATGTTGGACAGGTTGGAAATTTGTCCTATGCCATCAAACAGGAAGCCGCGTTATGAACATCACCGTCAAACTCTTCGCCACCCTCAAAGATAAGGCACAAGCTAGTCACCTCGCGTTGGAACTGCCTCAGGTGCAACCGCGCGTCTCCGATTTGCTCGCGGAAATTGTTGTGCAAAAACCTGCGCTCGCCCCGTCCATGAAATCAGTTCTCGTCGCGGTCAACAAAGAATATGCCTTCCCCGAACAAGTCCTCGCGCCGTGCGATGAGATCGCCCTCTTCCCTCCCGTCAGTGGAGGGTAACCATTCCCACGTAGTAACGACTTTAGTCGTATACCATCATGTCACCAACCCTCCTCCTGTTCATCATCCCCCTCATCGCCTTCTTCTACGCCAGCGTTGGCTTCGGCGGCGCGACGGGCTACCTCGCCGCGATGAGCCTTTTCGACATCCCGCCGCAGGAGATGGCGACTACCGCGCTGGTCTTGAACATTCTCGTTGCCAGCATTTCATTTTCATCGTTTTATCGCGCGGGGCATTTGCGCCATGACCTGTTACTCCCCTTCCTGATTACATCGGTTCCAGCCGCGTTTGTAGGCGGTTACATAAAGCTCACAGACCAAATATATTCCATCCTGCTCTACGCAGTACTGTCTTTTGTCGCCATTCGCTTGCTATTCTTCACACAAAAACGAAATGAAGAACAACCACAGGGTCGCGTTCCATTCGTATCGGCATTGCTGATCGGTTGTGGGATCGGACTGCTTTCTGGCATGGTGGGAATCGGCGGCGGGATTTTTCTCTCCCCTGTCATCATCTTCGCAAAATGGGGAACCGCAAAACAAGCCTCCGCCGTCGCCGCAGCCTTCATCGTCCTTAACTCCATAAGCGGGTTGATTGGACGCGTCGCGGGCGAAACCTTCGCGCTGAACGCGTTTGGACTCTCGCTGATTCCCTTCGGCCTGCTCGGCGCGCTGGCGGGAAGTTACTGGGGCGCGGTGCGACTCAACAGCCTCAGCCTGCGCCGCGCGCTCGGCGCGGTGATGACCTTTGTTGTCTCAAGCTTTTGGTGGATGCTTTGGAAATAGTATGAAGCAAACGTGGCGCGTTCTGGTAAGAGGTAGTGGCGATGTCGGCTCGGCGGTCGCGTACCGATTGTTTGCGGAGGGCTACGCCGTGGCCATCCATGATCTTCCTCTACCAACCGCCACACGCCGCAAGATGTCATTCACCGACGCCATTTTCGATGGAGACACGATACTTGAAGGCATGCAAGCCAGAATGGTAAAAGACCTTTCCCTGTTGAGAGGCATGTTGACCCATCCCACTTTCGTTCCCGTGCTTGTGTGCAATTTCAATCGGCTCATGCCAAAATTGCATCCGCACATTTTGGTGGACGCGCGTATGAGGAAACACACACAGCCTGAAAGACAAATTCAACTCGCCCCATTGACGATTGGCCTGGGACCCAATTTCGTCGCGGGGCAGACCGTTCATCTTGCCATTGAAACTGCCTGGGGAGAAAGACTGGGACAGACCGTCACTCAAGGAAGTACAAGTCCGTTGGAAGGCGAACCCGCCCCCATCGAGGGGCATTCCCGTGACCGTTACGTTTATGCGCCTGCGCCTGGAATATTTACGACATCGCATAAAATTGGCGATGTCGTAACCGAAGGACAGGAAATTGCCCGCATCGGCGATGTCGCTCTCCATGCGCCCATCAGCGGTGTCTTGCGCGGGTTGACCCATACTGGCGTGCCTGTGGAAATCAAAGCCAAAGTCATCGAAGTGGACCCGCGTCTCGACCATCCGCAAATTTCAGGAATTGCCCCGCGCCCCGCTCGCATCGCTGAGGGCGTTCTCATCGCTATTCAAAACTGGGAAGCCAATCATGTTCATTGACCCATTCGGACGCGCCATCACCTACATCCGCATCTCGCTCACCGATCGCTGCAACCTGCGCTGCGTCTACTGCATGCCGCGCGAGGGCCTACAATGGCAGCCGCGCGCCGATCAACTGTCAGCGGGGGAAATCGTTCGGGTGGTGGAGGCCGCCGCGAGCGGGGGCGTGACGCGAGTCCGTCTCACGGGCGGCGAGCCGTTGGTACATCCGCAAATTGTCGAGATCGTGCGCTGCATCGCGTCGGTCAGGGGCATCGAGGAAGTGAGCCTCACGACGAATGCGATGTTGCTGAAAAAACTAGCGCAACCTCTCGCGGACGCGGGACTCACGCGCGTCAACATCAGTTTGGATTCATTGGACGCCGACAAATTCCGACGCATCACGCGCGGCGGGAACTTGGCGCGCGTCTGGAATGGAATTGCCGCCGCCGAACGGGCGCGTCTCGCGCCGCTGAAAATTAACACCGTTGTCGTGCGCGGCCTCAACTCCGACGAGTTGCCCGCCTTCGCGCGCCTGACGATTGAAAACGACTGGCACGTGCGCTTCATCGAACTCATGCCCATCGGCAACGCGCAGGGCTGGGGCAATGGCTTTCCCGCGCCCGCTGAACGATACGTCTCCGTCCACGAAATGCGCGCCCAACTTGAAACATGGAACTTGGAACCTGAAACTTCTCCCCTCGGCAACGGACCCGCCCGCACATTCCGCATCCCCAACGCCCTCGGCACACTTGGATTCATCTCCCCGCTCGGCGAACACTTCTGCCAAAACTGCAACCGCCTGCGATTGACATCCGATGGAAAGTTGCGCTCGTGCCTGGTGATCCCCGCCGAAGTCTCCTTGCGCGACGCGTTGCGAAGCGGACAACCGCTTGAACCGTTTTTCCATCAAGCCATCGCGCAAAAACCCGAACATCACGACATGCTGGTTGCCGTCCCATCTGGCGCGCAACGCGGCATGAGTCAGATTGGTGGATAGAATGAATCGCCCCACAGTTTTTTCAATTACCGAAGATGAAATTGATTTGGATAAACTACTCGCCCAAATCACGCTCGATTCCACCGGCGCGGCGGCTATTTTTACGGGCATGGTGCGCGGCATTACTTCACGCGGCGCCCCGCACGAGACCGTCTATCTCGAATACGAATCCTACAAACCGATGGCCGAAGCCAAAATGAAACAGGTGGCGGATGAGATCCGCGCGCGTTGGGACACCATCGAAGGTATTGCCATCGTCCAGCGCATCGGCAGGCTCTACCCGCGCACGCCGACGGTGTTGATCGCCTGCACCGCCGCGCACCGCGATACAGGCGTGTTCGACGCGGCGCGTTATGGCATTGACCGTCTGAAGGAAATCGTTCCTGTCTGGAAAAAGGAAGTGGGCGCAAACGGGGAGGAATGGGTCGAAGGCGATTACGTGCCCAAACCTGGCGAATAAGAAATCGGTGATATTCATCACTGGACAGTTTCTATCCGATTTGCTAGATTCAAGTAGCCCAGCAAGGAGTTTCATTGTGTCTCGTGTACTGATCGCTGCTTACCGCTTAATGATTGTCGCCGTCCTCGTCTCCTGCTCTCCCGCGCCTCAAAATCAAGTCGCAGGCACGGTTGACCTCAACAACCTCCAACCTCTCCCTACCGCCAGCGGACACAATGCGGTTCCGTTGCGTGTCGCCATTGCGGCCGTCATCTCGCCCAAAGGGACCCTCGAATCGTATTCTCCGTTCCTCTTTTACCTTGAAACCAAACTTAACCGTCCCGTTGAACTCATCCAGCGCCGCACTTATCTTGAAGTCAACGATCTGATCGAACACGGCGAAGTGGATATCGCCTTTGTCTGCACCAGCGCCTACGTGCAGGGACACGACACCTTTGGCATGGAGCTGCTCGTTGCGCCGCAGGTGGACGGCAAGACCACTTACAATTCCGTGCTGATCGTCCCAACGAAAAGCGACGGGCAAAGCATGGACGACCTGCGCGGCAAAGTCTTCGCCTTCACCGATCCCATTTCCTTGAGTGGGCGAGTCTATCCCACCTCGTTGGTTCATCAACTCGGATTCACCCCCGAAGAATTTTTCGCGCGCACATTCTTCACCTATAGCCACGACGAAGCCATTCGCGCAGTAGCCAGCGGCCTCGCCGATGGGGCGGCTGTCGATTCACTTGTGTATGCGTTCGCCCTCGCACGAGACCCCTCTCTCAAAGCAAAACTCCGCGTCATTCATACCTCTCCAGATTTCGGCATCCCGCCTGTCGTCGTCAGTCCGTTCACCCGTCCTCAGGTCGCCGCAGAATTGCAAGCGCTTTTGCTCGGGATGGCAACCGACCCCGATGCGGCACACGCCCTCGCCTCCGTCGGCATCGAGCGTTTCGTTCTCATCGAGGACGGCGCATATGACAGTGTGCGCATCATCCTGCAAGAAATTCCCATACCACAAACCCCATGATCGTTCGCAAACTTGTTCAATGGTTTTGGGACATCGTCGGCGCGGTCAGCGTCCGCACAAAGATTCTCGGGATCGTGCTGGGATTTATCGTCCTGCTCGGCGCGGGCGTGACGGTTCAAGCGCGCTACGCAGTGACCACAACAATGACCGCGCAACTGGAGGAGCAAAGCGTCTCGATCTCGCGTGACCTGGCGGCGCGTTCCGCTGACCCGATCCTGCTCAACGACCTGTTGCGTCTCCACGATCTACTCGACGAAACCCTCGCCAACAACTCGAACGTTCGTTACGCCTTCCTGCTCGATTCGCGCGGGCAAGTGATCGTCTCCACCTTCGAAGGCGGATTTCCCCTCGATCTTTTAACTCTCAACTCCACCCAGCCGAGCGACCATCACCACACTACCCTGATTCAAACCGACGAAGGGTTGATCTGGGATACGGCGGTTCCCATCCTGGACGGGAAAGTGGGCTCCGCTCGCATTGGACTTTCAGACGCCTCCATGAGAGCGGCCTTGTCCACGCTGACAGCGCAACTCCTTCTTACCATTCTGCTCGTTTCCACCACAGGAGTCCTTGTTGCAATTTTCCTAACTTGGATTCTCACGCGCCCGATCATCTCTCTTGCCCGTGCCACCCAGGAAGTAGCAAAAGGCGACTTTTCCCAACGCGTCAAACGATGGGCGAACGACGAGATCGGCGACCTGGCCGACGCGTTTAATAAAATGTCTGAAGAATTGGCTATTACTGACGAATTGCGCCGCGAACGCGAAATGCTTCGCCGCCAATTGCTCGAAAAGGTGATTACCACTCAAGAGGATGAACGTCGCCGTATCGCGCGTGAACTGCACGACTCCACCTCCCAAAATTTAACGTCCCTCATCGTTGGTTTGCGAATCATGGAAACCTACTGCCAGCAGTGCGCCGCGCAATCAAAAGCCTCCGACCTGCGCGAAGTGGCATCGCACACCCTCGATGAAGTCCACGACCTGTCCATGCGCCTGCGCCCGCGCGTCCTCGACGACCTCGGGCTCGCGGCCGCGCTCGAACGTCTCGCGTCCGAATGGCAGGGAAGATACAAAATTCCAGTGGACGTCGTCATTCAACTAAACGAACGATTACCAGGCGAAGTGGAGACGGCCATCTATCGCATCGTGCAGGAAGCGCTGACCAACATCGCGCGTCACGCCTCGGCGCACTCCGCCAGCGTCCTCGTAGAGCGACGCGGCGACCTCGTCCGTGCCATTGTCGAGGACGACGGCATCGGCTTCGATGTCAACACCGATCACGGTGAGCGGCATCTTGGTTTACTGGGTATGCGCGAACGCGCCGAACTCCTAAACGGAACCCTCACCATCGAATCCACTACCGAACGCGGCACAAGCATCTTCATTGAAATTCCTCTCGACCTCTCCCCGCCTCTCCTCTCACCTGACCTCCCGACCATTCGACTATGAGTCCTCGAATTCTCCTCGCCGACGACCACGCCGTCCTCCGCTCTGGCCTGCGCCTTCTGCTGACCAGCACGAAGGAATATGAAGTGGTAGGCGAAGCCTCCAGCGGCACGGAAACCCTTACCCTCGCTGAGCGCCTCCAACCCGACCTGATCCTGCTCGACCTGTCCATGCCCGCCCTCGGCGGTCTTGACGCGTTGCCTGTGTTGCGAAAACTCGTCCCCTCGGCGCGCATCCTCATCCTCACCATGCACGACGATCCACAATATCTTCGTCAGGCCCTGAAGCAGGGCGCGAGTGGATACGTTCTCAAGAAGGCAGTCGATTCTGAATTGCTTTCCGCAATTGCATCAGTTCTGCGCGGCGAAGTATACATTCACCCATCGATGACGCGCGTCCTGCTGGAAGACATGCTACCCGAGTCGCAATCGGCCGCCAGCGAAAATTCCTGGGCGAGTCTCAGCGAGCGCGAACAGCAGGTGTTGAAAATGGTCGCACTCGGCCACACCAGCGCCGAGGTAGCCAGTCAACTCAACCTGAGCGCGAAAACCGTGGAGACGTACCGCGCGCGTGGCATGGAAAAACTTGGATTACGAACTCGCGCTGCACTGGTTCGTTTTGCGTTGCAGGATGGGTTGATCAATAAAGACTGACTTCTTCACTGGCCCTGAATTTTACTCTTAAGGTTATTCCTTAACATCCTCCTGGCACAAAACAAGTTCGATTATATCTATCCCTACCCCGAGAGACACAAAGCGGGTTGTTAACTTTTTCCGTTTCTTATACTTCTTTAAAAAACACAACCCAATAGGTGTGTTTACGGGTTGTGTTTTTAGTTCCTAGAAGATTTTCATACGATCTCTAGATTCTGGAATCTCCATTTCTTTTCCATCAGTCTCTTGTTCAATCAAGGCATAAAAGTGCGGCATACTTTTGAGCAACATCATGCAAAATAATTACCGATAGTTCCCAGATACCCTGTCAAGTTTTGGATGAGAACCGCCAAAACGTACAAAAAACAGCCTATAACACCACAAACAACAGACCAGAGCGGTACATATCTGGTATACGGCTATAAATTTCGCCCCGCCCTCGCGGCGTAAGTGAATTGAAACGAGATCGCCCTGTCCAAACGGACGGGGCGATTTTTTTATTTTAATCCAAATCCAAAAATCAAATCATTCACATTCGTCCCCGTCGCGCCAGGTTTCAGCAAATCATTCAACGCGCTGAAATACGTGTATGAGTCGTTAGCTGCTAAAAAGGATTCGGCGGAGAGTCCCAGGGCGATGCCGCGCTGCAAGGTCTCGCCTGTCGTCACCGCGCCCGCCGCGTCGGTGGGACCGTCGTCGCCGTCGGTGGCGAGGGAAATGAGCATGACATCAGGCATGCCCGCGAGTTCGCGTACTGCCGCCAGAGCGAGTTCCTGATTGCGTCCGCCGCGTCCGCGTCCGCGCAGAGTGACGGTGGTTTCGCCGCCCGCGATCAGGCAGAAGGGACGCGGCGCCGCGGTCGTTTTGATCAGGTGGCAGAACGTTTGCGCCACCTCACGCGCCTCACCCTGCCAGTCGTCGCCCAGCCAGATGGGATGAAATCCCTCGCTTCGCGCCTGACGTTGGGCGGACTCGGCCGCCAGAGCATTGCTCCCCACGATAACGTTTTGCACGCGCTCGAACAGAGTGTCGCTTGGCTTCGGCGTTTCGGGATTCGTTTTCAGCGATCGGAGAATTGACTCGGGGACTTTGCCGATCAAATCATATTTCTCCAACACCAACAGCGCGTCCGCGCGCGTGGATGGGTCGGGAGCGGTCACTCCTGACGCGATGGCTTCGAGCGGATTACCCACCACGTCCGAGAGAATCAGACTGATCACACGCGCAGGGGAAGCCAGCCGCGCCAAGCCACCGCCCTTTAGTTGATCGATGTGTCGGCGCAGGGTATTGATCTCGTCCACGCGCGCGCCGCAAGCCAGGAGGGATGATGTCAGCGCCCGCAAATCGTCCAGCGAGATACCTGCGTGAGGAAGAGTCATCAGAGCGGAGCCACCGCCCGAGATGAGACAGATCAGCAGGTCGCGTTCGGTGAGACCTTGCACGAGGTCGCGCGCTTTCTCACCCGCGAGCAGGCTGTTCTCATCGGGGACGGGATGTCCGCCAGGTTGGAGGTCGAATCCGCTCAAAGGGTGGACGGGAGTCTGTTTTGGAATGAGCAGGCCGCGGGTCGCGTGAGGCGGGAGGAGGTCCGCGAGAGATTGGGT
>Ga0268298_10001719_pt1 | contig 25127 bp, 29 predicted proteins | sample WWTPWeurt_MetaG_FD_194462 | JGI IMG/M metagenome (GOLD analysis project Ga0268298, IMG submission 194462) | Activated sludge microbial communities from WWTP in Nijmegen, Gelderland, Netherland - WWTP Weurt | ecosystem: Engineered > WWTP > Aerobic digester > Activated sludge | place...
ACACCAGTGCAAGGATTGAATACAGATTCCTGTTCATCCTAACCTCCATGACTTTTCGTCTTTATAATAAAAGCAGGAAGAACTGGCGCCAGCCCCGAGAAAGATCAGATATTACCCGTGATAATTATCAGGATTTCCTCATGAACTACATCAAGCCTCTCATCGCCATCCTGGTTCTATCATTCGCGCGCTGTGGCTACGAAGACATTCCAAATCCGCGAACAGGAAAAACAGAGAGACAATACCAGCGAGAAAAGGATCAGCGAAATGCGCGCAAGCGAATCGAGTTCTGCACAATCACGGTTCTGGTCTGTCAGAGCATGACACCTCCGGGCGGCACCGCTCCGGGAGGGTGCAATTTCACCTTGTCTTATGTGTGCACGGACTATACAAACACCATCTAACGCAGGCAAATCTGACTGGACGAATTGAATGACCTGCTCTAACATAACACACGTTAGTCGCCCTTGATCATGCATTCATGGCGCTAAAAGGAGAAAGAAATGTCCAACACGGGAACAGTCCGTCTGCACAGAGTACTGCGAGCACCACCCGATCGCGTCTACAAAGCATTTGTAGACAAACAGGCGCTCGAGCGCTGGCTTCCGCCTTACGGATTTACGGGAGCGATTGGCGAAATGGACGTTCGGGTGGGTAGCGGATACAAAATGTCTTTCACCAATTTTTCGGGTGGAGGCAGTCATTCTTTCTCTGTGAAATTTGTAGAACTCGTGCCGGCAGAGCGAATTGTGCACACGGATCGATTTGATGACCCAAACCTCCCGGGTGAAATCACAGTGACCATCCAGCTGAAGAAGGTTTCTTGCGGAACGGATCTTTCTATTGTACAGGAAGGCATACCAGCAGTGATTCCGGAAGAAATGTGCTATCTCGGATGGCAGGAGTCTCTCGATCAACTGACTCGACTCGTGGAACCGGAAATATCCGCGAACTGATAGCGCCCTTTGTTTCAACAGAACTGAATGAATCACCAAAAGGTAGAAAGACCCGGCAAGATAGCGTTCTGCGTGGGATGGTCAATTTTCTCAATGCTTGCGTCCGTTTCCTCCCCCGTTCGAGCGCAGTCTGGATTATCCATCCAGACCATTCCCGATCTTTCCGTGATGACTAGTCTCGACACCACGACGCAGAATTCCTGGTGGTTAGCAACCGAGCCCATAGATGCAGATAGAGAAACCAAGGACGCCGTGGCCATCTGCAATCAGAAAATGATCGACCGGCCCGCGTTGCACTGGAAGCAAATCACCGTGCCAGGGATCATTGAAAGACAAACGAATTTTCGGGGATCCACATTCTGGTATCGAAGATTATTTCGTTTGTCCGGGGCGCCGGAAGCCTCTGTAGCGGTCCGCCTCGGCAGGATAAATGATCGAGACCAAACCTATTTAAACGGTGTATTGATCGGGGCAACAGGCGAATGGGATTCCACAATTCCGGCAGGGTATGACAGAACGCGGATATATGGCATTCCGGATAACCTCTTGAACCGCAGAGGCTGCAATGTGCTTTTGATTCACGTTAAGCGCTATTTCGCAGAATCGTCGGGAATAGCCACGGGCGTCACCGTGATTGGTCCGGCTTCTTCTATAACGCATGAATATTTCCTGGAGATGATTCGCACATCCTGGATGCTCGGCGCCTACCCTGCCCTGGGACTTCTCTTTCTCATCATATATGCGGTGCGACGCAAACAAACCGAATACCTGTATTTTGGGCTATTTACGATTCTTCTCACCCTTTATGAATTGTTTCGATTCGACGTGAAATTCGAATTGGGCATTTCTTTCTTTGCGACAAAGCGCATTGAATATGTGTTATTGTATTGTTTGTTTCCGATCTTTACAGCGTTCCTTGATACCTATTTTGACGCGGCCAGTCTGTTTCGCACCCGGAGCATTCGTCGCGTCATTCTAGCAGCGAATTTGTATTTGATCTGCTTCATTCTACCCACGTTGCTTTCGAACGACGTCGACTTCTGGTGGACCCTGCAAAGCCACTTTATTCAGCCAGTCTGGCCAGTTTTATTTGGCTATTGCCTGCTCATTCTCGCCCTCCAGAGTATGAGAGGTCGAAAAGATGCGCTTCTACTCGTTCCTGCCACTCTGTTGCTAATGGCGGCGGTGGTCCTCGATATCCTTCATGCCTGGAACGTGGTCATCCATCTTCCACCGTTAACCATATACGCCTTTAGCATATTTATTTTGTCGATTGCCTTCCTCCTGGCGCAGCGTTTTGCGCAATCATTTTCGGCTGTGGAAACTACGATGAGTAATCTGAACGCGACCAACGCGGCCTACAGCCGATTTGTCCCGGCCGAGTTCCTTCAGATCCTGGGCAAGCGCGAAATCACAGAAGTGGCTCTTGGCGATCAAACACTACGAGAGATGACTATCTTGTTCTCAGATATTCGTTCCTTCACAGTGATGTCCGAGGCCATGACACCGGAAGAGAATTTCAACTTCCTCAACTCCTACCTCAAACGAATGCAGCCGCATGTGCAAATGAACGGTGGTTTCATAGACAAATATATTGGCGACGCCATCATGGCGCTGTTCCCGCGACATCCCGGAGAAGCGCTTGATTCCGCAATAGCAATGCAACACGAAATGATTCGATTCAATCAAGATCGAGTCGCCAAAGGATTCCAGGAAATTCGGGCCGGGATTGGTATTCATTGCGGGCATTTGATGCTCGGCACCATTGGCGCTGCAGATCGAATGGAAGGCACCGTCATATCGGACGCAGTAAATCTAGCAGCTCGCATGGAAGGACTCACCAAGTTTTACGGAGCTGGAATCTTGATCACGGAACACGTAATGATGCGCCTGCCTGATCCTACACGGTATCTTCTTCGTACCCTGGAACGCGTCCGCGTAAAGGGAAAGAGCTCCGCGGTATCCGTCATTGAAGTGTTGGACGGGTATGCTAACTGCGAGCTGTATTCTGCTTCGCGTCCAGAATTCGATCGCGGGATGCACTCCTACTTAAATCGTGAATTTAAGGACGCAGCGGATTCATTTCACGCTGTACTCGATCAAAATCCGGGAGATGGCGCAAGTAAAATCCTGCTCAATCGAGCCATCGAGCACCAGAATCGTGGCGTGGGAGCAGACTGGGAAGGGATCATTGATATGGACGCAAAATGAAATCCTGAGCATATCAGATGGTTGCGTGGAAGTGAAGATCAGTCCGCTCTAGAAAAATTCCCGAATGCGAAGCGAATTTGCATTGCGCGCGCTCAGCCCCCCGGGGTATCATCGCGCGAACTTTATGAATGAATCTAGAAAGACCTCTCTCACCTTCGGACTGTTTTTCGCCGGCACTTTCGTTTTCTCCATCCCTGCTCTATTCTTCTACGATCCAATCTTCAAAAACGCAGACTACATCCGCGGCGGGGGGTTTGATCCCATCATCTCCGTCGGTGCTATTTTCGAAATCTTTCTGGCTATCTGCAACACGGCCACGGCCATCGTGATCTTTCCTGTTACAAAGCGCACGAGTGAATCGGGCGCTCTGGCGTACGTTGCTGTGCGAATCATAGAATCGTTGATCATTCTCACAGGAGTCATGAGCCTCATGTCGATTGTAACTCTGCGGGCCACTGCAACTGCGAGTCAGGACCCGACCGTGCTTGTGATGATGGGAAAGTCTCTCCTCGCTTTCCACGACTGGTCTTTCCTACTTGGCCCGCAATTTTGCGCAGGTCTGGGCAACGGCCTCGTGCTTGGCTTACTGATGCTGCGATCCGGTCTCCTCCCTCGCCCCATGGCGCTCCTCGGTGTCATTGGAGGTCCGCTTGCATTCCTTGGGGGCGTGCTTGTATTGTTTGGGATTCTTCAGCCCATGAGCCCGGGACTCTTTGCACTCACGGCACTTGAAATCATCTGGGAGGTTTCTCTCACAGTCTATACGCTGGCTCTGGGTTTTAAAACCATACCCTCTGGACAAGTGGCCTAACAACGGGTATGCAATGAAGCGAGGAAAATTTCAATACTACACCGCGACAACGATCGATGGATTCATCGCGGACGAAAATCATTCGCTGGACTGGCTCTTCGAAATACAGGGAGGCAATTCGAGCTTCGCGGACTTCTTCGCGCAGTTGGGCGCGTTTGTGATGGGAAGATCCACATTCGACTGGATTGTAAAGCACGAAGACTTATTGAATCAACCTGAGAAATGGAAGCAATACCACGGAGACTTACCCTGCTGGGTGTTCACTCACAGGCCACTGCCACAGGTGCAAGGAGCATCGATTCGCGCGGCGACCGGCGACATTGCATCTGTCTGCTCCGAAATACTGGCCGCGGCCAACGGGAAGAATGTCTGGCTGGCCGGAGGCGGACAGCTCGTGGGATCTTTTTTTGACGCAGGCTTTCTAGATGAACTGATCTTTCAAATCGCACCCGTGACTCTGGGCAAGGGTGCGCCTCTCTTACCCAGAAGAATCACTTCGGCCGCACTGGAACTCATAGAAGCCAGACAAAATGGTCCGTTTATAGACGCGCGCTACAGTGTAATCAAATGATCAAGAAACTAACCGTGACAGGTGTGATCGGCGCTTGTGTCTGTATATACGAATGCTCCACTCCTGTGGTGACAAAACACGTTGCAGGAGACTCCGTCGCTTGCGTCGACCATTCTTCCCTGATCCTCTGGGGCACAGCATGGCGATCCAATCAGAAAGAGCCCGAAAGAAGGCGTTCCATCGCACGTCAGGCGATCACTAATTTCTTCACCACGAACTTTGCCATCGCGCCGGATTCGATCCTGGAACAGATCCAGGGCCGCGATCCGGTTGCCTTGTCGGATACGGAGATTCTGAACTTCGCGCAAACATCTACACACAAGTGGAGGCAAATCGTTCTTATCCGAGTAGAGGAACTGGGTCCGCTCATTGTCATCTATCCCTCCCCCATTCTATGGGAGGGTGGAACGGAAACCAGAATGCGAATCAGAGTCCTGGACATTGCTCCGCCAGCGCTCAAGACGGATGTGTCCCTTCATAGAAGGGACACAGGCGCTTTTGTTCTGCGTGGAACAGGGTCTCTCAATCATGACCTGGAGTTCACGCTCAAGGAAGTCTTCGGGGAGAAATGCGAGTCGCGACAGATTCGCTAGTCACTCGCCTAACATCTGATAAACGATTTCAAGGATAACAAAATGCCGGCAGAAAAAGAAGACAGTAACACCAGATATTTCATAGACATAGACCTTCTGTCGAGAAAAATCATCCAGATAAGTTACGCACAAAGACAGGGCTTGCCGCAGGACCTCCCGTTGCCCGCTCAAAGAGTGTTCATCACAAAAGGCCAGTTCAAGAAATTGCAGAAGAAACGGGACCTTGTGGAAACAAAACCAGCCCGGCGTCGGGACAAAAATGTATGAATGAATGGTCCATGGTCGCTCTGCGCATCGTGGCCATCGGAGTGGGCGCCACTCTTGTCATGGACCTCTGGACAATCATACTCAAACTATTTGGAGTTAAATCACTCAATTACGCGCATCTGGGTAGATGGATTGGGCACATTCCTCGCGGAAAGTGGATCCACGAGAGCATAGCCGGTTCTCCACCAATCAAAGGAGAACTCTGGATTGGGTGGTGCGCTCATTACTCCATTGGAATTGCGTTTGCTTCTCTTCTGGTAGCCATCTTCGGAGTACAGTGGACTCGCACTCCGAGTTTGGCGCCGGCCCTTCTGGTTGGCATTCTCACGGTCGTGGCGCCATTTTTCATTCTGCAGCCGGGACTGGGAGCGGGCTTCGCATCCTCCAAAACCCCCAATCCAGCCTTCAATCGAATCAAGAGCCTACTAACGCACACTGTCTTTGGATTCGGGCTGTATCTGGCCGGACTTCTAACGAGCTCACTGTAATCTCGATAGTCTCATCATTCCCTTTCGCCTAACAACTAATCAGATTGCAAGACGCGAATGGTATCGAAATATCAAACCAGATGTCTCCTAAACAAACAGTGGAAGAATGGGTGAAGAGATTCAATGCGGGAGATCTAAACGGCCTGATAGACCTGTACACAGAAGATGCGGTCAATCATCAGGTAGTCACAGAACCGCTCGTGGGCCGCGACTCCATTGCGCGCATGTTCAAGATTGAATTCGGCCGCGCGAAAATGGTCTGTATTCCAGAGCATATCCACGAGGCCGGTGACTGGGCGATTCTGGAATGGAAAGACCCCCTGGGTCTGCGCGGGTGCGGCTTCTTTCAAATTCGAGATGGTCGCATTGCTTTTCAAAGAGGCTATTTCGATCAACTTACGTTTTTCAAACTGCAGGGAATTCCAGTCCCTTCTGAATACCTGGGCTCAGAGTAGCCGAAGCTTATTTGCCGTCAGGCGACAATCTGACTCGCTCGCATAGAGAACACCATTCCTGGACAGGAGGATTTCCATGAAACAGATCATTTTCGCCTTGCTCTTGCCTCTCTTTACGGTATCGAGTTGCGGTTCCACGAATGCAGAATGTAAAAAGGCCAAACAGCAAGCACTGCAATTCGCAACTGCTTTCTGCCTGGCCATGGCTTCCACCTACACCCAGTCCTCCTATTACACACCAGGATCTTATTTCGCGTCTTGCTGGCTGGAATTCGGAGGACTCAGCGGCATGGGGTCCTGCAGCACAACAAGTTCGAGCAAAGACTGAGATTGGACCTTGAAGAATCAAACAAAGATCCTCCTATGTTTCTCCTTTTTATCCCTGACGGGATGTTCGCACGTAGTGGCAGCATTCATTGTAAACTTTCAGGACTCGCCTGCAACCGTCCAGTTCTGGTCTGTCACCACCCCGGGCCGCCAGTGCTTTGGTGAACTTCAACTCCTTCCGCTCGTGGACGGAACCTTTTCCCCGGACTCTGTCTATTCGTCTGCATCGCAGATCGATCTGAAAACCGAAGGAGATCACAGAACGATTGCGTTGCCGGCGCGTACTGCCCTTCTTCTCGATCGAGAATTGAACCGGTGGGATCTCCATTGCGTCGCGCAAATTTCCAAACTCAAAATCATAACACCTCAGGGAACCATAGAGTACACAGATGGAGAAGTAACGCGGGCGTTTGAGAGAACGCGGGCGCACAGTGATTCATTCATTCTATCCATACGCCCGGACGCGCGTAAGCAATCCTTTAGAAGCAGGAAAGATCCTCTTGCCAGTCACACCTGGCGGATCGATGGTTGAACGCAACCGGAGAAATTCATGCGAAAGCTGATTTTTGGAATCAACATCACAGCAGATGGACACTGCAGCCACACAGACGGAATCGCAGACGAAGAGTTGCACGAATACTTCACAGAGCTTCTGCGAGCGACGGACACCATCCTGTACGGTCGCGTCACATACCAGCTTATGGTTCCGTTCTGGCCTGACGTGGCCAAAAACCAGTCTATGTCCAGGACATCCAATGAATTCGCGCGCGTTTTCGATTCTCTGGACAAGATTGTATTTTCGCGCACCCTGAAGCAAGCAGAAGGAAATGCAAGAATCGTCCGTGAGAACCTCGAAGGGGAAGTGATCGCACTCAAACAAAAACCAGGTAAGCCAATCTGTGTGGGCAGTCTCAGCATCGCATCTCAGCTATCGCGAGCCGGACTCATTGACGAATATCATTTTGTGGTTCAACCTGTGGTTGCGGGCAAAGGACCGCGGCTGTTTGACACTATAAAACAGGATCAATCGATTCCCCTGGAACTACTGGAGAGCAAACGATTTGCTCAGGGGCAGATGGCCCTTCATTATAGAAAGCGAACATGAAGCTCTGGGACACCATCAACAAACCCATTACCAGAAAAGCATTTCTGGCAACTTTTGCTGGTGCATTTTACACTGCTGCCGTTGAACGCTACTGGATCGCGGTCAATGAATACAACATTTCATTTCCCCGCCTGCCCCGACAGTTCGATGGATTTAGAATTGGCTTTCTATCGGACATTCACCTGGGACTCTTCATGCCAGGGGCCTGGGTGGATGCAATCGTAGACCGCGCCAACGCACTGGGGGTAGACGCACTGGTCCTGGGTGGCGACTATGTTCACGCGCGCAAGACGGATCATGAGCTATTGCTCGTGTGGTCCAAACTGAAAAAACTGAGCGCTCCCTCCGGAGTGTTTGCGGTGAACGGCAATCACGATCACTGGGCCAATCACGATCTCCCCTTGCGATTGCTCGATTCGAGTGGCTTTTCCGTGCGTCATAAAGTGGCCACAGTGAAAAGAGGGCGCGCGACCATCGCGATTGCAGGTGTAGGAGATTTGTGGGAAGACGAGTTTCTGCTCGACGAGACTCTCAAAGACATCCCCGATTCTGTGTTCAGAATTGTTCTCGCGCACAATCCGGATTCCGCGGACCTACCGCACACATCTCGCGTCGATTTGTTTCTATCAGGACACACGCATGGAGGCCAGGTTCGAATTCCCTTCCTCAACTGGTCTCCCGTGATTCCAGTCAAAAACAAGGCCTATGATCTGGGCTTGAAGCAAAACACTGCGGAAGAAAAGATATTCATCTCCAAAGGACTGGGTTGGGCCATTCTGCCGATCCGGTTCAATGTCAGACCTGAAATAGCAATCATCACTCTGAGAAGTGCTGAGCCTTGAGTTAGGCGAAAGAATTCGTTGCGAATCAGAAAGCCCCGCCAAATTCTGAACCCATGAATCCAAACGTAGTGGGCATTGGCGGAATTTTCTTTCGCGCGCAGGATCCAAAGAAACTGGCTGCGTGGTACGAAGAGCATCTTGGAGTGGCGCGATCTGATAGCAGCCAGCCATGGGAGAGTTCTCAGGGAATCCTGGTGTTTGCTCCGTTCAAAAAGGATTCGAACTACTTTCCAGCAGAACAAGCACTCATGGTGAACTTTCGCGTGCAGAAAATGGATGAACTGCTGGCAGAACTGGCGGCAAAAGGGGTTCGCATAGACGAGAAACGTCAGGATGAATCCTACGGCCGCTTTGCCTGGATCTACGACATCGAAGGAAACAAAATCGAACTCTGGGAACCGCTCTGATCCCGCGGTTCATCGCGTCAGATAGAATCTGGCGCCTTCGCGTTGTTAGTCGAGTTTGGACAGGTCTCTCACTGCTCCGCGATCAGCGCTCGTAGCAAGCATCGCGTATGCCTTGAGAGATGCGGAAACTTTCCTGGGGCGAACCTCGGCCGGTTTCCACGCAGAAGATCCTCTTGCCAATTCCGCGGCACGTCTTGCTTCCAGTTCGGAATCAGAAAGAAGAACATCAATCGAACGATTGGGAATATCAATGCGAATGCGGTCTCCATTCTTGATGAGTGCAATCGCTCCACCGGAAGCTGCTTCCGGAGATACGTGACCAATGCTCAGACCAGAGGTTCCTCCAGAGAATCGACCATCCGTCAACAGGGCGCACGCCTTTCCCAGTCCCTGCGATTTTAGATAACTGGTTGGATAAAGCATTTCCTGCATTCCTGGCCCGCCCTTTGGACCTTCGTATCGAATCACCACTACGTCGCCTGTTTTGACTTTGTGGTTCAGTATATCGTCTACAGCCTGGTCTTGACTTTCCACCACGTACGCAGGCCCTTCAAACAACCAGCAGCTTTCATCCACACCGGAAGTCTTAACCACACAGCCATCCGGCGCTATGTTTCCTTTGAGCACCGCCAGACCACCTTCGCGGCTGTATGCATGCTCTACAGAACGAATGCAACCTTCCGCGCGATCGCGGTCCAGATCTGGCCAGCGAGTTGCCTGGCTAAAGGCAACCTGCGTTGGAATCCCAGCGGGACCGGCGCGATAGAAGCTAGAGACGGCCTCCGACGGTGATTGTGCGATGTCCCATTTTTCAAGAGCTTCTCGAAACGTTTTGCTGTGAACTGTAGGCAAATCTGCGTGAAGCAATCCACCGCGGTTGAGTTCTGCCAGAATTCCCATCACGCCGCCTGCGCGATGAACGTCTTCCATATGATACTTTGGAGTATTGGGAGCCACCTTGCACAACTGAGGCACTTTTCTACTCAAACGATCTATGTCGAGCATGGTGAAAGGCACTCCGCCTTCCTGTGCGGCAGCTAATAGGTGTAAGATGGTATTTGTGGAGCCACCCATGGCAATGTCCAGGGACATTGCATTTTCAAATGCTTGAAAATTTGCAATCGAGCGAGGAAGCACGCTTGAGTCATCTTGTTCATAGTATCTTTTTGTGATTTCAACAATGCGACGACCGGCTTCCAGAAACAGCTCTTCGCGGTCTGCGTGAGTGGCAAGCATCGATCCGTTTCCTGGTAGAGACAGGCCCAGCGCTTCCGTCAGGCAATTCATCGAATTGGCTGTGAACATTCCAGAGCACGAACCACACGTAGGGCATGCAGATCGTTCGTATGCTTCTACTTTCTCATCGCTTGCGTTTTTGTCTGTGCCAATTACAATGGCGTCCACCAGATCCAGCTTATGCTCTGCGAGTCTGGTTTTCCCGGCCTCCATGGGCCCGCCGGATACAAACACAACTGGAATGTTGAGTCGCATAGCAGCCATGAGCATGCCGGGAGTGATCTTATCGCAATTCGAAATGCAGACAATCGCATCCGCGCAGTGCGCGTTGACCATGTACTCCACAGAATCCGCTATGATGTCCCTGCTGGGAAGGCTGTAGAGCATGCCATCATGGCCCATCGCAATTCCGTCATCTACTGCGATCGTATTGAATTCTTTTGCAACCGCGCCTGCCTTTTCAATTTCACGAGCCACAAGTTGACCCAGATCTTTCAAATGGACGTGACCGGGAACAAACTGAGTAAAGGAATTTGCAATGGCAATGATGGGTTTGCCAAAGTCAGAGTCCTTCATTCCGGTGGCGCGCCACAGTGCGCGGGCGCCGGCCATATTGCGGCCAGCAGTGGTGGTTCTAGAGCGATAAACAGGCATGACGATTTCCAGAACCACACCTGCATTCGGCACCATGCCGGACAATAAAATATCCCATTTCGCTTGATCCGTACAGGCAGATTGAAACTACAACTCAGGTCATCGAATATGAAGAAGAATACAAAAGGCCAGAAGGCTTCGCCCGCTAAATCAGGGGACATTCTTGCTACTCTGCAAGAACGCTTTGAAAAGAACATGGCTCGCCACAGGGGAATTTCGTGGACAAGCGTCCAGGCAAGACTCGCAAAATCTCCGGCTAAAATGCGATCTCTGAGCGCGATGGAAGAATCGGGTGGAGAACCAGACGTAATCGCTCTCGATAAGAAGACAGGCGAAGTAATCTTCTTTGACTGCTCTGCAGAAACCCCTTCTGGGCGCAGAAGTCTTTGCTACGACAAAGAAGCGCTCGCATCCAGGAAGGAACACAAACCCAAAGACAGCGCCGTGAACATGGCAAATGCGATGGGCATCGAGCTACTCACAGAAGAGGAATACAGACAACTCCAGGAGCTCGGCGAATTTGACACGAAAACGTCCAGCTGGGTGAAAACGCCGGCGGATGTGAGGAAACTGGGAGGGGCCGTCTTTTGCGATCGTCGCTACGGTAGAGTTTTCCTTTATCATAACGGAGCAGAGTCTTATTACGCGGTGCGAGGCTTTCGCGGATCTCTCAGGATATAATCATGCAAAAACTTGTAGTTCGTTGTTTCTCCATTTCAGTCGACGGCTTTGGCGCCGGGCCAGAGCAGAGCCTGGAAAATCCACTTGGGATTGGAGGCAGAGATGTACACAGCTGGTTTTTTCCTACCAGGACATTTCAACAAATGTTCGGCGAAAGCAAAGGGGAAACAGGAGTAGATGACGATTTCGCCGCGCGCGGATTTGAAAACATTGGCGCAAACATACTCGGCCGAAACATGTTCGGTCCCATTCGCGGCCCCTGGCCCAACGACGAATGGAAAGGCTGGTGGGGTCCAAATCCACCGTATCACAGTCCGGTCTTTGTTCTCACTCACCATGCGCGCCAGTCCATTCCGATGGAAGGCGGGAACACTTTTCATTTTGTAACAGATGGAATCGAATCCGCGCTCAAGCAGGCATTCGCCGCAGCCAATGGAAAGGATGTGCGATTGGGCGGAGGAGTTTCTCTTGTGCGCCAGTACTTAAACAAAGGTCTGATCGATGAGCTCCACGTTGCCATCTCCCCGACCATTCTGGGATCAGGAGAAAGACTTTTCGAGGGCGTGGACCTGGTGGCTCTGGGTTATAAAATCACAGAGCACGTAACTACAAAGAATGCGACGCACATTGTTCTAACCAAATGATTTGAGCATGGAGTTTGAAATTCGCAAAGCCCGCTCCCTGGACGAAGATGAAGTCTACGGGCTTGTGCGAAATTTCGCAGTATCGTTTCAACCAGACAGAGTCACCTTTTCAAACTCGTTTGAGAAATTGATCCGCGAAGAATCCGCTCGCGTACTCGTGGCCGTGTCACAAAAGACGATTGTGGGTTACTTGCTTGGATTCACTCATCTTACTTTCTTTGCAAACGGAAGCGTTGGATGGATAGAAGAAATTATGGTGAATGAAAGGTTAAGACGCCAGGGAATCGCACGGGCACTTACAGTAGATTTCGAACAATGGGTTACATCCAGAGGAGGAAAGCTAGTTGCTCTGGCAACGAGACGCGCCTCCGATTTTTATCGCTCCATTGGTTACGAAGAATCAGCCATCTATTTCAGAAAGAAACTCACTACTCCGGCGGTAGGGCAGACCGGGTTCGACTAAAAGCGGCTAACGGCACAAACGCGCAAAGGATGATCCATGGACTCAAATAGCATCTATCTACAAGAAACCATCCGCGTATTTCGTCAGTACAAGGAACTTGCAGACAAAGCGATCGCGCAACTGGACAAAGATGAATTCTATTTCAAAGATTTCGGACCCCGGTCTCCGTCCATCGCTTCGATTGCAAAGCATGTTTCCGGAAACCTTCTATCGCGGTGGACGGACTTCTTGACCACGGACGGAGAAAAAGAAAATCGAAATCGAGACGGCGAATTCGTAATTCAATCCGGCGAAACCAGAGCGGTCCTGACCGCATTCTGGGAAAAAGGATGGGCTGCGCTACTGGATACTCTTTCCTCCCTTGGGCCTGCGGACGTATCGCGCACCGTGACCATCCGCGGAGAGCCGCACTCAGTGCCTCTGGCCATCCAGCGATCTCTCGCACACACCTCATATCATGTTGGTCAAATTCTATACCTGGCGCGACTGGCAAAAGAGGGAGAATGGAAATGGCTTACGATTCCACCGGGAGCAAGCGCACAGTTCAATCAGGCAATGGCGGGCCAGTTTCCCAAAAAGTCGCCCAGAACGATTTTCCATATCATTTCGCGCGATGACTGGATGGCCGCGGGGCTCGCCGGCTCTGTTCGCCCTTCAAGTCTGGAGACAGAGGGATTTGTGCATTGTTCTACGGCGGATCAAGTGGCGGAGACTGCAAACCTGTTCTTTTCCGAAGCGCATGACCTTCTTCTACTGGAAATAGAAGAGGATCGCCTAACGGCTGATATACGGTTCGAGGCGCCTTCGGATGCAAAATCGTCTAACGCTCTTTTCCCCCACGTCTACGGCCCAATCAATCTAGATGCGGTGACAGCAGTTCACACTCTCCATCCAGATTCGCGGGGCAGATTTCAATTTCCAACCGGAAGCGCATGATCGATCTACAAAACATTCAATTCAAGTGTACAGAGCCAGTGGATCCGTCCATGGAAGCCAGACTCCCTGAGGATCTTCGCACCGTTCTCCATAAGATCAACGGCTTCACTGCGTTTCGCGGAGGTCTTCATGTGCGAGGTGCATGCGTCGCTCCTTCCTGGCATTCCCTGGAAACCATCTGGGATGGAAAATTCAGCCTGAGGCGAACGTATGAACTACTGGGCGAAAAAGACATTCCGTTCGCGGAAGACTGCATGGGAGATCAGTTCATACTCAGAGACGGAATGGTGTACAGGCTCACGCTCGAGACCGCGTTTCTCGATCCGCTTGGTCTTTCCCTGGACGGTTTCTTTGCCAGTGCAAACGAGGACCCGGTGGAGTTCTTGCAAATGCACCCTCTGCTTCGCCTTGAAAAAGAGGGAAAGAAACTCGAGCCAGGGCAGCTCATCCACGCGTTTCCACCCTATTGCACAAAGGAATCGGCACAGGGAGTGTCTCTCAAGGCAGTGGAAGCGAATGCCCAGATTGACTTTGAACTGGATTTCTTCCGTCAGATCCGAGATATTGAAGACGGCGGCCAGATCCGCATCCGTGTCATTGACTGAGACAGAAAGCAAAATTCCGCTTTGACAATCTCCTGGAATGGTGGGAGAATGATTTATGAGCAAAGAGACGCTCAGCTTCATCAGCAGAACGGCACAGGATGACATCTTTGAAGTTGTCTTCGCGTCCTATTTGAAGAAGGACTTCATTTCGCGTGCGCTCACTCTGATTCATGACTCAAAGCTGATCATGAGATCGCTGCGTTTTCATTCAAACGACGGCGGCATAGCAGTCTGGGAAAACGGAAAAGGCATCATATCTGCAAATAGCTGGGAGGATGAAGATGCGGGAATCGACCCTGATTCTTTGATGCGCTTTCGCTTTCCCCTTCTCAACGGAGCCATCGCCCCGGATCTGGCCCGCGAGACCATCATCCACGACGTCATCAGCCATCTGCCCAACGGCGAACTTGCTTCTATTTTGTTAAAAATTTCAAAAACAAAAAAGTGGAAAGAGCCCCTGCCGTCGTCCTATCTAGAGATTTTATGATTCGCACAACACTGCTTGTACTTACGTTCGCCGTCTGTCTGGGACTGCATGCGGAGGAAACTTCTCCGGTTCAGCTGGAGTGGCAAAGCTTCAGAATTTTTTCTACTGGAAGCGATGACAGACATCTTCTAGTATTCCAGAAAAAGAAGGATCCAGGCCCCCTGCTCCGTTTGCAGGCGTGGGATTATGGACACCAGAGAATCATGAACGTAGCCCCCATGCGCGGAACATCAGGAGAACTACTCTACGCGCAAACGTTTGATCGCGGAGAAAGCGGAGGATCAATCACTCTTACTTTCTTCAAAGCATCCGGTGACGCAGTGCAGCCACTTCCATTTGAAATCGCGCGAAGCGGATACAATGCGCCTGAAGTGCAAAGCGGGAGCGGACCCTCAAGAATCCTGATTCCCTGCGAAGCATTTTACGGAAAGAGAGTGGGTCCTTTTTCGCTGACTGGAGTCTACGTGAGCGGCCACGGATTGAGCATGATCCCTAGAATCGCAGTGATGGATCAGGCCCAGGGTAAAGTGAATCTCAAAGATGTTACTTTTTCTACGGGCGTGCGAAACGTACTCAATGGCTTTCTCGTTCAAAGCGAAAAAGCACTCGGGGAACAATCGGGAAAAACCTGGGAAGGCGCGGAAGGTCTGCAACTCGCAGCAGGACTCGCAACCTATTACTATTTCAAAATCAAACTGGGAGAAGAGGCAGACGCTCTTGCAAAGATCACCAGGGCTGGAATCAAGATTCTGGATTCTGACCAGGAGAAATCTTCGCCTGCGATCCACGCAGCAGACTGGCTAAAAACTTCCAGGGCAGACATCGTGCGATTTGGCGATGCGGAAAAACTGGCAGAGTGAATGTGAGTCACCTGGCCGAAGGCATGCCCGAAAGGAACAATTAAACTTGACTGAAGCTCATCAAATGCTTCCTTCCGCACATGAGCTTCGCCCAGGACAACAAGAGTGAAAACGATCGCCTGAGGGCCATCATGGCCCGACTCACAGACCATCACTGGTCATTGGATCTGGGTGGTGACTGGACTGTAGGTACACTTCTGTGCCATCTAGCGTACTGGGATCGCATGACTTCTGTGCGAATTAAGAAATGGATGGGCGATGGAACTCTCACTGCAGTTCCAGACGCCGACAACATTGAATGCATCAACAATTCAGTTCGATTCTTGAGCCGCGGCGTCGGCAGAGTGGAAGGAATTCGAACAGTGCAGGAAGCTGCAGACGAAATTGATTCGATTGCTCTTTCTCTGAGCCCGGATCAACTCAACTTCCTGGAAGCAAATGGGCGCGACCGGTGGTTCAGGAGATCTCTGCACAGGCAGCATCATCTGGCAAGAATCGAAAAAGCTCTGCTTTGATGCATGAGCATGATGCCGGAGATTTTTACTTCCAGGATCAAATTGCGTGCATTTCGGGAGTCCGACCTGGATGAATTTGCGGCCATGAACGCAGATGAAAGGGTGATGAAGTATTTTCCGGCCACTCTGACCAGACAGGAAACCATCGAACTCATGAGGCGAATCGACGATCATGAAAAGAAACACGGGTTTACTCTCTTCGCGCTCGAAGATATTTCCACCGGTAAGTTTTTTGGCTTCACCGGAGCTGCCGTTCCCGCTTTTGATGCGCACTTCACTCCGTGTGTGGAAATTGGCTGGAGACTTGCGTTTGATTTTCAGGGCAAAGGCCTGGCCACGGAAGCAGCTCTTGCAACCGTGAACTATGCATTCGCACATCTGGGAGTGAGTGAACTCGTATCTTTTACATTCAAAGGCAACTTGCCTTCTCGTCGCGTCATGGAAAAAATTGGAATGGCTTACCATCCAGAGGAAGACTTTCTTCATCCTCAACTCGCGCGCGAGCATCATCTTGCACCACACGTATTGTACCGGAGAAAACGTTGAAAGTTCAAAAAAAGAGAATCGCTGAGCTGGAGAGTTTCGTAGTAGAGGGAAAAGACAAAGGTCCGGTTGTCGTTCTATGTCATGGTTTTGGGGCAAATGCGCAGGATCTATTGCCACTGGCAGAAGCGCTCAGCGCGCCGGCCGGCACTACATGGATCTTCCCGGACGCACCCATTGAATTTCCAATCGGCCCAGGAAGAATGGGCAGAGCCTGGTTTCCACTGGTCGCAGAAGAAATCGCACGGCTTGCCGCGACTGGAAAGCATCTGAATTTTTATGAAGTAGTTCCTCCAGGCCTCGAAGCATCCAGAAAAAAACTAGAAGCTCTGATCCACGAGACCGGGAGACCTGCGAATCTGATCACGTTAGGCGGCTTTAGCCAGGGGTCGATGCTTGCCGTAGACACATACCTTCACGCTTCTGAAACCATGGCAGGACTGGTCATCATGTCTGGAAATCTAATCTGTCGCGATCAGTGGACACGACTCGCACCAGCGCGAAGAGGAAGCCAGTTCATACAATCTCATGGATTGATGGATCCAGTGCTACCCTACGAAAATGCGAAAAGACTCGAAACGGTCCTTCGCGAAGGCGGCCTATCCGGAGAATTCATTTCTTTCTCCGGCGGCCATGAGATTCCGCAGGGTGTAATAAAGAAAGTAAGCCTGTACCTCACGCGCTGATCGGAATCATTTTCCTTTTTTGGCGCGTTTTGTAGATCCTTCCGCAGCTGAAGTCACAGCCACCGGCACTTCGATTTCAGACGGGTCTGCCTTTGCAGTCCCACCGTGTCTGAGCCTCAGTCTCTCTATCAATGCCGGATAACGGGAGTTGAGAAGAGCAAGAAGTGCAGGAAGAAACACTAGCATGGCAATCGTCATGGCACTGAGGCCAAGGAAAGCAAGATAGCCCATAGAGCGAAGCCCTGGATGAGTGGCCGATGCGATGGCCCCCCAGCCCGCCAGAGAAGTCAGCGCCGAGCCCAGACCGGCCACACCCGTATGGAACATGGTCTGGAAGATGGAGCCAGATTCCATAAAACGATAGAAGAGGAAAAACCCGTTGTTGATTCCGTATCCGATTACAATGGGTAAAACCGCTACATTGAAGTAGTTCACTTTGACATTGAATATGGCCATCAGACCGATCATCAGCACAAGGCCTGCAATCATAGGAACCAGAGCAATCAGAGTAGAGCGCAAGTCGCGAAAGCTAAGATAGAGCAAAGCCACCACAAGAGAAAGACTCATCAAGATGATGGTTTTGGATTCTTCCAGAACCAGATTCGCAAATCGAGCTACAATCAAAACGGATCCGGTTCCCTGCACAGACAGCTTTTCATTTTGCAATGCCTCTACATTCGCAAACGGTCTGTGCTTGAGGATGGTTTCAATCGCAAGATCAGAGAGTCCCGTTGATTTCAAAAACTTCTGATCTCCAGAATTGGCTGCAAACAGGGCGAGCGATACTTCTCTTTCAGTGAATTCCATTCCATCCAGGCTCACCTTCTTCGCTGCGTCTCCGCCTGCTTTCTTGCGAAGCGCCACTTCGAGTTTTGGAGCAAAGTACGCGAGGCTCTTGAGAGACTGACGCCCCACAATAGGAACACTGATTTTCCCGGTCTGTCTCTCCATTTGATTGAGGCCATCTACGGTGTAGAGTTTGCTTGCAACCGGATAAAAGAAAGTCAACCAGCCCTTCTCTTTGGACTCCGGCTTGCTTTCGAACTGGCTGATGGTATCTTTCGGAAGGTCTTTGACTCCAAACGGCTTCTGCCCTATGATCGTCTGATAGATTGGATAGAAATGCCTGTACTGCGGAGGCAAGATGCCTGGCTTAATCTGGCTTGAGTCCGCACGAAACTTCTGCATCAGCTCACTATTCTGCACCTGCTGCTGGTAAGGTGGAACGTAAGCCCAGATAGAAATCGTCTGCGCTACAATGTCCGCCACTGCAGGAGTCGGCGGTTCAAAGTGTTCAAACAGCGCGCGGGCCTCATCCAGGGATTTGGTCGCAATCACGGCAGGAGAACCTGTCAGTTCATAGCGAAGGGCGATTTCTTCCTGCAGTCTTTCGGAGGCGATGTTGTAGTCGATCATGTTTCTGGAGTCATTGTCCCACTTCACGCGCGTGAAACCAAAGCTAGATGCGATCACAGACAGAACCATGATTGCGAGTAAAATGCGCGCAATGCGCGGAACATTCACTCTCTTGTGCCAGCGCTCCTCCACTTCCTGGTCGTGTAACTGGTCTTCGCGCGCATGTCTCTTGAGTAGATTGGGGAAGATTCTTTGAAAAATTGCCAGAATCAAAGGAGTCAGAAAGAACATGCATAGAAAGGTAATGACGATTCCGTACGCAGAAATCATTCCAAATTCGCTGAAACCTTTGAAGCGAGAAATGATCAATGTCGCAAATGCAGCGGTCATGGTGAGCACTGCGAAGAATGCAGCCGTTCCAGTATGGAGGATGGCTCCTGTCATTGCTGGCACAAAATCTGGGTTCTGATCGTACTCTTCTCTGAAGCGAAAGATCAACTGAATTCCAAAATCGATTCCAAGCCCTGCTAGAATCCCACCAAAGATGGAAGTGATGAGATTGAGTTCTCCAATGATGAGGTAGGTCATTCCGTAAACAATCACAATGGAATAGACCAGAGACAGAAGCATGGCCAGAATGTAGCTGGGTCTTCGGACAAACACAACCAGGATCACTGCAATTCCAATGAGAGCCCAGATCAGAGTGGGCTTGGACGAATTTTCAATGGAATCATATGCGTCTACGTAGAGAACATAGGCTCCGGTCATGCCGACTTCGATTCCTCTTTCTCCGAATTTATTTCGTGCTACAATTTCGCGAATCTTCGCTACGTAGTCCCTGCTCTTTTGAATCTCATGCATGCTGAAGCGAGGTTTGATGATCAGAGTCATCATCTTTCTATCCGGGGAAACGTAATAGTCGTCTGTGATTTCCTTTTTCCCAATGCGTTTGTACTTTTCGATGAGATCAGAGAGCTCCAGTTTGTACTCCGGCTGGCCTAGATCGATGTAGAAGGGACTCGATCTTTCAATCATCTCGTCGCGCTTGATCGAAATCCTACGAAACGCTTCCTTCAGGTCCGGCGTCTTTACGAAATAGAGAATGCGTTCCTTGATCGCGCGAAGGTCCGCTTTATATAGAACATACTGAGTTTCGGGCAATTGCTTGAGCTCCGTGTTGAGCTCATCGCTTGCCTTCTTCAGAAGCTCAGCCTTCTTCAAATTCACAGGCATCAGTTTCTTATACTCTACGTTTGCCTGAGCCAGAAACTCCACAGCTTCCTTGTCGCGGCTCTGCCTGGTTGCAGTGAGCGCTTTGTCAAAGAGTGTATCCCCGGCGTCGCGGTCCGTAGGTCTCAGGGTCACCAGAACATAACCCGTCCCGCCAATCATATCCGTGACTCGCCTTGCTTCTATGACTTCCGGAAGATCAGACGGCAGTAAGTCCAGCTGGTTGGAGTTGATCTTCACCTGGTAGGCAAAGTATACAGACGCAGCCAGCAGAACCATGGCGACGAGTCCGCTCCACAGCGGCCGCCTCAGATAGAAGTCACAAAAACGGGAAATCAGATTTCGCATGATATGATCGAAACATTTTACGACGGCCCTGTTGCGCAATTCATTTGCATCCCACTCTAAGTTTCCGCTCCGAGGGCTTCCGTGAATAATGCTTGATGGATGCTTCGCACTTAGAACCCTGCGAGATGCCAAAGCCGGTTCCATTTGCCTTCAGCATCCCGATGAAAGTCGCCTGGGGCGATATGGACGCATTCGGCCACGTAAACAACGTAAGCTACGCGCGGTATTTTGAAACGGCTCGCGCAGAGTTCTTTTCCAGCTTTCGTCTGTGGGCCGCGAAGCTAGACAAGCAGTCCTCCGGACCTGTTCTCATCCATATGGACCTGGACTATCGCAAACAAACTGTCTATCCCGAAACACTCAGCATCACAGTGGGCATCACAAGTGCTTCCCGTAGATCTTTTTCCATGGGATGTTCTATGTGGAATGAAAAGCAGGAATGTGTACTGACTGCAACCGCAGATTTCATGTGGTTTGATTTTGATGCCGGAAAACCATCTACGATCCCGGAACAATTCCACAAACTCGCTCTGGCGGAAGCGGAAAGAAGAAAGGAACGTTAGGCGCTATCCTGCCAGGGAATTGCGAAAAGACTCTAGAAAAGAATCAAACGTGCGGCTCTCCCAGCGATTCGAGTCATGATTCAAAACAAAATGCATCCGGCCCTCAAACGTGGTGACTGTGACAAAGACTGGTTGCGTGATCATAGGATGCACAGTAAAGCTCATGGATTCCACTGCTATCTTCTGGAACACGGGAGGACTCACAATTCCAACGTTGCTCAGTACGCTTGCCTGAACACCGCGCTGCATCATCGTTGCAAACAGTGTAAGGCCCTTTGGATTAGAAAGGAGAGTGACCGGATCAGGAAGTGCCTCGTAGAATTGCAGAAACGCATCTGAGGCCAGTTCACTTCTTATGTGCTGAGAAAGTTCTCGCGCAACCGTTCCCATTTCTGTGGCCGCGATTGCAGTCGTGACCAGGCTAATGCACAGCTCCAACCCGGCATCTGGGGCACCGCCGTAGAGCCTCGAGCGAACGTCTGCCGGAGTTGAAAGAGCCAGGGTGTGACTGCGATCATCTCCAAATAAGCTAGAAAGAGAAAGAATTTGTGCCGCACCAATCCAGCCGTGCACCGTGCATTTGTTCTCGCGCGCCCGCGACACGAGCCTGGAAGTCTCCTCCTTCTCCAGGGTGAAGCAATCCATCTGCGGAGAAGAAGGCTGCGATCTCTTTGCAAACCAGGGCATGGAGTCTGTTGTCAAACGAGGGCTCTTCGCATTGCGAAGAAAAGGAGCAAAACGATCCGATGGAAATTCTCTCCTCTCTGTTTCTAATTGCGCCGGATACTGGTCCAGGCGACGCAAGAAATCCAGCATGAATGAAAACCCGGACCTTCCATCTGCCACGCTATGATGAAACGTGATGGCGATCTGAAAGACTGCCCTTTCCAGATCGTGAACGGTCACTCGCCAGAATGCACCTGGAAACGAGAATGGAAGAATCAACTCACGCGCGAAGTCTTGTGTCCAATCGCCACTGGTGCGCTTCACAGCAACCTTTCCCTCTGCGCGAACAAAGACAGGTTTGCCAGAAGAAACATCAACGCTCGCCTGAGCCATTGGATAAGAATCCATCATCTGATCGCAGACAGCAGAAAGAGCCGCATCAGAAACTTCCCCTTTGCATTTCGCAAATACAGCGAAGTTCATAGAGGAGACTTCGCTCAAGAGCCAGAAACTGGATTCAGCCCGATTGAGTTCACGCCATGCAGATGGGGACATTGTGCAATGCTTCTTGCGAATGAGAATCAAGCATTCGTTTTTTTACTATCGCGCGATCTTTCAATTTTCCTTGCGCGAAGAGGTTTCCATCTTTTTTGAGATTGTGCGACCCACATTCAGACCACTCTTCCTTTCCCTCATTTTCGCCCTTACCCAGGCACTGCACGCAGCCCCGGACAAAGACGCGAAGAAGGATGATTCTGGCTTTTATACGTTTGGCCTTCAGCTCATGTTCTGGACCGGCCTCAATCGAGATTTCTACAGCTCGGATCTCGAAACGCGCTTCTTTCGCGATGATATCTTGCGTGGCCAAAACACCGCCCAGCCAGTGGCAGCGGCACAGTACAACAACAAATGGGTAAGCAAACCACAGTTCAACCTCCCTGTGCGAGGAACATTCTCTCCTGGATTTCTTCCCCAGTTGAACCTCGAAGGAGCCTACTACCGCGAGCGCGGGAATATTACGTACTACGGATTGTCGGATCTGCCCGCGCCTGACCGAACTCACATCGTAGAACTCAGCGGTTTTGACAGGTCCACCACCACGTTTGGCGCCGCGTATAATTTTTTAGGTTACTTTAGAGTGGACCCGATGTCCCTTCTTGCCCTTCGCGGAGGATACATTCGAGAAAGCACTGACTTCAATTTCAAACCTCTTTCTTTTGCAACGTCAGGCGTCATTGTTTCCCTCTTTGACAATCCATTCCACGCAGTCGCATCCGGATGGTATGGTGGCATTGAGTTAACTCTCCCCATATGGCAGAAATGGTCCGCCACTCTGAAAGTGGATAGAAGCGAAGCGCTTCACGGCAATATGCAATACGAAAAGATCCAGCTCCAACCTGCAAGCGGTGGGATTCAGGCAACCTACGACCGAGCTGAGTCGCGATATCGCCTTGCGCGAACAGATAGAATGGCCGCCGTCAACTACCACATAACGTCTGACTTCAAAGTGACCGTGGGTTACAGAGAAGTAATCTACGACGTGAGTTACCCGGGCTTCTTCAGCTATTCTCTCACAAACGCAGGCGGTGCAGTCCAGGTATTTCCAGTTACAGAATTCATTCTGGACTACTTCAACTATCAGGAAACCAGGCGAGAGAGAATTGGAAACGCCATGTTCGCATTTGAAAAGATTTTTGTATTTTGAAAGCACGGGGAACACTGATCGTCTTTGACATTGACGGCACTCTCACAGATACTGCGGGGCTGCACGGCAAATTCATCGCCCAGTGCCTTTTGGACAGCGGGGTTTCCAGTTTCAATTCAGACTGGAACTCGTACGCACATCATACAGATTCTCACATTCTCAGACACATTTACGAAATCCAGAATGGTCGAGCGTTTTCGAAAGAAACCATCCGCTCCTATGACTTACTCCTCGAGAGACGATATCGCGAACTGCACAAACACGTCCCAATCTCACAGATCACAGGCGCCACAGACCTGCTCACTGCTCTTGCGCAGTATGAAATTCCTTTCTGTTTTGCGACAGGGGGCCTGAGAAAATCGGCGGAGCTGAAACTGATAGCAGCCGGAATTCCATTTGATCCCTCTCAGATCAGTGCGGCCAATGATTTTGAAACCAGAATTGAAATCGTAAGAGATTCAGTCCGTCGAAGAGCGGAGAAATCGGCACATCCCGTTTCCAGAATCATTTCTGTGGGAGATGGCCCGTGGGATCTAGAGACCGCACAGGAGGCGGGAATCGATTTTGTGGGGGTGACAATGAATGCAACTCCGCCTTCGTTCTGTTCCAGTCGTCCTGTGATCTGCTCTGGAAATCAAGAAAGCCTCTTGAAGTTGCTGGACTATTTGTAAGCAAAGACTCTCCTTGATCATGCGATCAAACTCTCTCTACTGGATCGTCCTTTTCTTCGTCGGCTTGCTTGCCCGGAGCGCGCAGGCAGAAAACGGGCCGCTGCGAATCGATTCACTCAAAGACTGCTCATCAGTGCACACTGGATTCTTTGTATACTACCCGGTGGAAAGCATGCCCATCATCATTGAAAGAGGAGAAAGAACGCAAATCCAGCACAGAGTATTTGGGAAATTTTATAAAATAGAACGAATAGATTGGACGGCGAGTTGCTCTTATTCTTTGAGAACCATAGAAGTGCACGATCCACTTCTCCAGGGGGAGAAACAATCTCCATCCACCATCGAAGTCACTGCCATCCACGAAAACTCATACGAATACAAAGAGCTTACGAACGGAAAAGAAGAAACAGGGACCATTCAATTTGCGCGAGATCTGGATTCCATAAAAAAGAAACAGCTGGCAAGTCCGATCAATCAATCCGTGGGAGACGAGGATCTATTGAAGGCGTGTCAGACGGGTCGTGCTTCTGAAATTCAGAAACTTCTCAATCAGGGGGCCAACCCGAACGTCAAAGATAAGAATGGCTTCACATGCCTGATGATGCAGGCAGTGCAAGGATCTCTTCCTGCGGTGAAAGCGCTCGTGATGGCCAACGCAGACGTAAACGCAGTACAGGAATCTTGCGGATGCACTGCCTTCCTCTATGCCGCGCACGCGGGCAAAGCAGAAGTCGCAGATTACCTGGCCCGACATGGTGCCAACATATCCGCGGAAGACAAAGACGGAGACAACGCACTGATTCCGCCAGCATCACATGGATATATGAGGACGGTCCGTCTTCTACTCACTCTGAAAATAGACAGGAATCATAAAAATCGCGCGGGCAAAACAGCTCTCGATTCTGCTCGCGAAAACAAGCAAACGGAAGTAGTCAAACTTCTGGAGGAAACCCCCTGAAGATTTCGATTCTCGGGGGATGCATCGCTCTTGCATTGATTGTTGTGGGAGCGTTCGCCTTCGCGGAGTTTCGCGCTGGTAAACTCTGGCTCAATATGCCTTCTAGATCTGCCTATCCCGTTCGCGGAATTGACGTATCTCATCATCAAGGCAGGATCCGCTGGAAACTGGTGGCTCAGGACCAGGTGCAATTCGCTTACATCAAAGCAACGGAAGGCGGAGATTTTGTAGATCCGGATTTCAAGAGAAACTGGACAGAGGCGGCAGAAGCGGGACTCCTTCGCGGC
>Ga0268298_10001720_pt1 | contig 25122 bp, 23 predicted proteins | sample WWTPWeurt_MetaG_FD_194462 | JGI IMG/M metagenome (GOLD analysis project Ga0268298, IMG submission 194462) | Activated sludge microbial communities from WWTP in Nijmegen, Gelderland, Netherland - WWTP Weurt | ecosystem: Engineered > WWTP > Aerobic digester > Activated sludge | place...
CTGGAGCGGCCGGGTCGTCTTCCACGCGCACGCCCAGGGTCGTTCGCACCATCCGCCCCCACAGCCGAGGCTCGGCGTCCAGCGCGGGGTCGGCGGTATAGAGAGACCACTCCTCCTCGAGCGGAGCCCACTGCCCGTGGGGGTCGATCAGCGGAACGTAGGCCCGGACCATCGCAGCCAAGAGGGCCTCGGACCAGGCTTCCACCGATGCTTCGGGCAAGAGTCGAGAGCGCGCCGCCGAAACCGCTCCGCCGGCATCGCCGAAGTGGGTTTCGAACGCCTGGAGGCGTTGCCCGAGATCCCGCGCGAGGGACCGCGCTGGCCGCCGCACCGGATCGTCCTCGAACACGCTCTCTTCGACCAGCGCGCGCGCTCGCTCGCGCGAAACGCGAGCCGCGCCTTGGCCCCCGCGTTCCAGCTCGAGCCGCATCTCGGCCACCCAGTCTCGGGTGATGCGCCCGACTTCGAGCGCAGCGGCGCACTCGCTCGCGGAGGTGGCCGGCGCCTCCACCTCGGACAGGAGCGCCGCCGCGTGCCGCAACATCGCAGCGCGGATCGGGCTGTCGGGGGCGGCAGACCATAGGCCGTGGGGGTCGAACCAGCCTGCGCTGGTGCGCGCGAGCTCGGCGGCGGAAGGCGAGCTCGCAGGCACGGCGAGCTTGCTCTTGATGTGAGCCACCACTCGCCGGCTCTCGCGACACGAGAGCCGCACGAGCCCGCCCCGGGGCAGCGCCAAGGGTCGCGCGGCGAGCTCCTCGCGCTCTTCGGGCTCTCGGGCCTCCGGTGACTCGAGCGGCGCGCTCGACGCAGCCGGGGCGACGGGCTTCGCTGGCGTCGGCGGAGCTTCACCGCGGAAGACACCGAGCGCGAACGTGCCGAGCACGAGCGCGAAACCACCGACCAGACGCCACCGCATGCAGAATGGAGGATGGTAGTTTGGCGCATCTCCTCGGCACTAGCGAATTGTCGGAGCGGGAACACCGCCCCGGAAAGCCGCACGCGCAGGGCGCGAGCGCCGCGCCACTTCCGCGCCAGGACAAAACCCCGTTATGTTCCGCACGTGCTCGACGCGCTGGTGCTCCTCGGTTGCCGCATCGGACCGCAAGGGCGCTTGACCGATGCGGCCGAGCGTCGCGTGGAAGCGGCTCTCCTGGCGCGCTCGCGCGGCCTGGCCCGCATCGTGATCGTGAGCGGCGGACGGCTCTGGCATGGAATCTCCGAAGCCGAGGCCCTCGCGGCCGCGCTCGAAGCGCGCGGCGTTCCGCGGAGCGAGATCTTGCTCGAGCTCGCGAGCCTGTCGACTTGCGAAAACGCCTACTTCAGCGTCGAGCTCGCGCGCCGGCATGGTCTCACGCGCCTCGGCGTGGTGACCTCCGCGTGGCACATGCCTCGCGCCCTCGCCAGCTTCCGCTCCGCGGGTGGAACCTCGGTGCCCTTGCCGACGGAAGAACCACGCGTGTCGTGGCTCGAGCAATTGCGGCGAGGTCTGCGAGAGCGCGCGAGCTTCTGCCTGGACCATCTCGCCACCTTCGGAGTCGGCTCGTCGTGAAGCGCTGGTACTTCTCGCTGGCAGCATTGGCTCTCGCGAGCTCGAGCTGCAAACCGAGCGCGCCTCCACCGTCGGTGGATGCCGCGACATCTTCGAGCGCGAGCCCCGCCGCGAGCGCGGCACCCGTCGCCCAACGCGACGAGCGCGTGCGCCGCATCTGGAGCGCCGAGTACCGGCGCTCGTCCCGCGAGATCGAGGCCGCGGATCTGGCGGACCGCGACGTGACGGTGCGAAGGCTCGCCGCGCGGGCGCTGGCGCGGATCGCCGATACCGCCGCCCGAGAGCCGCTGAACAAGCTGCTCGCCGACGAGGATCCGGAAGTCGTCGCCTGGGCAGCCTACGGTCTCGGCTACGTCTGCAAGGGTCACGAGGCCGCCACCGTGCGTGCGCTGGTCTCACGCGCGGCGAGCTGGGCAGCGAGCCCTCCCGTCCGGAACGCGGGCTTGGAGCTCGACGCGACCCTCGCCGACGCCCTCGGCCGCTGCGGGGACGCAGAGGCGGAAGCCACGCTGCGCGCGTGGCTCGACGTCGAAGAGCGCGCCGAAGCAGCGGCGCTCGCGCTCGGACGCATGGCTTCGCGGAAGAAGCGCCTCGACGATGCGTCGGTGGTGGCGTTGCTCGACGCGGCGAGCCGGCCGGAGAAGCCCGTAGAGAGTGCGCTCTTTGCCTTTTCGCGCCTCCCCGCCGGGAGCGACGCGCTCCGCTCGCGCTTGCTCGAGGTCGCGTCGGACGCGCTCGCGGGCCCTGCGTCGCCGCGGCGTTCGTTTGCCGTGCGCGCCCTCGAACGGGCCGGGGAACCCGCCGTTCCGGCCCTGGCACGGGTCGCCGGCGACGCTGGGTTCAGCATACCGGAGCGCGTGGACGCGTTGCGCGCGCTGGGCCGCTTGGGCGAGCCCGGCCGAAGCGCAGTGGAAAAAGCCCTCGCCGCCCTGGAGCCCAAACCGGAATCCCTCACGAACCTCTCCGGAGCCGAGTTCGCGCCGCTCTCGACCGCGCTCGACGCGTTGCCGAGCGCGAGCAAACAGGCCCGACCGCTGCTCGAACGCTTCGCGAAGCTCGAAGCACCCAAGGACGCTCCCGCCCTCGCGCGACGCGTCGTCTCGCTTCGCTGCCGGGCCGCGACCCTCCTCGCGGGCGACGCCATCACGTTCGCGTTGCTCACCAGCTGCGACCCCGAACCCAATGGAGAAGCCGGGCAGCTCGCCCTCGTGGAGGTGCTCGACAAAGGCAAGCTCGAGGGCACGCGAGGCAAACGCTGGCGCGCGCTCGTCGAGGGCAAGTCGCCGCTCGTGCGTCAAGCCGCGCTCGAGCTCCTGAAGAGCCACCCCGAAGTGGACCAGCCAGCCCCGCTCTTGGCCAAGGCTCTGCGCGCACCCGACGCGGGCACCGTGATCACGGCGGCTCAGGTCATCGCTACCTACCCGGATCGCGCCGCTGAGAACCGTCCGAAGAAACGCGAGGCGGAGAAGTCCGACGTCAAGGACCCGAACCCCGGCCTCACGGAGCCGAGCACCCCCGAGCCGACCAAGCCTCACCCGGCGGTCGTCGACGCCCTCACCAGCGCGTTCGCGCTTTCGCGGCCTCCCGATGCGACCGAAGCCTTCTCGGCGCTCGTCGACGCCGCCGGCGCACTCCAGGTCTTGAGCTTCAAGTCCAAGCTCGACGCGTTCTGCAAGGGAGATCAGCCGACGCTGCGCGAGCACGCCGAAAAGGCGCTGCGACTCATGGGCGACCAGAAGCGGAGCTGCGCCGAGGCCGGCCCCGGGAAGCCTCCTCCCGAGCTCGATCGTCTCGTGAAGCAGAAGACGCGTCTCGTGTTCGAAACCGATGCGGGTGAGGCGGCGCTCACGCTGGATCCCGAGCTCGCCCCGCTGGCCGTCACGCGCTTCGTCGAGCTCGCGCGCGCGGGCTTCTTCGAGAAGGTGAAGGTCCATCGGGTCGTGCCCGGATTCGTGGCGCAGCTGGGCGACCCCGGCGGCGACGGCTATGGGGGCGCAGGGCGCGAACCGCTCCGTTGCGAGACCAGCCCGCTGACCTTCTCGGCGCTCAGCGTGGGCGTCGCGCTGGCGGGGCGGGACACGGGGTCGAGTCAGCTGTTCGTGACGCTCGCGGCCTTCCCCCACCTCGATGGCGACTACGCGCTGATCGGACGCGCAGAGCCGGGCTGGGAGAAGATCGCGCGGGGCGACGAGATCCGGAAGGTGCGCGTCGAGGGCAAGTGAGCGCATTCGTCCGGTCGGATCCCGTGATATAGCCTCGGCGTGCTCCTCGCCGTCGACATCGGGAACACGAACATCGTGTGCGGCCTGTACACGGGCAGCGAGCTCTTACACACCTTTCGTGTCGCCACCGTCCACACGCGAACGGCCGACGAGTACAGCGTGCTGCTGAGCCAGATGCTCGAGCTCCGGGGCCTCGATCCGAAGAGCGTCCTCGCGTCGATCATCGCCAGTGTGGTGCCGCCGCTCACCGACGTGATGTCGGAAGCGATCCTCCACGCCGTCGGCCGACAGTCGCTGGTGGTGGGCCCCGGCACCAAGACCGGGATCTCGGTGGTCTACGATCACCCGCGCGACGTGGGCGCCGACCGCATCGTGAACGCGGTTGCTGCCTTCGAACGCTTTCGGAGCGGCGCCATCATCGTGGACTTCGGAACGGCGACGACGTTCGACTGCGTCTCCCCCAAGGGCGAATACCTGGGAGGCGTGATCGTGCCCGGTGTGCGCGTGAGTCTCGACGCTTTGCTCGGCAAGGCAGCCAAGCTCTCTCGCATCGAGATCGCCGAGCCGCCGCAGGTGGTGGGGCAGAACACCACGCATGCGCTCCAATCCGGTGTGGTCCACGGCTACGCTTCGCTCGTCGATGGCCTGGTCACGAAGCTCAAGGCCGAGCTCGGCTTCCCCTGCCGGGTGCTCGCGACCGGGGGTTTGGCCACGCTGATCGTCAAGCACTGCGAGACGGTCGAGGGCGTGGACGATCACCTCACCCTCGAGGGGCTGCGCATCCTGTACGAGAAGAACACCAAGAGCGAAGGGCAGCGCGCGCGCGCCGCCCAGTGACGGCCGCCGCCCGATGTCCCGCTCCTCGGTCATCGCGGCGCTCGCCCTGATTCTCGTCCTGACGGTCGGCATTGCCCTGCGCTTCGGCGCCGAGCCCATCGAGCTTTCGCGTGCCCTACGCGAACCCGACAGCCTCGATGCCACCATCCTGTTTTCGGCGCGCCTGCCGCGCGTCGCGCTGGCGTGTCTCGCAGGCGGCGCTCTCTCGGTGGTCGGAGTGGCCTTCCAGGCGCTGCTCAGGAACCCACTGGCCGACCCCTACGTGCTCGGGGTGTCGGGCGGCGCGGCGGCGGGCGCGACGTTGGCCATCGTGGCAGGAGCCAGTGCGTTCTCTGCGCTCGGTGCCGCGCTCGTACCGGGCGCAGCCCTGCTCGGCGGGCTGGGCGCGACGCTTCTGGTCTACGCCATCGCGCGTGCAGGCGGCGAAGTGAGCGGAACCACCATCGTGCTGGCGGGCGTGATCGTGAACGCTTGCGCGGCCAGCGTGATCACCTTCATCAAGACGCTGGTGTCCGCGGCCAAGGCCCAGGAGCTCCTGTTCTGGCTCATGGGTTTCCTCGACGTGCCCTCGACTCCCGAGCTAATCGCGTGCGTGCTCTGGGTGAGCCTCGGACTCGCGGTGCTGGTGTGGGAATCGGGGCGCCTGAACCTGCTCTCGCTCGGCCGCGAACCCGCGGCGCACCTCGGCGTGGACGTCGGCAAGCTCGAACGCAGGGTGTTCTTCGCGGCGTCCGCCATCACTGGCGCCATCGTGAGCCTCACCGGCCTCATCGGGTTCGTGGGGCTCGTCGTGCCGCACGCCACGCGTCGCCTGCTCGGCCCGGATCACCGCGTCGTCGTGCCGGCGTCGCTCTTGCTGGGCGCGACGACGCTGGTCGCTTGCGACCTCTTGACCCGCGCCCTCTTCCGTTGGCTCGAGACCGAACCCCCGGTCGGCGCCGTCACGGCGCTGATCGGTGGGCCGCTCTTTCTCCTGATGCTCCATCGCGGCCGGCGCCGCGCGCCAGCGTGAAGCGGCCTCACCGCGTGTTCCAGGCCAGCCAGCGCACGAGGGGCGCCATGGCTTTCCCACGCTCGGCGAGCTGAGCGACGAGCTCGCGGCTCTTGAGCGTCGCCGCGGGGATCCCTTCGTACATCGCCACGAGACCCTTCTTCTTCAGGAGCTCGCTCCGAGGGTGCTCGGGGTCGACGCCGCGTGGCGGGTTCTTCAGCACCTCGCCGGCCTCGATGCTCGCGCCTTTCTTCACGAGGGCGCTCACCAGCTTGGCGAGCTCGCCGCCCTTCTTGGCGTCGAGCACCGCCGCCCGGTACTTCTCGAGCTGCACCTTGTCCATCAGGTAGAGCCCAGCCCCTGCCATGTGGCTCGGCTTGCCGTCTGCGTCGCAGCCCACCTGCAGGTACATGGCCGCGGGCGTCTCGGTGATCTTTCCGCTTCCGATGCGGACCGGGATCATGCCGGCGACGTGGGTCTTGTACGGGGACTTGTCCTTGGAGAAGCGCACGTCCCGGTGAATGCGGAACACCTTGCCCGCGCCGAGCTCGCAATCGGGAAACGAGCGATCGAGCTTCTGAACGAGCTCGTCGAGCAGGAGTTGCATGGGCTTGGCAAAGCCCATGTCGTACATCGCCTTGTTGGCCGAGAACCACTCGCGAGTCTGGTGTTTCGCGAGCTCTTTGAAAAACTTCGGATCGGCAAAGCCAGTGAACTCGGTGGGGTCCGTCGCGCGCGGCATCATGCGCGAGCACACCACGTCCGCTCGCTCGTGGACAGCCTCAGCCGAGCGGTCGAGGTTGCTCGGAGGACGCGCCGGCTGGCTTGGCTTCGATCACGAACTCGGGTGGGTCCTGGATCACCCGCTTCACCGCACACTTGGCGGCGACTCGTTCCAGAGCCGGCACGTACTTCTCGGGGAAGCCGGCCGGAACCCGGATCGAGATGCGCACGCGGTCGAGGCGCCCCGACTCCGGGTTGGTGTCGTGGGACTGGGTGAGCTCGATCCCGTCCATGGGGAGGTTTCGAGCCTGGCAGAAGCCGAGGACGTAGACCCCCGCGCACGCCGCCAGCGAGGCCAAGAACACGTCGAAGGGGGCGGGGGCCGAGCCTTCACCGCCGTATTCGGGACCCTGGTCGGTGCGCACGACGCGATCGCCGAAGTGAGCGTCGACGCGCTTGCCGCCGGGGAAGCTGACACGGATTTCCATGGGACCTCGAAGCTATGGAGCCAGACTCGGTCCCGGAAGGTTCAGAGCGCACGCCCCTTCGCAGTGCGAACGGCGGAGCCGCGAACTGGTTTAGCCAGATCCGAAATTCCTCGCAGGAATCGGCCATGGTCACGGGGCACGATTGCTGCACTGGTTCAACCACATGAGTCGATGGGTCGAACTCGAGGGCGCGCGCCACCTCCTCGTCCGGCTGCCCCTCACCGAGCTTCGCGCCCGCGGGCTCTCCCGGGCCGAAGAGCGCGTGGTCGAGCTCGCGCTGGACGGGCAGAGCAATCGGGTCATCGCGGACCTGCGCCGCACCTCGCCGCGCACCGTCGCGAACCAACTCTCGTCGGCCTACGGCAAGCTCGGCGTTCGCTCGCGAGCCGAGCTCGCGCGCCGTCTCGTCGAATCCGCCGGCCCGAACGAGCTCGCGTCGGGCGAGTGGCAGCTCGTACAGCGCGTCGAATCGGGCTCGCAGTGTTGGGCCATCGTTCGACGCGCGACGCATCGACTCACCGGGGAGGAGCGCCGCGCCCTCGAGCTCCGAGCCGACGGTGCCACCCTCGGTCGCATCGCCCGGGAGCTCGGCGTGAGCGAGCCCACGGCCTCGCGGCGGGTGCGGAAGGGGATGCAGAAGCTCGGCCTCACGCGCGCCAGCGATCTCGCCCGCGTGTTCGGGCCAGCGAATACCGACGCCTAGGCGAGCCCCGTCACGGGCAGCCGCTGCCGTCGTTGGTGAAGGTGTTCGTGTTCCAGCCTTGCACCACCGAAGGGTCGGGCACGAACGAACCGGGGCCGATGATGTTGTTCTGTACCGTCACTCCGACGAAGGGCCCGTTGTAGGCGTAGGCCTGGATCCCGGTTGGCAGGCAGTTCAGCTCGAGCAGCGTGTTGCCGCTGCTGCCGAACACACCCGGGGGCACGCCGCCGGTTTGGTGCACGACGTTCTTGGCCACGTAATTGTCGTGTCCAGGCGAACCGTTCACCGAGTCTCCGATGGTGAAGCCGGCCGCCGACGGTTCGGTGATGTTGGCGTGCACCTCGTTGCCGACGATCTTCAGGTTCGAGCTCTCGAAGCCGCTGATCACGTCGGAACCGAAAGTCCCCGAGATGCAATTTTCCGAGATGGTCCCACCACCGGCCATGTAGTCGTATTCGATGGCGGTGCCTTCGGGAGCCTGCCCGTCGATGTCGTCGAAGACGCTCTTCAGCGTCTTCACGTCGGTCGAGGACTGAGCCAAGACGCCGCGCGCGCTGTGGTGCACGTGAGCGCGCTCGATGGTGACGTGACTCGATCCGTTGACCACGATGGCGGCGCCACCTCCACAAGGCCCGATCTCCGAATCCGAGATCATCACGTTCGACACGCCGTCGAGCGTCATGCACGGACCGTTCGGGTTCTGGATCTTGAGACCGGTGTACGTCTTGCCCGACACCGCGCTGATGGGTCCGGAAGCTTGGAACGACGTGCTGGTCGGGCCGGCTGCGCCTCCGGCGCACGGGTTCGTGGCTCCGCCCGCTCCCGCGCTACCCGCGCTTCCAGCACTCCCGGCGGCGCCCGCTTGACCGCCGTCGCCGCCGCTCCCCCCGCCGGGCGCACCCGCCGAGCCTCCGCTCTCCGAGCCCGCAGTCCCGCTCGAGCCACCACCGCCCGTGCCTCCAGCCCACGCGCCGGACGAACCCGCAGCGCTCGAGCCACCCGAAGCCGTCGTACCGCCCGCGCTCGAGCCCGAGGCACCTCCACTCCCCGCGCTCGGATCCGAAGAGCCACAACCGACGAGCGCGAGGGCAACGAGCAGAAAGGAGCGATTCGGCAGGACGCGGTCGAACATCGGCATCACCTCTGCCGTGCCCCCTTCGCAAGCGCCATGCCAGGTAACACGCAGCAAAACCCCGGGAAAAGCCCGCGTTCGAACCAGCCCACCCATGGACGAGAGTCCACGCGATGGACGGTCGTCCACACCTCGGATTCAGAACGAACCGACGAGGCGTGCGCAGCCGAACCCGAGCTCGAGGCGCGCGCCGTCTCGGCTCGGTTTGGGATCGTTCTTCGACAACAGGAAGTAGGTTCCGGCGCCGAGCGAAATCACCCCCACCCCCATCACGACGTCGGCCAAGAGGAAGCGGCTTCGCACCGAGTCGACCTCGCTTTGGGAGCAGGTCCGCTTCTTCGCGCAGGGGTCCGACTCGAGAGCGTCGAGATCGCTCTTGGCGGAGACACCCACGTAGGCACCGACGCCGATCGCCACGAGCCCGACACCTCCGAGGACCCAAGGCCACGGCGACGCGGCCTCGCTCGGGGCGGACGCTGCCGGAACTGGCGCTGGAGCGGCCCGAGTGCTCGGACCCGCGGGCTTCGCCGGGTCGGCCAAGGAAACCGAGATCTGTCGGTTCTTCTGACCGGAGACCACGAGCACGGTCTTCTCCACGCTGCGCTCGCCGCTCACGAACCGAAACACGCGCTTGCCTGGGTCGACGGCGACGGGCCGGCCGTCGAGCTGGTTCGCGATCTCCACGCCGTCGAGCTCGACCCGCACGTCCACGACGTCGGCGCCGTCGGCGTCTCGCACGACGAGCACCACGGTCGGAAGCGTGGCTTCGACCTCGCGGAACCACTGACCGCAGTCGGCGCGGATCTCGGGGGCGCACGCTTCGACCGAGCACGAAGCGAAGAGCTTCCCGGCTTCCACCAACTCGCCGGACTTGCGCTTCTCCTGTCCACGCTCGGACGCGCGGATGCACTCCTTGGCGCTCGGAGCTGCGACGCTCGGTGTCGAAGCGAGCACGGTCAGAACGAGCGGAAGGGCGAGGACGCGGATCTTCAGAAGCACTCCGGTTTGTACCTTTTTACACCGCTCCCATCGATGTAGGTCGGAGGATTGCACGCGGCCTTCCGGGGCGGGGCCGGTCGAGCCACGGGCGCGCGCTGCGTGCCGGCGTCCGGCGCTGGTTTCGGCTCCGCGCTCCCGGCCGGAGACACACTCGGAAGCGACGGAACCGGCTCTGGCACCGACGGCGGGGCAGGCGCGTTCGCGGAGGCCTCGGACACGATGGGCTCGACACCCTGATCGTGAACCGTGCCGCGGCGTAGGAAGAGGCCGAGCGCGAGGGCGCCGACCAGGGCGACGAGCGCGACCCACACCCAACCACTTCGCGTCCGGCTCTGGGGTTCGCTCCGCGCCGGAAGCTCTCCGACCCCCGTCCGCGTGGACGGCGTGTTCTCGAGATCGCGGACTTCGCGCTCGCGAGTGCGGAGCGCGTCCCCGCCGGCCTCCCGCACCCAGGCTCCGACCTCGGACGGACTCGCGAGCTCGATGGCCGACTCGATGGCCGTCGCCATGTCGAGCGCAGTGGCCGGCCGCAACGTCGGATCGCGCTCGAGTGCCGCCGCCACGATGCGCTCGACGCCCTCGGGCACATCGGCCCCCGTCGAGCGAAGCGTTGGAATGCGAAGCTCGAGCACGGCTTGCGCCGTCTCGCTCCGTGTCTTCCCCGTGAACAGCCTGCGCGAGGCGAACATCTCCCAGGCGACGACGCCCATGGCGAACACGTCGGAGCTCGGCGTCGCTTTCCCGTAGAGCTGCTCCGGTGCCATGTAGCTGATCTTGCCTTTCAGCTGCCCGAACTCCGTGTTCTGCATGCGCCCTTCGGCCTTGGCGATGCCGAAGTCGGCCACCTTGGGCGTGCCGTTCACGTCCACCAACACGTTCTGGGGCGAGATGTCCCGGTGCACCAGGCCGAGCGGCGCGCCGTCGGCGTTCACGGCCGTGTGCGCGTGGTAGAGCCCGCGCAGGGCGCCCACCAAGATGGCGGCGCTGACGCGAGGCGGGATCGGCTGACCGCGCTCGCGAGCCCATTTCAGCAGGCGCGCCACCGATTCACCGTGGACGTATTCGAAGACCAGAAAGAGCTCGTGCCCGACTTCGACCACGTCGAGGATGGCGACCACGTTGGGGTGCTGCACGCGCGAGCCGAGGCGCGCTTCATCCATCATCATCGAGAAGAACTCGGTGTCGTCGGCGAGCTCCGGCCGGAGTCGCTTCACGGCCACCACGCGGTTGAAGCCGGCGCCACCCCGCTGGAGCGCCAAGTGAACGCTGGCCATGCCGCCGCTGGCGATCTCGCGCGCGAGTGTGTAGCGCCCGTCGGCTCCGAAGCTGACGATCGCCCGGGGCTCGCTGCGAACCGGCGAAGACGGGTTCGAAGAGCTCGAAGCGCTCACAAGTCGTGCTTCCGCAGCAGGCGATGCACGTAACTGCGATCGAGCCCCGCCGCTCGCGAGATGGTGGCGATGTCCCTACCGTGGCGCGCGAGCAGCTGGGACAAGTATTCGCGCTCCAGGTGATCGTTCCATTCCTCGCGCAGCGCCTTGAACGGCGCGTCTGCATTCACCGGAGGGAACCCTGCGGTGTGAGTCGTCACCGCACGCGGAAGCTCACTCGGGGCCAGTGCCTCTGCGCCCTCCACGCCACGCGTGAGCGCCCACGCGGCCTCGGCCCCCAGCGCCGAGATGCGCTCGGCCAGGCTGCGGAGCTCCCGGACGTTGCCGAGCCAGGGGTGACTGCGGAGCTCGTCCAGGAGCCAGGGCGGGAGCGCGCCGGCGTTCGGGTCGAGGAAATGCGCGAGCAAGATCGGAATGTCGTCGGGGCGTTCGCGCAGCGCGGGCACGCGCACGGGCAAAACCGACAGCCGAAAGAACAGGTCCTCGCGGAACGCGCCCGTCGACACCATCGTGTGCAGGTCGCGGTGGGTCGCCGCCAAGAATCGCACGTCGATGCTACGTGACTCGGACTCGCCCAGCCGCCGCACGGTCTTCGACTCGAGCGCCCGGAGGAGCTTCGGCTGCATGCCGAGGGGCAGCTCGCCGATTTCGTCGAGGAACACCGTGCCGCCTCGGGCGGCCTCGAACACACCGAGGCGTGTGGCCACCGCGCCGGTGAACGCGCCGCGGGTGTGACCGAAGAGCTCGCTCTCGAGCAGCGTCTCCGGCAATGCTCCGCAGTCGACGACGAGAAAGGGTCCATCGGCGCGATTCGAGCGTTCGTGGAGAGCCCGCGCCACGAGCTCCTTTCCCGAGCCGGTCTCACCGAGGATCAACACGGCGGCTTCCGACGGCGCGTACTGGCTGAGGCGCAGGAAGAGCTCGCGCATGCGCTCGCTCTGACCGACCAGCGGCCCGAACGCGGCGCTCGGCCAGAGCGAGACGCGCGTCCGGTTCGCGTCGAAGCCCAGGCGCAAGAGCGTCGATCCGACGCGAACGGACCCGGCTTCCGGCACCCGCGCGTGCTGCACCAGAACGCTCTCCACCCAGGTTCCGTTGCGCGAGCCGAGGTCGCGGATCCAAACCCCGTCGGGCCTCACTTCCAGCTCGGCGTGGACGCGCGAGACCGCACGGTCGGCGATGGCGAGGTGCGCGTGCTCGCTCGAACCGAGGATGTACTGGTCGCGCCCCGTGAGCTCGGCGCTCTGCGAGCCACGCGCATCCGTCCACATCAAGATGGGGCGAGCGCGCTCCGCCTGGAGCGGAAGCTCGAAGCGCTCCTGAACGTCCGTCCAATCGTGCCCGTCGGACAGCATCGCGCTCAGCGTATCACTTTCGATTCACTACGAAAGATCGAGGACTACGTTGTCGAGTCGGACCCGGCTCTCGGCGCCCGTGGGGCCGTCGACCTGAACGATGCCCACGGCGAAATACGGCGCGCTCAGCGGCGGCGGCGTTATGGCTTCCTGATCGAGCCATTTGGCCCCGTCGACGCTCAGCGTGACGGACGAGTTCGTCCCGAGGTTCAGCGTGAACACGACGTGGGCCCAGGCTTTGGGGAAGGTCTTGCCGCCGACGGGATGAAAACCGCCCGGCGTCTCGTGCAACCCCTGCGACCCGCTTCCGATGATGAACTGCAAGCCCGCGTGAGTCGTCGTCGGGGCGGCGAGTTGGAACAAGAACACCGCAGTGCCTTGCGGACCGACGTCGCTCTCGAGCTTCATGTCGAAAGCCAGACTCGCCGAAGTGAACGCGGCCGGCAGCGTGTAGGTCAAGGCACCAGCGCCGAACGGATTGCCGGCGGGCACCACGGGCACCAATGCGAGCGCCGAGGCCGGGGAGCTGACGGAGTCCGCAGCGTCCACCTCGATGGTCCCGCCGCCTTGCAAGAACTTGCTGTCGAAGCCCGCGTTCCAGGGGTTACCGTCGAAGTCCGCGCAGACCTCGGCCTTCGACGAAGCGCAGGTTCCGGCCGAACCGCCGCCGCCCGGACTGCCCCCGCTCGCGCCGCCTCCACCCGTGCTGCCGCCGCTCGCGCCGCTCCCCGCAGTGCCTCCTCCGCCGCCACTCGCGCTGCTGCCGCCGCTCCCGCCGCTCCCGCTGCTCCCGCTGCTCCCTCCCGAGCTCGTTCCGCCGGCGCCGCCGGAGCTCGCGGCAGCCGAACCGCCGAACCCGGCATCTTCGGAGCCGCCGGTGAGGTCGGGGATCGGGTTCAACAGCGAGCAACCCCACAGGCACGCCGCAAGCGCCGTCACGCCGAGCTCAGTCCGAGGTCGCCCGTGCATTCAGCCTGACAATCTAATTCAACGACCCGTCAGCAGCGACAAAAACGCTGCGTGACGCGCGAAACTCCACACTCGATCGGAGCGCAAGTCCGTTCGCAACTCCGCCCGCCGCGCCACCGAACCGGGGCACGGAGGCCGCTGGATGAGCGACGCATGCGCAGCAGTTGGGAGGCGGGAAGGAGCACTCGATCGGCCGGCCGTGACCCACTCGCTTCTTGGAGCCTCTTCTTCGCGCGCCTGCGCTGGGTTTCGACGTGGACGACTCTCGCGCTGCTCTTCGTCGCGCTCGGTGCGGTCCTCGTCTGGTTGCGGGCCACCGACGACTCTCTGGGTGCAACGCTGTTCGTCGCGGATCGACTACGCTCGCATCACCTCGGTCGGCAGCTTCGTTCACGGCATCGAGCTCACGCTCGGGAGCGGGGAACGCCTGACGCTCGAGACCTTTCGCTCGCCATCGAGCTTCGGCCTCTCCGACCCGCGGGTAGCGGGCCTCGTGCGCGCCGCTGCGTTCCAGGCCCTCGCCGAAAACGAGCGTTTGGCCGGCCGCATCCGGGCCGCGATGCGCTCCGACCAGGGCACCGCCCATCGAACCCCGGCTCGGGTGGGCTGAAGTCACGACCTGACCAGACTCCGGGAACCGTTGTGACGTTCAGGTTGTCCTGCTACCTGCCCAAAGCAGGATGCTCATGCGACTTTCCACTTTTTCCTTGTGGGTCCCGGCGCTCGCCTGCGCCCTCGGTTGTCAATCGTCGACGCAAAGCGCTTCCGCCCCGTCGGTGTTGCCGCTGCGCTCGCTGAAGCTCTACGAGACCGGCGTCGGGTACTTCGAACGCTCGGGGACGTTGACCCAGGGTGAGACCACGACCTTGCCCGTGCCGACTGGACACCTCGACGATGCGCTGAAGACGCTGGTCGTCGCCGGCGGCCCGGGCGGGGTCAACCTCAGCGGGCTCGAGTTCGCAAGCAGTCTGAGCCGCGGAATGGCGCGGGCACTGGCTGGCCTGCCTCCCAGCGCCGACGAGCCCATGACCTATCGGACGCTGCTCCTCAGCCTGAAGGGTGCCGAGGTCGAAGTGGTCACCGCGGGCAAGAAGAGCGAGACCATCGTCGGGCGACTGATCGACGTCCTCGAGCCGCCTCCCGCGCCCGCCGCGCCGCCGGTCGACTCGGGGGGCGACGAGAAGAAGAAGGGCGAGAGTGCGAGCGAGCCCGCGGCGAAGAAGCCCGAGCTCACGCTGCTGGTCGTGACCAAGAGCGGCGAGCTCCGCAAGCTCGACACCGGAGACGTGAAGGGCGTGCGCCCCACGGATCCGAGCTACACCACGCGCATGGGCGCCGCCCTCGACGCGTTGAGCGTGAGATCCGCGCAGAACCAACGCGCGCTCCGCCTGCTCGCGCGAAGCGACAAGCCGGTCACGCTGGGATACTTGGCCGAAGCGCCCATCTGGCGCACGACCTACCGACTCGTGATGGACCGGAGCGGGGAACGCGGCATGCTGCAAGCGTGGGCGCTCGTCCACAACGACACCGAAGAGACTTGGTCGAAGGTGAAGGTCGAGCTGGTGAACGGGCAACCGGACTCGTTCTTGTTCCCGTTGGCGGCGCCCCGCTACGGACGCCGTGAGCTGGCCGAGCCGAACGAGAAGCTCGCGACCGTGCCGCAGCTCCTCGACACCACTGTGGATCAGATCTGGGGCGACAACCTCGAAGCGGGCACCATCGGCCACGGCTCGGGGACGGGAACGGGGCAAGGCTTCGGCTCTGGCTACGGCCGGATCGGCGGCAGCCATCGCACGAGCTCGCCCTCGATTCGCATGGGGGCGACCAGCGTATCGAGCAGCGAGTCCCTCAGCGTCGGAAACCTGGCGTCCATCGCGCCCGCCGAGGGCGTCGAGGCAGGGGCCCTGTTCAGCTACACCTTGGCCGAGCCGCTCGATCTGCGCGCGCACGGCTCGGCGCTCGTGCCGTTCTTGCAGTCCTCGGTGGTCACGCGTCGGATCAGCTGGTTCTCCGCCCCCGACTCCGCGGCGAGGAGCGCCATTCGCTTCGTGAACGCGACCCGCCAGACGTTGCCCGCTGGACCGATCTCGCTTTACGAGTCGGGAGGATTCGCGGGCGAGGCCGGCCTCGAGCGACTGAAGCCCACCGAGCGCGCGTTCCTGCAGTTCGGCGCCGACCTCGACGTGGAGCTCGAGAGCGTGAAGGCCGAATCCAAAGATGCGCCGCAGCGCGTGTCGTTCAAGAACCATCGCTTGATCGAGGACTTCTTGCGCTCCAGCGTCCGTACCTACGCGCTCAAGAACCGCTCGCGTTCCGTGCGCACGGTGTACTTGTCCTTGGACATCGTCGACAACGCCAAGGTCGAGGGCGCCGACGAGCTCGACTACGACGCGCACGACAAGAAACCGTTCGCGGTGTTCAAGGTCGAACCCGGCAAGCGCATCGAGCGCACGCTCAAGATCCAAGAGGGGCTCGAGCGGGTGGCCCAGATGGAGACCTTGACCTTCGCGCGGGCGAGCGAGCTCGCCGCCCTCGAGGCGCTGCCTTCCGCGGACCGCGCCTACCTGAAGGAAGCCGCAGCTCGCTTGGAAGAGGCGGAGGCGCGCGAGAAGGAGCGCTCCGAGGCGCAAGCGTCCATGGACGAGGTGAGCGAAGACCTCAAGCGGTTGCGCGAGCACCTGACCGCGCTCGGAGACAAGGGGGGACAGGGCGCCAACGCGAACCCCCTCGTCAAACGCATCCTCGACGCGGAGGACAAGCTGACCGCGCTCCGCGCGAAGCTGAAGACACTCGAGGTCCAGGTCAAGGACAAGCGCAAGGCCGCCGAGACCGTGCTCGAGAAGCTGGTGAAAGAAGAACCCAAGAAGTGACGAGGAGGCCCCCCGGGCGCCCCTTCTCCCAGCGGGCCTACTTCCGTTCGTCGGCTCCGAGATCTGGCGCACCCGTCGCGTGCGGATCGCCGTCGAGATCGCTCCCCGCTTGCGGCAGGCTGACGCCCTTGTCGATGGCGTTCGCGGCACCCGCCGTCAGGTGGAAGTCGGTCCCGGCGGCAACGAGGTACGCGAGGGGCGTGTTCTCGAGGTTGTGGTCCACCGTACCCTGAGCGCCGTCCCGCAGCGTGATCTTGTTGGTGAGGTTGTTTTGGATCGTGGCGTTCGTCTCGGCGAACCGATAGTCGATGGAGCTGAACGCATTGCTGGCGCCTGACCCGTGCAACACGGTGTTGTGGAACACCAGCGGTTGCTTCGCGATGTCGAGCTCGATGCCGGTGTCGTAGTAGGCGTGGTTCGCCCAGACCACGTTGTTCCGGATGATGCCGTCGTAGTGCGCGAGCTTGGCGCCGCCATAGGGGTTGTCCGCGTAGACGCGATCACCGGTGCCACCGCCGAGCCCGAAGCCGATGCCGCGGGCGCAGTCGATGATGGTGTTGTTCTCGACCAGCGTGTCGCGTGCACCTTTCCAGAAGTGGATCGCGTGCTCGGCGAGGCCACCGTTGTCGCAATAGATGCCTTCGAAGCGGTTGTTCCGCACCACCCACTTCCACCCGGCGTGCACGTCGATGCCGCCCGTGTAGCAGCCTCCGCAGCACGACTCGACCTTGGGCCGACCAGCGGCCGTCATCACGAACTCCGAGCACTCGACGCGGCCCTCGTCGATGTAGCCCGGGGTCGAACCGTTGGGGTTCACCTTCAAGAACTGCTCGCCGTTGTCGACGAGGCGCGAGCCGTAGACGACGAGGTTCTTCACGTCGACGTTGGCTTGGGCGGGGTATGCGTGGATGGCGTGGTCCACCGCGTGGGTCAGGGTGACGTGGGCGACGGTGACGTTGCTCGCACTCACCGCGACGAGCTCGTTCACGGTGTATTTTCCGTCGATGATGACCTTCGTGGCATCGTTCGACGCCGAGCGCAGCGTGACGCCGGCCTTGGCGAGCTGGAGCGTCGAGCTGATGGCGTAGGTGCCGTCGGCGAGGGAAAACGTGGTTCCGGCTGCCGCCCCGAGCACGAGCGAGTGGAGCGTCGCCGCGTCCGACGGCTTCACGTCGACGACCGTTCCCGAGGGCGCCGCAAGCGCGGGACACGCCAGCGTTCCGCCGCCGGATCCACCGCTGCCCCCTGCGCCGCTCGCACCGCCACCGCCGGAGCTCCCGCCGCCGCCGGTCGAGCTGGCGCCGGTGCCCGAACTCCCGCCCGTACCCCCTGAGCCCCCGGCGGAGCTCCCACCCGACGACGAGCCGCCCGTCGCGCTCGCGCCGGTGCCGCCGCTACCCTTCGAGTCGCCGCCGTCGTCGGAGCCACAAGCGAGAAACCAGACGGGCAGAATGAACACCACGAGCGACGACGAGCGCATGAAGCCGAGGGTATCGAATCGTGGGTCCAGAGCCTAGTCTGGCGAGCGTGAGCGGACGACCCTACCGAAAACGCCTGGCCGTGGTCGTGCTCGCCACGAGCGCGATCTCGCTCCTGGTCGAGTGCACCCGCGAGGGCCCAGCTCGGGAACCCGAGTCGCCACCGTCGCGCGAAGTACAGGTCGGTTCCAGCGCAGATACCTCGCTCGCACCAGCCGACTCTCCCATCACCCAAGGGCCAGCGCCCACGAGCGACGACGCGTCGAACGTGAACGACGACGCGAGGCGACCGCAGCGCGAGCTCCCCGCTGGATGCTCGTCGCCCCCGCTCCTGCGCCGCCTCACGCCGGCTCCCGATGTCTGGACGCACTGCACGAACGATGCGGACTGTCGCCTGGTCTCGAACCCGTGTTGCGCCTGCGGCAGGCTCCGGCCGAATCAAGCGCGCGCGATCGACGTGCGGACCTTCGAGCAGCGAAACCCATTCTGCCCGCCCGGCACGGGCTGTCCGGCCTGCGCGCAAGTGGCGAACCCCGCCATCGACGCGCGCTGCGAGGGGGGCCGTTGTCGCGCGGTTCTTCGCGTCGATCCCTGCGCACCCGACGCGGGTTGAAGCGGCAGTCGCTGCTCCAACTTGGGAAAAACGCCTCTGCCAAGTAGTCTCGGGCACGATGGATGAGGCCCGCATCATCGCCGAGTGCCAAGCACGGGTCGGCAGCGTGCTCGCCGAGAAGTGGCGCCTCGAGCGGGTGCTCGGCATCGGCGCTTCGGCCGCCGTCTACGCCGCCAGCGGTCCGGACGGTCGCGCCGCGGTCAAGCTGCTCCACGCCGCGTGGGCGACGCACTCGAACATTCACGCACGCTTCTTGAGAGAGGCGTACATCGCCAACACCATCAACCACCCCGGCGTGGTGCGAGTGCTCGAACACGGCGTCACCGAAGGACGCTCGCCGTTTCTGGTCATGGAGCTCCTCGTGGGCGTGTCGCTCGACAACCTGATCGAGCAGAATCGGGGGAGCGTCGCGCTCGACGATGCGCTCTTCATCGCCGACGGCATCTTGGCCGTGCTCGAGAGCGCTCACGCCATCGGCGTCTTGCACCGCGACATCAAGCCGGAGAACGTGTTCCTCACCGAAGACGGCGTGGTCAAGGTCCTCGACTTCGGCATCGCGCGCATTCGCGAGCGGCGCACCGATGCCGGCCACACGCTGGAAGGCGTGGTGATGGGTACACCGAGCTTCATGGCCCCGGAGCAGGCCATCGGTCGTTGGTCGGACGTCGACGCGCGAACCGACATCTGGTCCGTGGGCGCCATCCTGTTCACGTTGCTCACGGGACGGCTCGTGCACGGCGACTTCTCGGGCAACGAAATGCTCATCCGCGCGGCAACCGAGCGTGCGCCGGCTTTGTCGAGCGTGACCAACGCTTCCCCCGAGCTCTGCCGAGTGGTCGACACCGCCTTGGCTTTCGAGGGGAAGAAGCGCTTTGCCGACGCCGCAGCGATGCGGGCAGCCATCCGACGGGTGCGGCAGGTCGTGGCCGTTCCCCCGCCTTCGGTGCGCATCCTCGCCCAAGCCCCGCCGTCGTCCGCGCCTCGCTCGCTCTCACCCGCCGAGCTCGCGGCGCGCGTCGCGGCCGAGTCCATCGTCGACGAGCGCTTCGCGAGCTCGGTGATCCACGCCTACCGCAGGGCCAAGCGGCGCGGCGAGCCGTCGCGCGTCACAGAGGCCGTGCGCGCGGGGATCCGGCGTCTGGCAGCGAGCTCCCCGGACACCGCGCTCGCGCTCATCATCGCGTTGTTCCGAGAGCTCGACGCCTCCGTGGGCGGCGAGGATGCAGAAGAGCGGCGGAACTTCGCCGGCGCCATCGTGTCGACGCGCGCGCTCGGAGCGCTCCTCACCAACGCCGGGCGCGCAGACGTGGATCAAGACGCTGCGCTTCGGGCGTTGACCCTGGTGCTCGACGCGCTGGGCGACGCCCACGCGGGCGTGGCGCTCGAAGCCCTCTCGAGCGTTCCCGACGGCAAGCTCAAAGATCTGCTCGTCGACTACGTGGCGCGCACCGGGCGCGGCTACGAACAGCCGATGGCCGAGCTCCTACCGCAGGCCGACGAGAGCTTCGCGTTGGTCCTGCTCCAGGTGCTCGACAAGATGGGCGGCGAGGCGGCGCGCGAAGCCATGCTGCGCGCCCAGGAAAGCCCGCACCAGGTCGTGCGCATCCAAGCGTCGATGCTGCTCGCGGATCGCTGACGCGCGATCGGCGTGCAGGTCGTCTCCGACGCTGATTCGCCAGAGCTCGGTGGTGGGCCGTACGCCGAGCTCTGCGGCATTTGCAGCGCGACCGTGGAGGGCTGCGAGGCTGGTGGCTCGCGTCCACGAAGCCTGAGCGCCACCGCACCGCTCTACTGTAACGGGTCGAGCGCAGAGGAGAAATGTCGGTTCGCTTGCGTCTCCTCGCCAGCCAACTCCGCGACCGCCGATCGTGCTATCGTGGGCAAGACGGGCAAGACAAAGCGTCGTTGCCGGAAAGGACACGACCTCTCCGGCGGGAGAGCGTATGGAGGAAGTGGGTGACCCAGTTCCGCGGCGGGCTCGAAGTGTCGCTGTTCACGTCTCGTCAGGCTGCGAGGCGATCGGCGAATGCGTGATAGCCGCCCTGTCTCGCCCAGGCTTTTTCGTCACCGCACGTGATTCGGGCAACGCTGACATCGCTATTGTCGCGGATGGGGGGGGGAACAGACCTACGGCCTGCTGAGTGACTTGAGCCTTGGCGGTTTCGCTGGGCCGATTGTTGTGGTCTCGGCACATGCCGAGCCAAAGCGGATGGCCGACGGCTTCGCCGCCGGCGCGCATGCTTGGACACTGAGCCCTCCTTCGATCGCTTGACGATCGTGTCCGAAGGTCAGACCTTCACGTTGAGTGGGTACTACGGGAGTGGATACAGCTACCTGATCACGGACCCAGTTGGCCTCGGGTACCACGACATCACGTGGCGCGCCGACGTGACCAACGCAAGACCCGTCCACCCAAGGCTCAACGAAGTGCGCGCGCGGTGCAAGGCAGCGGTCCAGCCAACCACAGCGCATGCTGCAATACCCGTCAACGACCGCCGTGACGGACTCCTTATCGCATCGAGCGACGTCATCTACACCAGCGTCACACAGCCAGCAAATACTCGTTTGATCGTTACCCTCGACGCGGTTGCGGCCTCAGGGGCCTACCCGGACTTTGATCTGTTCGCGAGTACGAGCACCGCCTACCCGGACTACTCGAACTTCACTTGGAAGTCCGATCACATCAACTCCGTGGGGGGAGTGGCTGGCGCTGGCGAGGCGCTCGACCTCGGAGTTACCGGGTCGTCCCCTCGCGCCGTCTATCTTGGCGTGCGGTCCTACGCCGGCGCCGGACACTTCACGCTGAGGGCGAACGTCGCAAGAAGCAATACGGGGGACAAGAGCCTCAAAGTGTGCCTCCCGGGGATCGCGAACATCGAGTCGCAGCCCGGGTGGCTCGGTATGCGCAAGACTCTGCAGCTGACGATGTTGCGTCTACTCCAAATGACCCACGGGAATATCCAGAGGCGCTTGGTCGTGATGAAGACAGCGGCAGCTCCTGGGAACCCGCTGGACGAGTTCTGCGCGTCGGACTCGACGTGCGAGTGGTGTAGCGGTCACACATCAAACCCTGACCCGTGCGGCTTCGCCGGGGTGCCTGGTGCTTCCCCGGGGCGTGTTCGAATCCCGGCCATTTGGTGCGCGAACTACGGGAACCCGGATTTCCTTGCGTACATTCTGGCGCACGAGGCGGGTCACGGTGTGCTCGGGATGGGTCAACCTCAACCGCCATTCATGGATTCTGATGAATACACCGCCAACGGGCCCATTTGCGGCCACAGCATAATGAACTGGCCCGACACGGCCTATCGACTCTGCACGTCGCTGAACCACTGCTATGACCCGCGCCCGGGTGCGGGAGCGAAAGCGAGCTACTCCTGTGCAGCGTCCAATAGCAACTGGAACAACCTGCAGACGTATCAGTCCGCGGCGTTCTACAGCTATCCCAATCTCTGGAAGTCCGCCCAGCCCTGGAGAGCGATCTATACCAACGTCTGGGCGGGCGAAGTGATCAACTTCTCCTTCATGTAAGGGAGGCGCACATGGCAAAGTCATTCGCATGGGTGTGCATGAGCGGAATGGTACTCGCGGCGTGCAACGGGGAAGACGGGCGGGCCCGGGCCAACCGCGCAACGAGCGCGACCGACGCGGCGTCACAGGAAAAGCTCGTGCTGCGTCCGAGCGGGCTAGTTCGAGGCGCGACGAACGTCGATGTCGCCGCCGGGTTCAATTTCTCAGCCCCCGTGAAAGCCATCAACGATCCTTCGCTTCTGGATGTCGTGCGCAGCCGGGCGCGGATCCTGGACTCCGAAGCCGCCGTGATGGCGGTTGAAGCCGAGGTTCTCACCGGAAAGGACCCATCGTACGGGTTGCCCGTTGCCATTCGGCCGGCGACCCCTCTCCAGCACGACCGTTGGTATTGGCTCGTCATCGAAGAAGACGCGACACTCCAGGTGGAAGACCCGCTGCAAGAGTCTGGCTCGACCTGGCAGCTCCACTTTTTCACCGGGAGCGCCCCGCGCGTGGTGCAGGTCGAGTACCGCCTACCCCCCAAGTCGCCGAACCCGGTCTTCCTCCGCTTCAGCGAACCGGTCGACGTTGCGTCGATTCAGTCGCCCAGCCTGCTCTCCATGGGTGGCAAGAGCATTTCAAAGTGCATCCTCCAAGGGTCGGCGTGTCTCTCCGGTCAAGTGGGACCGCTGCCCAGCGAGACAGCCCAGGTCGACATCGGTGCGGCCACGCTCGACGGCGAGCTCGTCGTCGCGCTCAACGCCACGGCCCAGGGTTCGGGTCGCTCGGTGGCCGATGGCGCCAAGGCATCGGGCGACGCAGTGGTCCAGTCGAGCGGCGGCAATCCGAGTCTGGCGGTCGCCATCGGACAGTGGCAGCCGTGTCAGGAAGGGGCGAGCAGGTGCTGGGTCGAGCGCCGTTCGCTGCCAACGCCATGAAGGCCATTCACTGGCTCGCGACGCTGGTCGTCGCCTGCGCCTCGGATCCGGAAGAGAGCCCGAAGCAGGCCGAGCCGCGTTGCGCGCTGTGCGACGCCAAGGTCTACAAGTGCCTCTCGGGAGCGACCTTCGAGGGCTCGGTCTTGAACATCGAGGCGCAGACGGATGCGGGCTGCACCGGCCACTACGGCGCGCAGGGCACCGAAGAGCCAGTCACCATCCAGTGCGACTCGAGTGAGTTCTGCACGAACTCCTGTTCCCCGATGGGGGCGCTGCCCGACGGCGGCGTCTCGCTCGCGCTCCCGATGGGCACGCGCACCTGCCTGCGCCTCGAGTAGCGACGTCAGCAATCAGTACGGTTTTTCGCCCACGTAGTTCCCGGGCGGATCGTAGTTGCAGACCCAGAGCTGCCAGCTGCCGCTGCCGAACGGCGAGTTCTGGTCGCACGTTTTCACGCCGCAGCCGAGCTTCGTGCTCTTCGCCCAGACCACTTGGGTGTAATGGCCGCAGACGTCGCTGCACGAGTTGCTCGCGTAGTCGTAGGAGCTCTCTTCACTCATCCAGCTCTGCACGACCGCCTGCGGCGACGACGAGTTGGTGGAGGCGTAGAGGTTCTCGCCGTACTGACCCTTGGAGTGCTGGAACACGCACTTGTTGGCGTAGGCCTGGGCGACGGCCGCCAGCGAGCCCGACCAGGCGAGGGGGGGAATCGGAGACGACGCGGGTGGATTGACGCCCGCGCGGGCCGCGTTGTGCGCCGCCGTCATGCCGTTCATCTCGGCGGGCTCGGTGTCGCCCGACCCGCCGCCCGTGGCGCCCGTGCCCTGACCGCCGGCACCGGAGTTCCCGCCGCCGTCGTCGGAGCTGCAGGCTGCGAGCAGCGTACTTGCCGAAATACCCAGCGTGAGGAGGATCGAGCGCAACGCCATCACTTCAAGATACCATGGCTTCACTCCGATGAGCGCAGACGAGAACCCGTATGCGGACCGTCACGTGCGGATCCTCGCCGTCTTGATGCACATCGTCGCCCTGCCCCTCGTCTTGCTGCTGATCCTCTCGCCCCTCGCCGCCGCCCGCATCATGCTGGAAGGCGGGCCGCCAAGAGGTGAGAAGGAAGACGGCGTGATGATGGTGGTGATGCTCGCCGTCGGGATCGTGCTCGGCATCTACGGCGCGGCCACGTTGGTCGTGGCCCGCGGGCTCTGGAAGAAGAAGAGCTGGTCGGGCTTCGCAGCAGTGCTCGTGTGCTTGACGTGGCTGCCCGCCGGCCTGCTGCCTCTATCGGTCTACGGGCTCTACGCGCTCCTCCGCCCGAGCGTGTACCGGCGCTGGTCGGCCAAAAAAGCCCAAGCCTGAGCGCCACCACGCGCCCGCTCAAAGACGAAACGGGAGCCGCGCGAGCGACTCCCGTTCTCGATTCCGCGCTGGGCGGCGTTCACTTCTCGTAGAGCTGGGCCGCCGCGATGCCGGAGCCGCTCGCCACTTCGAGCACCATCTTGACCGGCACGGCCATGGGGAAGGCGTTCTTGTAGCAGTTCGGCTTCTTGCCGAGCACGGCCTGGGTGCCGGTGTCCTGGTCGTTCGCGAGGATCATGGCCGAACCCGGGATGGGGGTCACCGCCACGAACTTCACGTTCACCTCGCCCACCGGCGGGAGGCCCGAAGCCACGACCGTGTAGCACTTGCCGGGCTGGAGCTGGATCTGCGACTCGAGGGTCTGGCCCTGCTGGAACTGACCGGCGAGCGCCGAGCCCACGGGCTTGCTGCCCGGAACCGCTTGCTGCGTCGCCAGCTGGTTCAAGATCTGCGTGGCCGCACCGGCGAGAGTCGGATCGATGGGCTGTGCTGCGCCACCACCGGCTGCCGGCGTGCCTCCGGGCGTGGTGCCCGGCGTCGTGCCCGGCGTGGTTCCGGGGGTCGTGCCCGGCGTCGTGCCCGGCTGCCCGCCGTAGCCACCCGGTTGCGTTCCCGGCTGCGCGCCGTAGCCACCCGGTTGCGTTCCAGGCTGTGCACCGTAGCCACCCGGCTGGGCGCCGTACTGCGCGCCGTAGCCACCTTGCTGATAGCCGGCGCTCTGCGCGTCCTGATCCTTCTTCTTGCAACCCACGACGGACGCCACGACGACCGCGCCAACAACTCCAAGGATGATTGCGTTTCGCATGAGAACTCCTCGCTCGCGCCTCTCGTACGTTCGATCGCACGCGCGGCGACTTGGGCCGCGGAAGGCTACAATTAGACGGGCGGCGGGGTAAAGCTCGTCAAACGCAGGCCGACGAGCCGCTCGTGCCCGGGAAAATCCGCGAAAAGTCGCGGATCAGGGCAGGCCCACGGTCCCCGGGCTCCGGTCGACGCCG
>Ga0268298_10001721_pt1 | contig 25109 bp, 17 predicted proteins | sample WWTPWeurt_MetaG_FD_194462 | JGI IMG/M metagenome (GOLD analysis project Ga0268298, IMG submission 194462) | Activated sludge microbial communities from WWTP in Nijmegen, Gelderland, Netherland - WWTP Weurt | ecosystem: Engineered > WWTP > Aerobic digester > Activated sludge | place...
GCTACTACTCGGTAGCTAACCGCCTGACCATGGAAATTCCCGGATCCTTCCAGCCCAATCAGTTCGCCAATCCCAATAATCCGCTGGCGCACTACCAGTCGACCGGACCGGAAATCTGGGAACAGACAGGCGGCAAGATTACTTGCCTGGTGGCCGGCGCCGGTACCGGTGGCACTATATCCGGTACTGCCAAGTATCTAAAAGAAAAGAATCCTAATATCAAAATTGTTGGTGCCGACCCGGAAGGTTCGATTTACTCCGGCGACACACCGGGCTCCTACAAAGTTGAAGGTATCGGCGAAGACTTCATTCCCAGAAACGCCGACTTGAAAATTGTGGACCATTTTGAGCGTATCTCCGACAAAGAGTCGTTCCAGATGGCGCGCCGGTTGGCCCGGGAAGAGGGTCTCCTGGTGGGTGGCTCCTGTGGCACTGCTACCTGCGCAGCATTGCGCGTAGCCGAGACCATGACGGAAGAAGATGTAATTGTGGTGATTCTGCCCGACGGCGGCAGAGGCTATCTGTCCAAAGTCTATTCCGATGATTGGATGCGCGACAATGGCTTCCTGCCTGCTTCCGGCATGAGCTTCTACGCCAAAGATTTGATTGCCGAGAAAATCAAAGATGGTCGCGTGCCGCCCATGATTACCGTCAAACCCGACGATACCGTGCAGCATGCCATTGACTTGATGGAAAAATATCAAATCGATCAGCTGCCTGTGATTACCGAAGCCGGTCAGAACGTTGGCCATATCAATGATCTTGTCGCCATGCAGATAGTCTTCGAGCGCAAGCATCCCGAAGCTACTCATATCAGCTCGGTCATGGGTAGACCTTATCCGCAGGTCGATTCTGATGCTGAAATCGATCATGTCTATCGGCAATTCAAACTCGGTACCTCCATGGTGATTCTCACTAAGGACGGCAAAGCCGCCGGTGTTCTCACTAAGTTCGACATCGTGCAGCATCTGAAAGCCGAGACCGGTGCCGAAACTGTTAAGCACAGCAAGAAAGAAAAAGCATCAGTCAAGTAATTTAATTGGAGTTAGAAATGAAGTTCTCGACAAAGGCTATCCACGCCGGGCAAGATCCCGATCCGACTACCGGAGCCATTATCACGCCCATTTTTCAAACCTCTACATATGTACAGGAAGGGCTGAACAAACATAAAGGCTTCGAATATGCCCGTACGCAAAACCCGACCCGCTCCGCTTTGGAAGAGTGTCTGGCCGCCCTGGAAGGCGGCAAGTATGCCCTCTCTTTTGGATCCGGTCTGGCTGCCGAAGGCAACATCATGAATCTGCTTTCGGCCGGCGACCACGTCATCTGCGGTGATGACGTCTACGGCGGCACCTACAGACTCTTTGAGAAGGTCTGGAAGCGTTACGGTCTGACTTTCACATTTGTGGATGCCAGTGATGTAGCGAAAGTGAAGGCGGCCATCAAGCCCGAGACCAAGATGATCTGGGTGGAAACACCTACCAATCCGCTTCTGCGTCTCTGTGATTTGAAGGCGATTGCGACCCTGGCCAAAGAGCACAAGCTTATCTCCGTTGTGGACAACACCTTCGCCAGTCCCTACCTGCAAAACCCGCTCAAACTCGGTGCCGATGTGGTAGTGCACTCCGTCACCAAGTATCTGGGCGGGCACTCCGATGTGGTGGGTGGTGCCGTAATTACATCCGACGACAAACTCTATGAAACTCTCAAGTTTCACCAGAATGCCGTCGGTGCCGTACCTGGCCCCTTTGATTGCTGGCTTGTTTTGCGCGGTCTCAAGACCCTGGCCGTGCGCATGGAAGCGCACCAGAAGAATGCCATGGCTGTGGCCAAGTATCTCGAAAAGCATCCGGCTATCGAGAAAGTCATGTATCCCGGTCTCGAAAGTCATCCCCAGCACAAACTGGCCAAAGAGCAGATGAACGGCTTCGGCGGCATGGTTTCTTTCGTGCTCAAGGGCGGTCTGGAAAGTGCCAGACAGTTCCTGGGCACCACCAAGCTCTTCGCTCTGGCTGAGAGTCTGGGCGGTGTGGAATCCCTGGTCTGCCACCCGGTATCAATGACCCATGGCTCCATTCCCAAGGAAGAGCGTGATGCCCGCGGCGTAGTGGATGCCCTGGTGCGCTTGTCCGTGGGTATTGAAGACGTGGATGATTTGATTCAAGATCTGGAAGCCGGTCTGGCGAAAGTACAGGTTCTGGCCGGTTCTTCCAAGGGCTGATTCTAACTATAAGACAGGTCTGAAATTGAATCGAGAGAGAGAAGCGGCCGCGGCAGCTTCTCTCTTTTACTGTGTGCTGACGAGCGGATCTTCCGTGGGCAATTGTTTGATTTTGGCAGCTCGCTCTCTTAGCAGTTCCGCCTCCTTCAGGTTCTTTTGCTGTCCTTCCAGGTCGGCTTTGGCATTCAAAACTTCAGTGAGCATGCGGCGCCCTTTGCCTATTTCTTTAAGTTCTCTGGTATCGTTGGCGCGTGGTTCTCGCTTCTCATAGCTTTCGGTGAGAGAGATGGCCGTGTCCAATTCCTTTTCCGCATCATCAAAGAGGCTGCGGTCCCGGTCAAATTGACCAAGGCGCAGCCAGGCTTCCGCTAAGTCGAGGGGGCGTACTCCCGGTTTGTGATTGTCCACCGCCTTTTGCATAATCTTCAGGCTTTCTTTCAGGAGTGGTCCTACTGTCTCCACTTCGTCTCTTTGCCAGTGGCAGATGGCTAGTTCCATCTTGAGCCTGGCCAGTTGTGGATCATCTGAGGCAGCAAATCTGTTATAGAGAGTGCAGGCTCTGGTGAGGAGCTTTATTTGCCTGTCGATATCTTGATTGGCTGCCAGTCGGCGACCCAGTTCGATGATGCCCTGAATGACGGCCGTCAGGTCGGCATCAAGTTGTTTGGTGAGAACCGTGTTGCCTCCATCTTGAGAGTTTAGTTTGCGGCTTTCGGTGTCGATGCGATCCAGTTCGTCCATGGCACTGGCATAATCTTCCAGCAGGCGCTTCATTAAGACGCCGTTCAACTGTGCCAGAGTATTTTCCGTTCCGGCAGTGTTGTGGCTCTTTTCGTAGAGATTGAGCTTGGCTCTGAGAGCGTTCGCCTCATGGGCATGGCGATCATCGAAAGTTTTGGAAATTTCCAGGGTGTAATTGTAGAGCTGTTCGGCTTGTTCAAAATTGCCTGAGTCTTTTAGATAGTCGGCGAAGCTCATGGCAAAGAGGAAGCGGTTGCGATTGAAGAAAGTGCCTCTGTCGGTGCTCGGACCCTGCCAACCGAAGTAGAGGTAAATGAGAGCGCCACCAAGGATAGTAGCAAGTAGAATCGCCGTGATTGCCCCGGGGCGTTTCTGGGGATCGGCGAGAGACCTGGCAATACTGGTGCGACTGAGGTGGTGGAGGAAGTTTTCTTTGCTGCTTGATGCCTTGCCGTCTGTGGCCTTGCTCAAGCCTGTAGAACCTTTAGACTGGTCGGCGCCCACTTCTCCGCCTGTCTTTAACTGCAGTTGCAGACCGGAACCGGCCGATACCAATCCGGTTTTCGGCAGCTTCTCCTGAAAGAAGGCTTCGTAGAGGTCGGCTACACTGCTGAAACGATCAGCCGGGCGCTTGGCCAGGCATTGCATAATGACCGCTTCCGTGTGGGGTGAGAGGCTGATGCGAGGCGAGACCTCGGTCGGTTTTGCCGGCTTGGTTTTCAGATGCATCTGCATGGTGTCAAAGGCGGTGCTGCCAATCAGTGGTGTCTTTCCTGCCACCACCTCATACATCAGGCAACCGAGAGAATAGATGTCGGAGCGCGCATCCAGGGATAAGCCGGCGCACTGCTCCGGGCTCATATATAGAGGAGAACCGAAAACTTCACCGGTGCGTGTCAGATTTTGACCGCTCTCGATTTCTCCCGGCAGGTTTATTTTAGCGATGCCGAAATCAACCAGCTTGACGATAATGGAGCCGTCGCTCTGCGGTTCCAGAAAGAGGTTGCTTGGTTTCAGGTCTCTATGAATGACGCCTTTGCTATGGGCATGATCCAGTCCCATGCAGGCCTGGCGGAAGATTTCACGAGCTTTGTCTTCCGGCAGAATTACATCGCGCTCAAGAATGGAGGAAAGGTCTTCGCCGGACAAATAGTCCATGACCAGATAGGCTCTGCCATCATCAGTAATACCAAAGTCATGAACCCTCACTACATTGGGGTGGTCCAGGTTGCTGGCGGCCTTGGCCTCGTATTGAAAACGTTGGAACATGGAGGCATCGGCCACAAGAAAAGGATGCAGCAGTTTGACTGCGCATATTCTTTCCATATACTTGTGGCGAGCCTGGTAGATGACGCTCATGCCGCCCGAGCCAAGCACCTTCAAAATCTGATATTTGTCGGCAAAAGTAGTGCCTATGAGGGGATCGTTTGCTACCGGTACAAGTTGCCCGCCGTCTCTGGGGCAACTGTCATCCTGACTGTCATACTCGGTTTTGCAACTCAGGCAGACTTTTTTGTAGGAACTCATAGAATTTGTAATAGCCTGCTGCTGAGACAACTTAGGTGAATGCAAACCGTATTCAATAATACACGGGTGCAGCAAGGGATGGTTGCAAAAGTAAAAGCCTGCATAAGCTTGTTTATTTGCGCAGTACCGGCAAAAGTATGCCCAGGGCGAAGAGGAAAATGTGGATGCAGTGGGACTGCATCATGCTCTGACCGACAGCCTGATCCTCGCCTATTGCCTGAGAAAGGCTCAAGGCCGTGAGCAACTCCTGCCTGAGTGGGCCAAGAGCCATGCCCAGGAAGAGGCCGGCCAGAATGGTAACTACAATTTTAGGGCCGAGCTTATAGCCGGCCACCCGGTGCACGGACTTACCAACCATGTAAGAGAGACCCAAAAGGATAAGGTAACTGTAAAAGCCGAAACCCATGCCTGTCAGACCGGAGTTGACATAGCCGAAGGCAAAGCCCAGAAAGGCTGTATATGAAAGGGTTTTTAGTAAAATCGCGGGCGGCACCTGCAGCACATGGGAAGTAAACCGACCGGCGCATTTCTTGCAGCGGTTGCCTACGGCGCACTGCACGAAGCACTTAGGGCAGACCGGCTCGTTGCAGTCGATGCACTTGAGGGCGGAGTCTCCGCATGAGTGTACTGGTGTGATTTTTGTGCTCATTTTTGAAGAAAATCGCTCTCTTTCAGCCAAATTAAAACACTACAGTAAAACACTGTGAGGTTTATACCCGGGTGCTTGCTTCAATATCTTAAACAGCCTTGCTTCTGAGGTCTCATATAGAAGGGTACTATTGACTGAAATTATTTAGGACGTTGCCCCGGCGGGTAGTTATTTAAGGAATCTGTTATGGCACAAGTAAATTCAACAAGTTCGCGCACCACTGAGGCTCTTGCCTTTCTCGGTATGGGTATCATGGGGGCGGCCATGGCCTCCCATCTGGCTTCCGCCGGGCATAGCCTGCGAGTATGGAATCGAAGCGCCGGTAAGACCGGCGCCCTGGAGGCGCTGGGGGCAACGGCTTGTGCCGACCTGGGCGAGGCGGTCTCCTCTTCCAGCTTGATTTTCACCTGTCTGGGTGACGAAAAAGACGTGGAGTCGGTGCTCCTGGGTGCAAACGGGGTGCTTGAGCATTTGCCGGCCGGTTCCGTGGTGGTTGACTTCAGCACAATCGGTCCGGAAACGGCCAGGCGGCTTGCGGACCGCTTCCAGGCATCCGGCTCTTGTTTTCTGGATGCTCCGGTGACCGGCGGCGATGTGGGGGCGCGCAACGGCACTCTCACCATCATGGTCGGGGGTGATGCAATTGCCTTCGAGCGGGTGCGACCCTACCTCAGCTTGATGGGCAAAACCCTGGTACATTGCGGGGTAAGCGGTAGCGGTCAGGCTCTCAAGCTTTGCAACCAGGTGCTCTGCTCCGTTAATCTAGTGGCCCTTTTGGAAGCCATGACCCTGGCTCGCCGCCTTGGACTGGACGAAAGCCTGGTGGTGGAAGCCCTTGGCAATGGCGCGGGCGGCTCCTGGGCTTTGAGCAACCTTGGCCCGCGAATTCTCAAGCGGGATTTTGCCCCGGGCTTTTCCATTCGCCATATGCTTAAAGATTTGCGACTGGTTGGAGAAAGTCTTAATGAGGGTGGTTTTGGGGTGCTGGGCGGCACTCAGTGGTCGGTGCAAAGATTCAATCAGGTGGTGGAAGAGGGCGGAGCGGCGGCTCTCGACCTTGGTACCCAGGCCATGTATCTGGCCTATGAGGACTCTTAAGGGGACAGTCGATTACTTAGGGCACCGGTGGGAGTTTGCAGCTATCTGGCAACCAGCATTTCAATACATATGAATGAAGTATATACGGTTGTCACGGCAGAGAATTTAATTCAAAAGCAGTACACAAGCCAGTTAAGGTGGGGTAGCATTTATTGTCTAGTCAATACCTGTCTCCTGCTCCTTGGGGCTGGTGTTGTTCGTTTGTGAGCCTAGAGAGGGAATTTTAGAATGTCTACAGCAACAGCTACAGTAATGGACACAGCCTTGCTCGATGAGGTTGTGCACTGGGTAAAAACCCTCACCGCTGCCGGCGTCTCTCCTGACGCTGCCGCAAAAGTGACCACTAAGATTCTTCTTGCCGCCAATTCGGAAGAGTCTGATGATTTCTGGTGCGAAGGCGATGAAGATCTCGATGATATGGACGATGAAGAGTAATCGCTTCACGTCGTAAATCTACTTGATGAAAGCTCCCCGGCCGACCGGGGAGTTTTTGTTTGGCAAATCAGGTAAAAGATAAGTAGAAGATCCTGGGGAGATTTATCTTGCCTGCCAATCAAGAAATCAAAACTACAGACGGGCTTCCCACCCCGGCGCTGTCTGAGGACAGTCCGCCCGTAGACCTGGTTCTTTCTTATCAGACCGGTAACTTTGTAGCCACCCGCCTCCTCCTTCTGGCACTCTCGCCGCTCTGGTTTGCCTGGTCGCTGTTCTGCCTGGTCGGATTATTTACCGAAGGTGGAAAAGCCGGGTGGTTAGTTGATTTCAACCAGATGGCGGCGGCGGCATTCTGCTATGCGAGTTTGCTTGCACTCAGCTTTTTTGCCCTGCGGGTTTGCTCCGATACCAGGCTTCATCTGGGAGAAAACGGTGTGCGGCTGCCTTTACGGTTCTTGCTCGAAAGCCGGGGGCGACTAAAGCGTTCATGGTCGGAGCTTGTTCAAGTAGACTTTCTTGAAGACGGCAACCTCCGCACCCAGGTCAGTACGATGACTCTGGTTTTCCAAGACGGTGCGCGGGTACCCTTGCGTCTTGCCGGTCTGGGGCGAGCAGCCTTGAAGAACCTGCTTCTCATCTTTTCCATCAAGGCGCCCTCCGTCACTTTTCGTCCCGAACTATCCCAGGTGGATCTCTCTTTACCGGTAGGAGCCGTATCTGCTTCCGGTCTTGGTCTGCATCCCTCCTATACGCAACTCTGGGAAGAAGAGATGGCCAGCCGTTTCGGTTCGACCAGTTTTGTGCCTCTCAAGCCCGGCGATAAGTTGCGTGATGGGCAGATTCAGATTACAGGACAACTTGGCTTTGGCGGACTGGCAGCGGTTTATCTGGCTACGCTTCAACCGGCAGGACGCTGCGTAGTAGTGAAGGAAGCGGTGCTGCCCCTGGGAGTGGAGGCGGCGCTGAAAGAAAAAGCCGTGGCACTGTTCCAGCGCGAGGCTGAGATTCTGAGCCAGGTCCGGCATAAGAGAATCGTGTCTATTGAGGATAACTTTCAAGAAAATGACAGACATTACCTGGTGCTCTCACATGTGGACGGCATCGACTTGCGCCGCTTCATCAAGCAGGAAGGCGCGATAAAGAGCGTGGTGGCAGCTCGCTGGCTCTTTGACCTGTCCTCAGTGCTGGTTTATTTGCATGGACTTGAACGACCGGTTTTGCACCGAGATTTGACTCCCGACAATGTGGTTATAACCAGTGATGGGGAGTTGGTTCTGATAGACTTTGGCGTGGCTGCAAGCTTTGTGGGAGAAGCCACAGGCACCCTTGTCGGCAAGCAATCTTACATACCACCTGAGCAATACCGGGGCAAGGCCTGCCCGGCAAGCGATCTTTATGCCCTGGCCTGTACCATTGCTTTCTGTTTGAATGGTGAAGACCCTGAACCGCTTGCAACTCTCGGCGAGAGTTCGCTTCCTGCGGGAGTCGATGCCGAACTCTTTCAACTTTTGAGGGAAATGACTGAACAGGACTGGCATTTGCGTCCGCCATCGGCAAAAGTTGTAGCAGCAAGAAGTGAGTCTATCTGCAAGCGTCTCATCCATGGCTTTGAGGCAGCTTCATGAGTGCTGACTACGAGTCCGAGCGAATTGATAGGGATGCAGCCTTGCCATCGCCGCTGGTGCCTGCTAGCCATGCCAATGCGGAAGAGTCGGTGTTCTTTCCTGAGGAAAGCGAGCTTAGTTTTCGTCTTGGTGGAGTGCGGGTTTACCGAAGGCTCTACCAGAAAACCTCCTTTGCCAAACAGTTCCTCTGGCTGAATATCGGTTTCTGGGCGGTCTTTCTCATTTACTTGACTTATCTGCAGGCGCTAGGCATCGGCATGCCCCAGCCGGGTGGTTTTGTTGCTCAATTTTCTTTACTGCTCCTGCTTGTCTTCATGGCCATTCCGGCCAGCCTGACGGCCCTTTATGTGTCGCAGTCGGCCAGACCGCGGCGGGTGAAGCTCTTGAGCCGGCATCTGGTGATCTGGGCTCCCGTGACGGCAGGTTCGTTCTCGGAGATTTCCATACCGTGGAGCGATATCAGTCAGGTTGAAGTGAAGTCTGCAAAACGCTTTCTCTTGCCGGAAACTCGTTGTCTTTTGATTCAGACCAGGTGGGGGCTGGTGCACAAGATTCCCTTCGAAGATGTGCTTGTAGACAATAGCGAAGCTGGGTTTTTCAATCGGCTGGAAGTATTTGCTCCGTCCCTGGCGGCCAAGGTAAACCGGGCGGTGCCGCTATCAGAGAGCGAAGCCGCTCCCGGTTTTACTGAACTCTGGCTACATTCCTTCGCTACTACCGGTTTGAGAGCCAACGAGGGGCTGCTTGCCCCCGGGCAGAAGCTCAAGCAAGGGCGCTACACCGTGGCCGGTGTACTGGGCGGCGGCGGTCAGGGTAATACTTATCTGGCGGTTCTAGCAGCAGATTCCGTTCAAACCGCGCCTGACTCCTCACATCCTTCGGAGGTTGTACTTAAGGAATATATTTTGCCCGTCTATCGAGGCACCAGGCTCCTGGAGAACATTTCCAGTCGGTTCTTCGCCGAAGCGGAGTTGCTGGCAAAGCTTGATCATCCAGGCGTGGTCAAGTTACTTGATCACTTTGTGGAAGACTTCCGTGGTTATCTGGTGCTCGAATATGTGGAGGGCAAGTCTCTGAAAGAGCTGGTCATGTTGCAAGGTCCGCAAACAGAGTGCTTTGCTATTGAAGTGGCGCGCCAACTTGCCCTGGTGCTCAAGTATTTGCATGAACAATTTCCGCCGGTGGTGCATCGCGATTTGAGCCCGGACAACATAATCGTTGGGCTTGATGGACAGATTAAGATTGTGGATTTTAACGTAGCCAGGCGGTTAGAAAATTCCAACCGAACTGCCGTTGTCGGCAAGCACGCCTATTTGCCGCCCGAGCAGTTTCGGGGGCGGCCTACCACCCAGAGCGATCTCTACGCGCTGGGCGGCACGCTTTTCTATCTGGTCACCGGTGTGGAGCCCGCCCCGCTTTCCTGCTCCCGCCCGGCTGAGACGGCAGCGGTCTCGGCGGAGTTTTCGAGAATTGTGGCAAAGTGCACCGAACTTTCTCTTGGCGACCGCTACCGGAGTGCTGAAGAGGTTTTCAGGGATTTGTCAAGAATAGCTGCCGATTCGTAAACATTAGTCGCGTAAGGTTGTGATTGCAACGCACATCTGCGACCATTTTGTCATCTAGAGAGCATATTCTTTAGGCTGAGAGAGAAAGAGGGCAGAGCATGTTTCTTGGCTGTACAGGGAATCTCTCAGGCGAACGAGCGCCTGAAACTGGTTATACTTTCGGCAAGTGTCCATGGCCATTGCTAGTTCTAACATTCTTACTTGTGGGTCTTGGTGTTTCCGGCTGCGGCGGCTTTGTCGATTTGGCTCCGGGAGCCGGGGTCGATAGCAAGAGAATCGTTGTCCTCGGCTCCGACACCATGGAGTCTATGGTGCGGAACTGGGCTAATGGATATATGACTGAGAATCCAGGCTGCCAGGTGACAGTCAGCGCCGGTGATACCGGGGCTGGTATCAGAGGCCTTATTGCCGGTGAAATTGATGTTGCCAGCGCATCACGCGAACTGAGCCAGGAAGAGAACGCCCTGGTTCATAAAGAGAAGACCCATCTTAAGCGGGTCATGGTGGCAAGAGATTCCATCGCCGTGATAGTGAACCCAGTCAATAAGCTGGACGAGATTGGACTTGATGATCTGCGTCTGGTTTATGCCGGAGAGATTAAGACCTGGGATAAGCTCAGCAAAGAGGAAACCAAGGCTGAGCCTATCAGGGTGTTTGCTCGGGAGATGACCAGCGGCACCGCCGATTATTTTAGAGAGCATGTCATGCAAGACAAGCCCTTTGGCCCGGAGGTGAAGCTCATGCCTTCTTCGGAAGCCGTGATCGGGGCGGTTTTCGGAAACCGGCTCGGCATAGGCTTTGTCGGCATGTCCCAGGCCCAGGGCGCCAAAGATAAGGTGAAGATTCTGGAGCTTTCGCTGCGTACTGAGGCTATCAAAGAACCTGCTCAGGGCGAGGCCTCTCGCTCTTTGACCCTGGATTCCTATCCTCTGTCGCGCCCCCTGTACGTTTATTACAATGCGAAGAACGAGGGGAAAGTAAAACCGTTTATAGACTATCTGCAGGGTGAAAAGGGCCGCAAGCAGGTAGTGGAAATGGGCTTTATGCCTGCCCCCTAGCTAGTTCGTTCTGATTGTTCGTTTGCTTACCTGGAGACCCCGTGGATTTTCTCAAAGCCCTCAAAGAAAAGGTGCTGATATTTGATGGAGCCATGGGTAGCTCCATCCATACTTACGATCTCAGTCTTGATGACTACCACGGCTACGAGAATTGTCCTGAGATTCTGGTGGAAAGTCGCCCCCAGGTCATCGCCGAAATTCACGAGTCTTTCTTCAAAGTTGGCTGTGACTGTGTGGAGACCGATACCTTCGGCGGCTCGCCCATTGTTCTGGCGGAGTTTGATCTGGCCCACCGGGCCTACCAGTTGAACCGCAAAGCGGCCGAGCTGGCAAAGGAAGTAGCTTCTTCGTTTACAGATAAGCGCCGCTATGTCTCCGGCTCCATCGGGCCCACCACCAAGATTCCCTCCCTCGGCCATATCGACTTTACGGTCATGAAAGACGCCTACTACGAGCAGGTGCGCGGCTTGATCGACGGCGGCGTGGACGTGCTGCAGTTTGAAACAGGGCAGGATCTGCTGCAAGCCAAGGCTGCCATAATCGCCATTCTTGATTATTTCAAAGTGATTGGGCGCAAGCTTCCGATCATCACCCAGGTCACCCTGGAAGCGCCGCCTCTAGGCACTATGTTGGTGGGCACCGATATCTCTGCGGCGCTCACCACTCTTGCTTCTTTTCCCGTGGATGTCATCGGTATCAACTGTGCCACCGGACCCACCGAAATGTATGATCCGGTGCGCTATCTTTGTGAAAACTCGCCTACTGCCGTGTCCGTGCTGCCAAATGCCGGTCTGCCAGAGAATGTAAACGGCGAAACCGTCTACAAGTTACGCCCGGATGAACTGGCGTCGGCCATCGAGCACTTTGTCAAAAATGACGGCGTCAATATCGTGGGCGGTTGTTGCGGCACTACTCCCGAGCACTTACAGGCGGTGGTGGCGAAAGTGGAGGGGCTCAGCCCCAAGAAGCGCAAACCTGAATTTACGCCGGCCGTAGCCAGTATCTACACGTCCTGCCCGCTGGAACTGGATAGTGCTATGATGCAGCCGCCATTGATCGTGGGTGAGCGCACCAATACAAACGGCTCCAAGAAATTCAAAGACCTCTTGCAAGCCGAAGATCTGGACGGTATGGTCTCCATGGCTCGGGAGCAGGAAAAGGAAGGCGCGCACATCCTGGATGTGTGTACGGCCTATGTGGGACGGGATGAAGTGAAAGATATGTCTTCCTTCATCAGGCGTCTCAACACCGAACTGACCATTCCTATCATGGTTGATACCACCGAATATTCGGTACTGGCTCAGTCTCTTAGTTTGATCGCCGGTAAGCCCATCGTCAATTCCATAAACCTGGAAGATGGTGAGGAGAAGATGCTCAAGAAAGTTGAGCTGATCACCAGGTATGGTGCAGCAGCCGTGGCCCTGACCATCGATGAAAAGGGAATGGCCAAGGAGGCGCAGCAGAAGCTCTCCATTGCTCGTCGCATTTACGACCTGGCGGTGCACGCCGGCATGGCCCCCAGCGATCTAATCTTCGATGCGCTCACCTTTACACTCTCCACCGGTAACGAAGACGACAGGCGCTTAGGCATTGCCACTCTCGATGGTATCAGGCTGATCAAGGAGAATCTGCCCGGGGTCAAGACTATTCTTGGTGTAAGCAATATTTCCTTCGGCTTTGATGCGCGCATCAGGCGCATCTTAAACTCGGTCTTCCTGCACTATGCCGTGGAAGCCGGCCTTGATATGGCTATCGTCAATGCCCAGAAAATCTTGCCCCTCTACCGCATCGACGAAGAAGAAAGAGAGTATCACCGCAAACTTGTCTTTGATGAGCGTATAGCCGCTGGTGCTGACGGCACCGGTGGTTATGATCCGCTATTCGCCCTTCTAGACTTCTATCAGAAGAAGCAGAAGTCTGACAAAAAGGTGGTGCGAAGCGTAAACCTCTCTATCGAGGAGAAGCTCAAACAACGAGTCATTGACGGCGACCGGGTTGGTATCGACATTGATCTGGCAAAGGCCCTTGAGACTTACAAGCCTCTCGATATTATCAATAACATCTTGCTTGATGGCATGAAAGTGGTGGGCGAACTCTTTGGTTCCGGCAAGATGCAATTGCCCTTTGTCTTGCAGTCAGCTGAAACCATGAAGTCGGCTGTTTCCTACCTGGAGCCTTTTATGGAGAGGGTAGAGGGCTCGGCCCGGGGAACGATGGTATTGGCCACGGTTAAGGGCGATGTGCACGATATCGGCAAGAACCTGGTGGATATCATTCTCACCAATAACGGCTACAAAGTACACAATCTGGGTATCAAACAATCCATAGAAAACATTGCCGCCGCCGCCCTTGAGCATAATGCAGATTGCATTGGCATGAGCGGGCTTCTGGTCAAGTCTACCGTGATCATGAAGGAGAATCTGGAGATTCTCAATCAAAGAGGCATTACCATACCGGTTATATTGGGTGGGGCTGCTCTCACAAGGCGTTATGTGGAAGAGGACTGTCGCCGGGTTTATGGCGGCAAGTTGTTTTATGGTCAGGATGCCTTCGACGACCTGCACATCATGGAAGCCATAGCCTCCGGTCGTGAAGATGAGCTTCTTCGCGGGCTTGAGGCAGAGCCGACCGATCAATGCGAAGACGACGATGACGTTTTCGGTGATGAGCAAGCCGAAGGCGAAAATAACGGCAAGAACTCTGAAGTTTCCCACCATCTTCCGCTCAAACTGCGTTCCGATGTGGAAAGAGCGCTCCCGGTTTGCCTGCCGCCTTTCCTGGGGCGCAAAGTGCTCACTGATTTCGATTTAGATGAGATCTTCTCTTTCATCAACGAAAATTCCCTTATTCGCGGGCAGTTTAGAGTTCGACAGGGCGATATGCCCGACGCCCAATATGAGGCCATGCTCGCCGAGAAAGTTTATCCGGCTTTGAATGCCCTTAAGGAGCGCTGCCGAAAAGAGAAACTTCTGGCTCCGGCTGCGGTTTATGGTTATTTCCCCTGCCTTTCCCGGGGCAATGAACTTTTGGTTTACGAACCGGATCCCTTGTTCAGCCCCGCTGAGGTTATCGCAGGTAAGCGCAGCGACGGCAGCCCCATTGAGCTAAAGCACAAACTTTCCTTTTCCTTCCCGCGGCAGGACTTCGGGCGTCATCTTTGCATAGCCGACTTCTTTAGAGACGAGGAAGAAGGCGGCTATGACATACTGCCTCTGCAGGTGGTGACCATGGGGCAGATTGCCAGTGAGCATACGGCCAGACTCTTTAGCGCTGGTGAATATACTGAGTATCTTTATTTCCACGGGCTTTCAGTGGAGGCGGCGGAGGGACTGGCCGAGGTCGTGCACAAGCGGGTGCGGGCTGAGCTTGGTCTTGCTTCATACGATGCTACCGACCGGCGCAAGTTTTTCCAGCAGGGTTATCGCGGCACGCGCTTTAGTTTCGGCTATCCGGCCTGTCCGAACCTTGAAGATCAAAGTGGTCTCTTTCAGTTGCTGAAACCCGAGGAAATCGGCATGGAATTGACCGAGGAATTCCAGCTTGTGCCTGAACAAAGTACGTCTGCGGTAGTGGTGGTTCATCCGCAGGCGAAGTATTTCAACGTCAGACGCAAGGCAGCGGTGCCGCGATGACTGCAGTTGAGTCTTTGAGTCTGGGAGAGATAGCGTGAACTTGGACGAGCACAGCCCTGAGCCCTCTGAGATTGTGGTACGGGCCGCCACGGTTGCTGACGCGCAGGGTGTCTTGGAAGCGCACTTCGCCGCCGTGCACAGCGCTGCAGCTCATTATCCCGCCAAATTCTATGATGATGATACTCTCGATGATTGGTCGCCGATCGTTGACGAGCAGCGCGTGCAGAACTTTCTTGCCACCTGGAAGCCTGACCAGGAAGTGATGCATGTGGCTTGCCTTGATGACTTTGTCTGCGGTTTTGCCTCGATTTACGTGCCGTCCTCGGAACTTAGAGCCTGCTATGTGCATCCCGAAGCCACCGGTCTTGGCGTCGGCGGAAGGCTTTTATCCAGTCTGGAGGGCGCTGCCCGCGAACTCAGGTTGGGCTGGCTTACCCTGGACGCTTCTCTAAATGCCGAGAACTTTTATAATGCCATGGGCTACCAGTCTGACGGTATCGCCCGCCACTTGCTGCCCACGGGGCGCCACATGAACTGTGTGCGAATGTACAAGTTTCTTTGAGGCGAGCCTGGCCTGCATCGGACCAGGCGATTGCCGGCGGAACCGCGCTGGTGTTCTGAAAGAGCCAATTGCGGCGACCTTTGACAGCTTTGGGAGTTTTGCTTAATGCTTGACAATCGTGAAGGTAGTAAAATTTAGCCTTCACCCCATTCCGCAGGTCTAAAGTGATGCGGAACCCGAGGGGTCAAAAAACTCTGGGAGTAAAGATAATGGTCCAAGATCTGGAAAAAGCCAAGGCCAAATCCAGGCAGGTGCTTGATTTTATAGCCAAGCCCCAGCTAAACGAAGACGAGCGCAAGACAGTCATAGGTGAATCAGTTCAGTACTGGGCTGATCACGTCAACGCCGGCTTCCTGCAATATCGTAAATCAGTCAGTACCGACTATACCGCCGTGGAATGGTCTGATGAGGGTTCTACTTTCCGTGACATTAACGGCAAAGAGTTCATCGATATGCTCGGCGGTTACGGCGTATACAACGTCGGCCACCGCCATCCGAAAGTGCTGAAGGCTGTAAAAGAACAGCTAGACAAGCAGGCAATCCACTCCCAGGAGTTGATTGATCCCCTGCGTACCTACCTGGCTCACCTGGTTTCCTTGATTACACCGGGCGATTTGAAGTATTCCTTCTTCAGCAATTCCGGTACTGAATCGGTGGAAGGCTGCTTGAAGATGGCTATGCTAGCCACGGGGCGGCGCCACTTTATCGGCACCATCGGCGCTTTTCATGGCAAGAGTTTGGGCTCCCTGGGTGGTACCTCGAAAGCGGTCTTTCGCGAACCGTTTTTACCGCTGCTCAACTGGTCGCACGTTCCTTTCGGCGATCTCGATGCCCTTGAGACCATCTTCAAGTGCTGTGATTTCTCCGGTGATCGCATCGCTGCTTTTGTGGTGGAGCCCCTGCAGGGCGAAGGCGGTATCAACGTAGCGCCTCCCGGCTATCTGGCCGGCGCTCGCGCTCTTTGCGATAAATATGGCGCCATGCTCGTGTTTGACGAAATTCAGTGCGGCATGGGTCGCACCGGCAAAATGTTCTACTGCGAGTACGACGGTGTAACTCCCGATCTGATGGCGCTCGGCAAGGCTTTTGGTGGCGGTGTCATGCCCATCGGTGCCGTGGTTGGAACTGAGAAGACCTGGGCTAAGTATATTGAAAATCCTTTCTTGCACACCACCACGTTTGGTGGCAACCCCCTGAGCTGTGCGGCGGCCATCGCCACCATTTCAGTTCTCTTGGAAGAGGAATTGCCAAGGCAAGCCAAGGAAAAGGGCGACTATATGATTCCTCGCATGAACGAGCTGGTGAAGAAATATCCGGACGTCATGAAGGAAATCAGAGGGGTTGGTTTGATGCTGGGCATGGAATTCACCGGTAACGATACCGGCTATGCCGTGGCTAAGAATCTCTTCTCGCGCAATATTCTCATTTCCGGCACCTATATCAATTCCAAGTGTTTGCGAGTGGAGCCGCCGCTCACAATCAGCTACGAGCAAATTGACCTCTTCCTCAAAGCTCTGGAAGAGTCAGTAAAGGAAGTGTCCAAACTGGCTACCGCTGCTAAATAAAGGGCGGTATTCCGAACTCAGGAGTCAGGGCTCAGGGCTGCCCGCCGCTATCGCGGCTGGGTACGTCGCTGCTTTCCATGCCGGATGTCTGGCTGGTGCGGCGCAGATGCTTGCGAGCTTCATAAGCTACAAATGGGTCTACGTCATTTTCCAGTTGTCTGGCCACATCCAGGGGGCAACTGGAATTTTCCGCCAGCCTCAGCCTTACTTCGCGGGCTTTGTCTTTGGAGAGCAGGAAGAAAGCTTCACTGGGGCTGCCTACGTTTTCAGCCACAGCCTTGCGTACCGATTCGTTTTCGTGGTGAGCTAATTCCAAAAGCCGTGACGGGGGAGTGGTGGGGCGGGCTGCAACCATGGTCAAAAAGGCGATAGTGTCATTGGCCGAGGCTGAAACTATGTTGCGTTCTTCGTTTTGCGGGCCGGTGCGATTGTAGACACCGGCAGGGTTGAATTTGAGATCTTTGACCGTATCTTTCTGCTGTTTGTAGGCTGATTTAGCTACTTCCGTGTTGAGGGCATGCCACTCGCCGGATGCAGTACCCTTATCAATGTCGGAAGCGGCATTGGTGGTACCGCTTTCTCCAGAAGGTACTGCATCGAGCGACGAGTAGGTGGTGGTGAGGTGATTACCGGTTGGTTTAAACTTGTGTGTGGCGAGTAGATTGGCGCCGGTGTTGTCCATTTCGCAGGTCTTGAGCTTTTTGACCAGCATGCTGCGGGCTTCTCCGGCAACAACTTTGTTTTTGTCGTTGGCCAGTTGTCTCAAGATGTCTGAACCGGCCTTGCGATTATTAGCAACTTTGATTCGTACATCGGCATCATCGTCACCGGCCAGCCTGCGCAGGGTTTCTTGCGGAGTGCTGGGATTGCCGGCAACGGCAGCGCGGACTTCGGCGGAAAGTTGACCGGCCAGCCAGTTGAGCGTGGTCGAGGCCGTATGCGGATTTTCCGCCACTTGCCTGAAAGAATCGCTGGTCGCCATGCAAACTTCGCTGGTGGCCCTTTCTGTGAAGACCAGGCTTTCCTGGTCGATGTGGAAGTCGCTCACGAAGAGTGATTCGCCTGGTTCAGGTTCATCCCTATCGTGGATGGTTGTATCAATACTTATATCTTTCTGCTTCTCCTGGGAGACTCCGAACGATTGCAGACCTTTATCCTGGCTGAGGGAAGGCAGGCTGGAGGGCGGCAGAGCCGTTATTTCACCGGCGCCCGGCCTGGCGAAACGGGAGAAGGAGCGACTCATCTTCTCGCTTTCGGCCAGACTGTCCGGCTCCGAAGGCGAAAATCGTTCGGTTTCCTGGGGCTCTGCACTCGCTACATATATAGAAGCAGCACTGGCCTGGGAGGCTTCCTTGAGAGCGCCATGGGGTGCGGCAGGAGCCTGCACTTCCTCCGAGCTTTGACCTGCAACCGGCTCCTGTGTGCCGTTGCTTTCAAGCCGGTCGACTACCTTTCTAAGGAGTCGGGCCAGTTTGTTTTGAAAGGTTTCCATCCCCCGAGTAACCCCACTTACGCCCAAGTAAGAAAATAGAGAAATATAAATCGATGCTATCGCGCCACTCGTGGGCATGGGTATAGATTTGGCCGTATTTCTATAGGGGGCAACCTATACAGTTGTCAGGTGCCTATTTTTGCCTGTATTTCACGTTTTTGGCGAGTTTATACGATTCCCGTACAAAGTTATAGGATTGGGGAGCAGCGCCGGCATCCTGCAGGGGTAAGAATGCTAATGAGCCCCCTGTTTGGGACCGTTCACCAGGCAGTGGTCAATTTGATGGAAGGCTCTTGATTCATTACCATCCTTCTAAAGAAGGTACGAAATTCGGAAATGGTATCAAGAAGCCTGGCGAAGCAGGACAGTGTAACTTCGCTTCAGGCAGGCCGACATTCACAAAGGCAGAGAGCACGAGAACCGAGGAAGCTATGAAGTGTGAAACTATTCCGGAACTTGAGAGATTCTTGAACATTCAGGAGCAGGCGCTCGGATGCAACAGCCCTGAAGTAGCCAACACCATTACCAGGTTGGCGGAACTCTACTTTAGTAAGGGTTTGCTTGAAGATGCTGAAGCCCTTTATCGTCGCGCTCTCAATATAAGGGAGCAAGCGCTTGGTCCTCACCGGGTAGAAATTGAAGATACCAAAAAGAATCTAGAGAAGGTATTAACCCGTAAGCGTGCTCCCTCTCAGAGCCGCACACCCCAGAGTATGACGGATTCTTCTACATCGCTGGATGCTGTTCCGGCCTCTATGGCCCTTGGTTGGCCTTCTGCTTTCGATCAAGATAAAGAGAAGGAATTTGAGGTGGAACTGGCTTCTCTTCGGCACATGATGGGGCGCGAGCATCCGCAGGTGGCAGACTGCTTGACTCGTATGGCAGATCAATATTGCCGGAACAAGCGCTATCGGGAGATGGAACCCCTCTTGCAGGAAGCGCTGAAGATAAGAGAGCGGGCTCTTGGCCTTGAGCATCCGCTGGTGTCGAGCAGTTTGAAAAATTTGGCCCGTCTCTATTATTTCCAGACTCGTTATGAACTCTCCGAACCATTGTTTAAGAGGGCCCTGACCATTAGACAGAAGACCTACGGCAAAGAACACGAGCGTTATGCCGACATTGAAGAACAGTACGCCAAGCTTTTGCGCAAGACCGGTCGAGTGCTTTTGGCCCAGGAACTGGATAATCATGTTCAACGAGTGAGAGGTAAGGCTCGCTAATCAAGACAGAAATTTATACGGCTTTTCCTGCCCGTGCCTGACAACAACGAGGATGCAGCAATGCATCCTCGTTTGTCGTTCAGGTTTCTTCCGTTTAGTTCTGTGTGTTGGTTGCCGGGCTCTTACACACTGCTTCTTGTGCATCATCTATAATGGCGTCCTCTTGAGCCATTTCCTTTTTCAGTGAAGTGAGAAACTTTGATATTTACCAGGCGCACAGTATTGACCTGTTCTGCAGTCGCTCTTTCTCTTGTCTGGATGCAAGGCGGTGCGGCTCAGGTTCCGCATTCGTCGCCTGCATTGCGCGCCGGCAAAAAGCTAGAGAGTGCGGCCGGGTCTCTGATTGTAGAGACACCGCTGCCAAAGCTGAAGAAGAAACAGCAACATGACCATTCTGATGAGGGGCGCCTGGAAGGTGGACCCTTGAAACCGGTTGATATTTTGTCCGTGAAAGATTTGACGGCGCAGCAACGCAAGGAATTGGCTCGACTACAAAAGGAAATGAAGTCGAGCCTGAGGCCATTGAGGCAGGCACTGCTTGAAAAAACGGGACGGCGCGGTAAGGATATGCAGGAGATTGATTCTACGCGCAGTACCAGGGGCGAGAAAATTGGCGGAGCGATTCTTGGCGGTCTGGTATCGGTGAACAGCGAGGGACAGGAGAAGACCGGCGGTGCGAAACCGGGCGCTGGCAAACCGGCACGGAATGAGGTTCAGACCCTTGAGCCGGGAGAGAAAGTGCAAAGTTCGGCACACCTGAAGCGGCAGCTTCATTCCGTCAAACATCGCTATCTCAGTCTGATGCTTAAGGTGCTCACCGATAAGCAACGACAAGAACTTGCCCGCGACACCGGTGCTGATCTCTCGGCCTTTTAGCAGATAAGTCAGGTTTGTCGGACCGGATGGTGGTCTTCGGCAGAGTTGCCGCTCTTGGAATGCGTTACATGAGCCGTCCAATTTTCATGCAGGAGATCGGCGTCATTTGCGCTGAAGATCCGTGAGCGGGCTCTTGGCCTTGAGCATCCGAAGGGGATAATCATGTTCAACGAGTGAGAGGTAAGGCTCGCTAATCAAGAAAGAAATTTATACGGCTTTTCCTGCCCGTGCCTGACAACAACGAGGATGCAGCAATGCATCCTCGTTTGTCGTTCAGGTTTCGCAAGCTAAACTTTCGCCCGGACTTAGACACAAATTTAGCCTAGTCTTTCTAACTAATCTGGGTAGACCTTAAGTTTCAATGGTCAAGTTGGTGAATGGGAGCGGGAAATCAGTGAAAGAAGGTTCGAGAGAAGCAAACGCAGCTTCTAAAGTTCAATCTTCCGGTTTATCGGAAGAGTCACAACTGCCGGCATTTTCCCAGTGGGAAGTGCTTTCCACTGTGCCCGAGAAGTTGCCTCCGAATTTTAGATTGCGTTTTGACGATAGTAATTCCGGACCGGAGGGATTGGCAGCTTTGCGTGATGCTTATTATTCACGCCACGATAGCCGGCTCAATCTGGTTGCTTACTGGCCGGAGAAAGGTGACGGCAAGGTTGCCGTCGCTCATCTTCTCCCGTCGGTTGCTATCGTTGATGATTCCACATCCAATGCTCCTCCCAAGCCATCTGCGGTGGACCCCTATATTGAGGAGAGCATGAGCGCACCATCGGTGACCGGCAATATTGCTCCGGACTCACCAGGGCTCAATTGCCTGATCGGAGCTCGTCGCGGTTACAGTGTGCCCTGGGACAAGATGGAGGATATTAACCTAACTCTCACTCCCAATAATGTTGATACCGCTACCCTTGCCAAAATCATGAACTTGCCCGGTGCCAGCGGCGAAGAGGTTCTTAAGACGCGGTTAGCTCGGCTCTACAAATTTGATGAAACCTTGCCTGTCCAGGCTATTGTCAGTCAGGCTAAGGCTATAGAGCAGTCGCGGTGGAAGGCGGCCCTCGGTTTAGAGTCGGAAGCCTCGTCCCAGCAGATTGATACTGCATTTGGTCGGTATATGATGGACCAAAGTCACTCAACTGAAGTAAGACCTTTTGTGTATGTCGATCGCGCTGCTGATCAATTGGCGGCGAAGGTGCTTGGCGTGTCTTCGCCAGAGTCTCTCTCTCATGCTCAGGTCGATGCTCTATTGGCTGAGCGACTGGCAAGTAATCAGGCTGCCATGATGAATTTGCCGGCTGGAACAACCTGGGCAGAGTCACAGCGAATCGCCATGGCACGCCTCAATGATTTGCCTGATTCCGCTTCCGAGGGGGAAATAATGTTAGCGCAGTTCTTGCATGGTAATGATTATCCCTCAGTCAATCCAGACTGCGGCAGTTGAATGTATGGGTTTGCCTGAAATCCGAAAAGCGATTGCTGCTCATTTAGATCAAGGCAGCGGTGCTGCTCCGGGAATACGTTGCAGGATGCGCCCGATCTCGGCTCTGGAGATTGGTGTTATCTGTGCTGAAGATCTGGCTTTGCGTTCATCGGGGTGCACACCGGATGACAGACCGATTACTTCGCCGCGATTATTGTAGGTGGGACCACCGGAATTGCCCTGGTGAATCTGTGCTCTCGTTTCTATTAAGGGGCGATTTACTCTTTCCCCGGCCATGGGCGAAGGATGGGCGCCGCCGGTGAGGGCTTCGTAGGTGCCGACCCGGCTTATGCGACCGGGAGAGGCATGCAGGGTGTTTGTCCCTTCGGGAAATCCGGCTGTCATGGTCTGACCGCCGCCGCTTCTATCGGATCTATCAAATGGGTTGGCGGCAATCTGGGCCGGGTGGCAGACCTGATTGGTATCAGCACCGGTGCGCACTGATAGAATGGCCATGTCTTTGCCGGGTATCCTCATTTCAATGCTGGCCGGGTAGGTCTTGCCGTTTTCAAATTCGGCGCCGCGAGAAACGATGTTTTGATTGCCTCTTTCACCTGAAACATGATTGGCCGTGGCTATGAAGCAAGTGTTTTCGTTCCTGGCAATAGCCACGCCGGTGCCGTGACCGCCGCCGCCGCCAGCCTCTTCCACTTTGATGCGAGCGGTTTGTCTCTGGGCTTGTTCATAGAGTTGTCCGGTGTTGAAGGGCGGCATGGTGCTGCCTTCCGGTGTGCGGTCAAAAGACTGAAAGTTGCAGCCGCTGGTTTTTTCGCCTGCTCTCAGTACTGGGAACTGTCCGTTTTCCGGTTGGTTGCGGCATTCTCTGCCGTTCAGGTCGGTGACGGGAGGGTTTGGTCTTTGACTGAGAACCTCCTCCATCATTCGGGTGCTTGGGTTGGTGCTGGCGGGTGGAGTGGTTTCAGTGGGGCGTTCCTGCCGGGGACTTTCCGGTCTCGTTTCCTGGCTCATTTCGGTACCCTCAAGAAAATTTACCCACAGGCAAGCCAACGCCAAGTACCCTTTCGAAGGTTGGCTTTTGGTTCAGTAGAGTGGAGGTGGGTAGTATGGTGGGAGGTAGGATTTTCAACAAAACCGAGGTGGTTTTGACCTACCTCGTTGTCGATTTGGCGCCAGTATATCGGCCGCAATGTAAAAGAATGAGAAATTCCGCTTCTCTGTACTGAACGGAGGGCGGCGAAAGAAGGAGGGCTGCGCTGGGCAGCCTCTCCCATTCAATCTTGAGAATCTAAATCTTCTACGTGTTTCCGGCTATGCCACTTCAATTAGGGAGGGCTTTCCACTGATGATCTCTTCTATGACTTCCGTCAATTGATCGCATCTCTCCAGCGCGCGAAAAACCGGTGGACCTGCCGACACCATTTGCTCGTTAACTTTGGGCGCCTTGAGCGAGTGGATTTGTTTCTCAAGCTCTTGATAGTGGTGGTGAGTGAGGTCGTAGTTGCCGTAGTCAGCCTTTATAAAATGAATGTCTTTGGTCGGTTCGCCGGTCAGTCTTTGATACTGTCGCCAGTTTTGCGCGGCCATCCCTTCCTTGCTTTCTTTGTCGCCGCAGATCATTAGTTCTCCCAGGGCGCCGTCGAGAGACTTTGCGATCAGCTCTATTCCGGCACAGCTTGGCTTGGCGCAGGCTTTGGAGATGGCTAACTTAAGCTTGAGGTGCCTTGTGTCATGTTTGTGCTTTATGGCAAGGATCCTATCCTTGGATTTCTGAAGGCAATCCCTGTAGCGGCTGTGTCTCAATTCCGGCATTTCGGTGCGAATGGCCACAAGTCCATGCACGAGCGGAAGCAAGCCCGTTAGTGCCAGTCTATCTATGGCAACCCAATCCGGGGAGTCTGTGAGAATGATGATGTCCAGACTTCTGAAGTGAGAACGCAATTTTGCCAGGGTTTGATGAACGCCCTCATAGACTTCTATGTTTTGATGATGTTTCTGGAAACCTTCCCAGAAAGACTCCGCCAGGGCCATTATCTTTTGAGGGGGCAAATGGCTGTGGGCCTTGACCTTCGCCGCGATGGTCTCGACTACGAATGCGTATTCGTGGAGAGTCGTTGCCAGCGCCACGTCGCCGTAATAACGATTGAGGAGTTCCGGCTCAATCTTGAGAGCGTGCGCCAATTCTTCAGTGGAATTGAGAATGAAGTTTGCAAACCATCTTCTCGTGTCTGTGAGCGTATTATCGAGGTCAAGCAAAAGAACATGTTTGGTTGCGTTGAACTTTAGTTTCAGGCGCTCCGACGAAATTGATCTTGGATTTTGCATGGCGTATCTCCTTGAGCGTTTTAATATGTTTTTTTGGTTCTCCTTTTGCCCTATTAATCGAGCGGTGACTTCTGTTTGAGGACGCACACAAGTAGCAGGCACAGGCACCGGCAACTACGAAAGGTTATTTTCGCGGTCGGGCTTATGGCTGCGGACGTGAGTCTCGGGCGCAATAGTTGGCATTGCGCTCATGTCGCCAACTTCAATTAGAGTTGCTTCATTGTTGTCACCGGCGCTGCGGGATGTCAATGGGAATATTTTTTTAGGAACTGCAAGGCATTGTCTGAAGGCGCTGTTGGGGTTTTAGACCAATTTTGCCGCTTCTTCCCTGGTTGCAGATATGGAATTGTCACAAACGGTCGACGACGAGCGAGGCATCGTCGATGGTGGCAGAGCAAATGCTAAATGCGAACGCCCTATTTGAGCGCTCTCACCTTCGATTTAAGCCTTGTCACCAGTGCCGCCATATCGTCGTAGCGGCCGAAGGAAGGCACAAGATAAGTACCTTCGATGGTGTCACGCAGTTCTTCAAGTAATTTCTCCGCTAGCTCCAGACCAATTCTGGCACCGTCTTCACCGGCTTTGGCCATGGCTTCGCGGATATGCTTGGGAATAGTGATGCCCGGTACTTCGTTATGGAGGTATTCGGCGTGTTTGGAGCTATGCAGGGGCATGATGCCGACCAGCACTGGAATGGGGGATCCCCCCATCTCTTCCAGGAAATCGGTCAGGTCGCTCACTCTATATATGGGTTGGGTCATTATGAAATCGGCACCGGCCTCGATTTTGCGCTTGATGCGCTCCATCTCCAGGGTGCGGTTCTGAGCGGTGGGGTTCAGGGCACAGCCGATTGAGAGAGTGAGAGGTGCGCCGATGGTATTGCCGGCGATATCCTTGCCTTCGTTCAACTGTTTGATGATTTTGATCAGACCAATGGAATCTACATCGTAAACAGCCGTAGCATGGGCGTAGTTCCCGAGAGCCGGCGGGTCGCCTGTTAGGGCCAGGATGTTCTTCAGTCCAAGGGCCTGGCAGCCGATTAGATCTGCTTGCATACCCATCAAGTTGCGGTCTCTTGTG
>Ga0268298_10001722_pt1 | contig 25083 bp, 24 predicted proteins | sample WWTPWeurt_MetaG_FD_194462 | JGI IMG/M metagenome (GOLD analysis project Ga0268298, IMG submission 194462) | Activated sludge microbial communities from WWTP in Nijmegen, Gelderland, Netherland - WWTP Weurt | ecosystem: Engineered > WWTP > Aerobic digester > Activated sludge | place...
GCCCCAAGCGGTTCCAACTCCTCGCAACAAGAGGATTTTTACAATTCCGCCTCCAGCGTGCGCACCAACTACAGCTCCGGCTCCATGGGGATATGCCCCGTGTGCAACGGCACGGGGCGTCCGTAGCTTCGGGCGCCTGAAGATTAAAGACTCGCCGCAAAGGCGAGGAACGGCGGAATGGGAGTTCATCGTCACCCCCGAACTGTTCTCAAAATCCTTCTTTTCCAAATAAGGACGCGTTCATGACCGCCGATCCGGAAATTAAGAACTACGAAGCCCTTCGGGACCAATGCCGGGCCATGGCCAAGGACGACCCGAAGGGCGCGTATTTGAATTTCCAAACCTCGGTCATGGGATTCGGCGCCTTCCCCGGAATTGACGCGGTGTGGTCCGACGCCTGCCGAACCTTGGTGGACCTCATGGGGCCCTTGGCCAAGGGCAAAATAGAGGATTCCCTGGGGCGGGTGCGGGCCAACCCCGAGGACGGCAAGGCCCTCTACGATCTGGCCTACGAATGTTTCGAGGTGGGGCAACACGGCGTGGCCGCCACCCTGCTGGCCAAGGCCTACCGACTGTCGCCGGGTTCGGCCAAAATAATGACCGAGCTTATAAGCAATTTGGACGAGATGGGCCGCCACGGGGACGCCTGCCGGGTGCTTCGGGAGTCGGGCCTGGTGGAGAAGGATTACTTTTGCCGGTACCTGCTGGCCTTCCACCTGGTGATGGTGGGGGACCTGGCCGGGGCGGAGAAGATCCCCTTGGTATTAAGCGAAGCCCCCGAAAACCTCCGCTGGCCAACCGAGCAAGTGCGCCACATGCTGGACCGCGCCCGGGCGGTGAAAGGCATCGTGCCCCTGGACGAGTGGGACCTCCGGGGTTGGCACTACGTGATCAACGGGGGGCTCCTGCTCCATTTGTCGCCCCACGGGTTCAAGGAGGCCATGCGCGGGCGCTACGCCTTTGTCCAGGACTCCTATGAGCTTTGCCGGGAGGGCGTAAACAAGGTGGCGCGGCTGGCGAAGCTGTGGAACCTGTCGGGAAAGGTTTGGAGCCACCCGGACCGGGGATCGGAAATATTGGGCCGCGCTCTCGGGGCGGCCCTGGGCTGGCCCCTGGCGCCCTGGCCCTCCAAGCCGACGGAAGAACCAGGTATTTTCGTGGTTTATGACATGGAGCGGCTTAACCAGGACACTTTTGAAATCGTGGAAAATCGCGCCCCCGGCCAGTTGCTCTGGTCCCACGCCACCAATTGGACGGCCTCGGCGCCCTTCGCCGCCGACATTGTGACTTTCCTCCACCAAAACAACCAAGAGCCCTGGGGGGAAAGGCTGGTGGTGAACTCGGAAACCAAAAAGGCCGAGTTGGCCGAGCCGAGCAAAGAGGACGACGAAAAGCTGTCCATCGCCATTTTGGCCGCCAAGGCCGAGCCGGAGACCGGCGACATCCCCCCGGACCGGATCGACTATGAGCCCCTGGCCCGCGCCATCCTAGCCAACGCCGGCAAAGACTTTGCCGGCCCCCTCGCCCCTCCCGCCCCCCGCCCCCGCTTCCGTCAAGGGTCCCCTGTGCCGAGCAATCGGTTTTTTTAATAGAGGCCCTTAACCCAAGAAAAGGCGGGGATCAATCAAACGATTTATAAGCTCAGATAATTCCCCGCTCACTTTTCTTTCGTGAAATTGGTGACCTCAAAATATTGCGGGTTTAGTCCCACGATAAAAAACGTTAGCCTTCAATTTTGCACGCGTGTAATTCTTTGAATTCGCCCTTGATCGCGAGATGAAGGGCCGATACGTTTTATCGGCCAAAAGCATTTTCTTCTGGTTTTCTTGATAGAAGTTCACTCATTTTTGAACGTATTTCTCAAAAGCCTGAATTCTGGTAATCTTTGACAGTCATGGGAAACCAATTATTGACGCCTCGATTATGAACAAGAAAGAGTTAACCGAAGCGGATATCCGCACAAAATTCATCACCCCCGCCATTCTTGGCCCAAATGGGAGCAAGTGGGACTTGATGACCCAGGTCCTGGAGGAGCATTACTTCACCAAAGGCCGGGTTATCGTTAAGGGGAAAACGGTAAAACGCGGAGAGGCCAATAAGGCCGATTACCTTCTTTTTTATAAGCCAAACATCCCGCTTGCGGTCGTCGAGGCCAAAGACAACAATCACCCCGTTGGTGGGGGAATGCAACAGGCCTTGGAATACGCCGAAATCTTAGACGTCCCCTTTGCCTACAGTTCCAACGGCGATGCGTTCCTTGAACACGACAGAACCGCCAAGACAACCACGGTTACACGCGAAATTCCCCTTGATCAATTCCCGTCGGCCAGTGAGTTGTGGAATCGCTACTGCAAATTCAAAGATTTTTCTTCAGAGCAAGTCGAAGCCACATCCCAGAGTTATTTTGAAGACCCCTCCGGCCGGAGCCCTCGTTATTATCAGCGCGTCGCCATTAATCGAACCGTCGAAGCGATTTCAAAGGGGGAAAAAAGGGTCCTCCTCGTAATGGCGACCGGAACGGGCAAAACGTACACCGCTTTTCAAATAATCTGGCGCCTTTGGAAATCCGGAACAAAAAAACGAATTCTCTTCCTCGTCGATCGGAACATCCTCGCCGATCAAACCAAAACCAATGATTTCAAACCCTTTGGTTCGGCCATGACCAAGATTAAGAACCGAATGGCCGATAAATCCTTTGAAATTTATCTCTCACTCTATCAAGCCGTCACCGGTACCGAAGAAGATCAGAATATCTACAGGCAATTTTCCCCAGACTTTTTTGATCTCGTTATCGTTGATGAGTGCCATCGTGGCAGTGCGGCGGCCGATGCTTCATGGCGGCAGGTGCTTGATTATTTTTCCTCGGCCACGCAAATTGGCATGACGGCCACGCCAAAAGAAACGAAAGACATTTCCAACATCGACTATTTCGGCGATCCTATCTATACCTACTCCCTTCGGCAGGGCATATCCGATGGGTTTCTCGCCCCTTACAAAGTTATCCGCATTGGCCTAGATAAGGACCTCGATGGCTGGCGTCCGGAGAAGGGAATGACCGACAAATACGGTCAGTTGATTGAGGATCGAGAGTACAACGACCTCGACTTCGATCGAAATCTTATTCTTGAAAAAAGGACTCAAATTGTTGCCGCCAAGGTCACGGAATTTCTTAAGGCGACGGACCGCTTCGCGAAAACAATCATCTTTTGCGAAAACATTGAGCATGCCGAGCGTATGCGTCAGGCTATGGTCAATGCCAATCCAGATTTGGCCGCCACTAACAAACGTTACGTCATGCGCATTACCGGCGATAATGAGGAGGGGAAAGCCCAGCTCGATAATTTCATCGATCCGGAATCCACCTTCCCTGTTATAGCAACAACCTCCCAGCTGATGTCCACCGGGGTCGATGCGCAAACCTGCCACCTGATCGTTCTGGATAAGCGAATAAATTCCCTCACCGAGTTTAAACAGATCATCGGCCGGGGCACGAGAATCAACGAGGATTACAAAAAGTTCTTTTTTACCATCATGGACTTTAAGCGTGCCACGGCTCTCTTCGCCGACCCATCTTTTGATGGCGATCCGGTCCAAATATATGAACCGGGGCCATTGGATCCTCCCTTGCCCCCCGAAGCACCGGCCACTACGGATTACCCCGTAGACGTGACCGACTGTCCTCCGGGGGTAAGTGATATCGAGAAATCTTCCTCCAAAAAATATTACGTCAACAATGTGGAAGTCAGCGTTGCCACGGAGCGAGTCCAATATTTGGATGAACATGGCAAATTAATGACTGAATCATTGAAAGACTTTTCCCGCAAAACTCTCCGAAAAGCTTACAGGTCCCTTGATAATTTTCTTGCTGTTTGGAATCAGGCCGCCCGTAAACAAGCAATAATTGACGAGTTGGGGAACCAAGGGGTTTTTTTTGACGAACTCGCCGGTCAAATTGGCCAGGAATTTGATGCATTTGACCTCATCTGTCACGTCGCCTTCGACCAGCCCCCACTAACGCGGCGGGAGCGAGTGGAGAAAGTCAAAAAGAGAAACCTGTTTGGCAAATACAACGCGAAGGCACGTGCCGTCCTGGATTCTCTTTTGCAGAAGTACTCGGACACCGGGATCAGCAGCGTCGAATCCCTTGAAATACTGAAAGTTGATCCCTTGCGAGGCTTTGGCACCCCCGTTGAAATCATTGATTTTTTCGGTGGAAAAGAAAAATATGTCAAAGCAATTCAATCTCTAGAGTCTGCGCTCTACGATCATCCCGAGGCCGCCTAAACCATGCCCAATGTTTCAAATATCGTAAAAACGATTCAAGACATCATGCGGAAAGACGCTGGCACCTATGGTGATGCCCAACGCCTTGAGCAACTCGGCTGGATGTTTTTCCTTAAGATTTTTGATGATCATGAAAAGGAACTCGCCATAACACGTAGTGATTATCGCTCCCCTCTTCCTAAGCATTTAAGGTGGTCCAGTTGGGCCACAAACGCCGAGGGGATCACCGGCGAGGAGTTGCTGGATTTCGTCAACATTACACTCTTGCCTAAATTGAAGACCCTCACGGGCGGGGCAGATAAAATTGCGGGTCTCATCCGCATGGCATTCGATGATGCCAACAACTACATGAAGAACGGCACGTTGATGCGCCAAGTGGTCAACAAAATAAACGGAATCGACTTTAACGCTTCCGATGACCGCCACATGTTTGGCGACATCTACGAGAAATTGCTTAAAGACCTTCAATCCGCCGGCAATGCGGGTGAATTTTACACGCCCCGCGCCGTCACGCAGTTCATTGTTGAGCAGGTCAACCCCCGCCTTGGCGAGACCATTTTAGATCCCGCATGCGGAACGGGCGGCTTCCTCGTCTGCGCGATAGAGCACCTGCGCAATCAGGCCAAGTCCGAGGCCGACGAGCGCTCAATCCAAGAATGCTTCACGGGTATCGAAAAAAAGCACCTTCCCCACATCCTGTGTATGACCAATCTCCTCTTGCACGGCATCGACGTTCCTTCAAATGTCCGACACGATAATACCCTTGCTCGTCCTTTGCGCGATTGGAGTCCCAAGGATCGTGTGGACGTTATCGTCACCAACCCACCCTTTGGAGGTATGGAGGAAGATGGCATCGAGTCCAACTTCCCCGCCGAATTTAGGACCCGCGAGACGGCCGATCTATTTCTTGTCCTCCTCATGAAAATCCTTAAGCCAGGCGGTCGCGCCGGGCTCGTATTGCCGGACGGCACGCTTTTCGGCGAAGGCGTCAAGACCCGCATCAAGGAAGCCCTCCTCACCGAGTGCAACCTCCACACCATCGTCCGCCTGCCCAACGGCGTCTTCAATCCCTACACCGGCATTCGCACCAACCTCCTCTTTTTCACCAAGGGCGCCCCCACCACTCATGTCTGGTACTACGGGCACCCTTATCCGCCCGGCGCAAAGAGTTACAACAAGGGTAAGCCCATCCGCATCGAAGAATTCGAAGGCGAGCGCGCCTGGTGGGGTGAGGAAAAAGACGGTTTCAAATCCCGCGTGGAAAACGAACAAGCCTGGCGCGTCTCCATCGACACCATCAAGGCCGGCAACTTCAACCTCGACCTCAAGAACCCACACAACCCCGACACCGGCCCCGGCGACGTAGACCACCTTCTGCCCGAATACGAAAAGCTCCTCGCCCAGATCGCCGAGACACGCGCCAAGCTGAAACAGGAACTCCACCACGCCCTCACTGCCACCGCCGGGACTGCTAAATGAAGCTGGAAACCTTTTTCGAGAAGTTCGACCAGTTTGCCGACGCGCGCGATGCGGTGGCGAAGATGCGCGGACTGCTTATTCATTTTGCCGTCAGCGGAAATCTCGCCCCGAACGATCAGCGAGAGAGGCCCGTTGCCCTTTCACTGTCCGGGCCGCCACCAGACGAAGCAGGATTACCTTCAAACTGGCGATGCGGGCTCCTTGGGGATGCCTTCACGTTTGAGTATGGTGACAATCTGCCCGCACCAAAGAGGACTGAGACGGGCGAGTATCCTGTGTATGGCTCCAATGGCATTGTCGGGACCCATGACACCTACCTCACGAAAGAGCCTGCAATAATTGTCGGGCGGAAAGGTTCAGCTGGCGCGTTGAACATCGCAGAAGGCCCGTCGTGGACCACCGATGTTGCCTACTTTGTCCGCCCGCCCAAAGATCTCGACCTTAGATTCACCTACTACCTGTTTTCGACGCTGCACCTTGATGAGCTCGGCAAAGGCATCAAGCCGGGTTTGAGCCGCAAAGAGGCCTACGCATTGCCAATCGCCCTTCCGCCCCTCGCCGAGCAGAAGCGGATCGTGGCGAAGGTGGATGAATTGACGGCGTTATGTGATCGGCTGGAGGCGCAGCAGCAGGAACGGGAGGTGCGGCATGCCGCGCTCGCCCGCGCTTCCCTGGCCCGCTTTGCCGAAGCACCCACCCCTGCCAACCTCGAATTCATTTTCCACAAGTCCTACGACATCACCCCGGCCGACCTCCGCAAATCCATCCTAACCCTCGCCGTCCAAGGCAAACTCGTCCCCCAAGACCCAAACGACGAACCGGCGGAGCTTCTACTCGCGAGACTCATGAGTCGTGATACCCTGGCCAGCGGGCGTCGAAAAAAATCCCAGCCGGACCTTTCCTTCACAGCCGACGAGATTCCATTTGAACTTCCGCCCGGATGGGCATGGGAGCGTCTTGGAAATATGGGTGAGACAAACATCGGCCTTACGTATTCGCCTCAGGATGTTTCTGAAATCGGGATTCCCGTGTTGCGGTCAGGCAACATCCAGAACGGCAAGCTTGACTTCGACGATCTCATTCGAGTGAAGTGCAAACCCAAACAAAGCGTCATGGTGCAGGATGGTGACTTACTAATTTGTGCACGGAATGGAAGCAGAGCACTAGTCGGAAAAGTCGCCGTGATTGAAAACCTAAATGAGCCGGCTGCATTTGGGGCCTTCATGGCAATCTACCGAAGCGAAGTGAACCAATATTTGTACCACTTCATTCGATCACCGCTGTTCCGACAAATGATCGATGAGGTGAACACTACCACGATCAACCAGATCACACAGAATAATCTTCGCTCAACTCTTGCTCCCATCCCACCCCTCGCGGAACAACGCCGGATCGTGGCAAAGGTAGATCAACTTATGGCATTAGTGGACAAATTGGAAACGCAGCTCGCCCACTCCCGCGCTATAGCCGCAAACCTACTCGATGCTGTCGTTGCCGAACTTACAACCCGAGACACTGGTGAATTCCCATTGAAAGGTCGAAAAAGGCAACTGGTTTCCGATAATAGAATGTCTGTTGGATGAAAAATGACCTTAAGGGGACTGGGAATTCCCAAATCCTAGAAGGGTAAGCTGCCTTGCTTTGTTTCTGTTAACTATGTAAGCTTATTGAAGGGAAAATGCTCATGAAAACCTTTGGCGAACGGATTCGGGAACTACGGGACAAGCAAGACCTTTCTCTCCGAGAATTGGGAGAAAAGCTAGGTGGTAAGTCAGCGGCATTTTTGTCTGACATTGAACTTGGGCGGCGTTTCCCTTCAGAGGAATTTCTTGTCGAGATGGCCCGAGTCCTTCGGACCACAGTTGAGGACTTAAAGAGCTTTGATAGTAGAGCTCCGATAGATGAATTGAAAAGACTAGCAACCCAGAACCCGGCATACGGGATTGCTTTGCGGAAGGTTATCGATAAAGGCGTAAGCGCAGAAGATCTTCTGGGACTTCTGAAAAGACGCGATAGGAAAGGCTCATAGAGATTTCATGAGAACATACCGCAACTCAACAGGCCCGTTTTCTGAGCGCCCGTTTTTCAAACCCAGCGAAATAGAACGGATCTGCGAGGATGCTTTGCGTGAGGTCGGACTATATCCGGTCAAGCCGGAACCGGTAAGAATTGAGCGTTTCATTGAGAAGCGGTTCAAAGTTACCCCAGTATATGAGCCTCTCCCTGATGGCATCCTGGGTTATACGCGATTTGGTCCCCAGGGTGTCGAAGCTGTTGTCGTGGCTCGATCTCTTTCAGAGGATGATTCAAAAGTGTCCAGGCGACGGATCAATACCACCCTGGGTCATGAGGCTGGGCATTGCCTTCTTCATGCGCACTTGTTCGCATTGGCGGCCGCAAATCTTGGAAGTCTATTTGGCGGGGAGCTCGAAGGTAATACGCATCAAATCATGTGCCGCGATCGTTCCAAAGGTCGCTGGCATGAAGTCCAGGCGAACATGGTTATGGGGGCGATCCTTCTGCCTCGTCCGCTGGTGCTCCAGGCTGTCGACTCTTTCTTGGTTGCTCATGGCGTTCTTGGGGAAAAGTCGATCAAAGAGTCCAGCCGCCCGGCAGCCATCCGTCAAGTGTCCGATGTTTTGGATGTGAACCCCATCGTGGCCCAGATTCGCCTGGGGGAGATGTTCCCGTCGAGCGAGAGTGGGCAGATGGCCCTGTAAATTTTTTTGCCGCGTTCGTACGCACCATAAGCTTACAAATATGGTATAGTCCAAACCGAGCCAGTCAAAGCACGGTCCCGGCGGGGGAATCCTGCCCGCTAGAGTAAAAAAAGAGGAAGGCGTCATGAAAAACAAGCCGTTCAATCCCATGCGCAAAGACATCTCTTGGCGCCGGACGATTCACAACGACGTAAAGATCATGCTGGCCGTTAAGACCGCCGGTCGCTGCGAGTTCAGGCGCTGCAACAAGTTTCTCTTCCGCCATGCCGTGACGGGCATTGCAGGCAACTTCGCCGAGTTGGCGCATATCATCGCTTTCAGTCCGGACGGCCCTCGAGGGCGGGCAGCGCGACGGCCGCGAAAAATCAACGGCTTCGAGAACATCATGCTGTTGTGTCAGCCCTGCCACAAGCTGATCGATGACAATCCCGGCCTGTTTCCGGTCAGCAGGCTCAGGGAAGACAAGAGGCTGCATGAGGAGCGGATCAGGCGACTGACCGATTCCAAGAGGACCAATCTGACGTCCGTGGTCAAGCTGGTAACTCGGGTTCGAGGGCAGGATGTGGATATCCCTCCCCCGGACATCGATGAGGCACTGCTTCCGCGATTTAACGAGGAGCGGCCCTGCATGATCGACTTAAGAAGCAATGGCGACCTGACTCCCGGCGTCAGCATGGAAGCGGCTGCCAGGGCCGTCACCGAAAACATGGGCCGCTTCTACGGCACCGGATCTTCAGAGGACAGGGTCGGCCATGTGTCAGTCTTCGCGCTGGCCCCAATCCCGTTGCTGGTCCACTTGGGCTCTCAACTGAGCAATAAGGTGACGACAGAGTTTTTCCAGCGACATAGGGATACCGATTCCTGGAAATGGAAGGGGGGAGGGGGAAGCCTGCGCTTCTTAACCTCCCGCCGGAAAGTGGGTTCTGACCCAGCAAAAGTGGCCCTCATTGTGTCCGTGAGTGGATCGATCCATCTTTCGGACCTGCCGGATCACGTGAGGGCGGGCGGCTACTCCGTTTACGAGATCAAGGCTTGTCCCCAGACACCCCGCCCGGACCTGTTGAAGACGCGCGCCGACCTTGAGAGGTTCCGCGCCGCCTACCAGGCGTTCCAGGGGCGTTTGACGGAGGAGCACGGAGGAAAAGCGAAGGCGATGGACCTGTTCGCCGCCGTGCCCGTCCCCATAGCCCTAATGCTGGGCTACGGACGGCTTCCGGAGGTGGCTCCCCGGCTTCGGGTTTATGAGAACACGCCGCATGACGGCGGTTTCAAAAATGCACTGGAGGTGAAGTGATATGGACATTGACAAGTACCTGGATGACGTGCTCAAGTCCCAAACCCTCGATGAGGACGGGGCTGAGATGAAGGCTCTGCGCAAGCGACGGGATGAAATCGAGAAGCTTCTCCGCGAGAAGTTTCCCTCGAACCCCTCCATTGGCTACGCCGGTTCCGCCAAGAAGGGGACAATGATCCTGGAATCCTACGACTTAGACATCACCTGCTATTTCAAGCCAGATGACACCCAGGCGGGGGGGTCCCTTAAGGACATCTTTAAGAATGTCCGGGCCGCCCTGCAGGGGAAATACACGGTCGAGACCAAGGCTTCCGCTTTGAGGCTGAAGGGTCTGGATCGGGAAGTCCATGGGGTGGACTTCCATATCGACGTCGTGCCCGGACGGTTCACGGAGGAAGGCTCGAAGGACGTGTTCCTGCACCGGGAAGGCGACGACGAGAAGACGCGCCTGAAGACGAACCCCGAGATCCACGTCTCGCACGTCCGTGACAGCGGAGTCCGCGACGCGATCCGCATGATCAAGTATTGGCGGGAACGCAACGGGATCGAAATCAAGACTTTCGTGTTGGAGCTGCTCGTCATCGATTTCTTGAAAGAGAAGAAGGACCGAAGCCTGCGGACGCAGCTGAAGCACGTGTGGACGGAGTTCCGGGACCATTCGGTGTCCTTGTCCACCAAAGACCCGGCCAATAGGGAAGGGAACGACTTGGCGCCGTTTCTCAACGACGCCGTCAAGGTCCAGCTTCGTCAGGTCTCCGAGCGGACCCTCCGGCAAGTGGAAGGGGATAAGTGGGAAGAGGTTTTCGGGAAAGTGCCGGGCAGCGATGCTCCGAGCAAGGTTTCCCTGCTAACCGCGGCCATCACCGCGCGGCCCGTTGCGCAGACCTTCAAGCCCTACGGCGACTAATAGGTGTCATGGGAGTGTGGCACCGCGACGATCCCGGGGCACTTGAACGCCTCCGACGGGAGCTGGCTGAGGCCTATCCGTCGTTACACCTCTACCGGGTGGGAGACCTCGTAGAGGTGAGGGGATCGTTTCCCATAGAGCATGAGGGGAGCGAGATCGATCGGTTCAAAGTGAGGATTTTGATCGGGCCCGACTTTCCCGGGGTGCCGCCCTTTGTTTTTGAAACAGGGGGGCGAATTCCCCACACGGTGGATCGGCATGTCTACCCCAAGACCCGCCACTGTTGCCTGTTCTACCCGGATGATTTTGCGATTCGACATCCGAACGGTTTGCCATTCCTCGATTTTTTGAGGGGGCCGGTCCGAGATTACTTCCTGGGGCAGATCGCGGTGGAAGCGGGGCGGCCGTGGCCATTCGGAGAGCTGGGCCACGCGAAACGAGGCGGTTTTGAGTTTTACGAGGAAACACTTGGTGTGAAGGGGGAGACAGCCGTCCTCGGCTATTTGGCCTGTATCTCGTTTGAGGTTCTGAAAGGCCACCATCAATGCCCCTGCGGGTCTGGGCGCCGGTTGCGGCTTTGCCATAGGCCCCAGATTGAAGAATTGCGAGGCTGTATTCCCCGTAAAACGGCCTTAGCCGCCCGGCGGCGGTTGGCGGCGCCGGATAGAAGACAAAAGAGGTAAAAACATTCCGAGAACGCCATACTTAACTCCTAAAGGAAGCACTTCATGGTTGACGGCGGGTTTGTCGTTAAATTCGACGGGAAGGTTGTGAAGCGGTGTTATTCGGTGGCGTTTGATTACGACCGAGGCGAAGTTAAATACAATTTTGACGATCCGGTCCCCTTCCCCGTTTAACCACAGACGATCACCACTGATTTGCAATAGGATGTGTGTTGAGAAGCTGAAGCAGTAGGTTCATCATTCCCTTCGCGTAATTTCTAAACTAACTGGCACACTCTACTTGAATCCTCCCTGCAAAGGGGGGGATTGGCGCGTCGCCCTGGTTCATCCGCCGGGTGGCGGAGATCCGGCGAAGGGAACAATATAAATGGTGAAAAGACTGCAATCCTTTTTTGTTCCGATCCTTTTGGCGCTCCTGGTTGGCTGTGGCCGGGGGGGCCCGGCCCCCGCTGTGGTGCCGGGGGAGGGGGTTCCGCCGGCGCCGGAGAATCGCGCCTTTGTGGAGGAATACATCAAGGCCCTGTCGTCGACCGACTATTGGACCTTGAAAAGCCGGATCGTGAAGGAATTTCAAAGCGCGGCTCCGGGGCGGTTTGGCGCTTTTGTGCCCGGGGTTTACCGGGAAATAGACACGCGGGAAAAAGTGATCGCGCTGACCTTTGACGCCTGCGGCGGAAAAAGCCGGGGCTACAACAAGGCTCTCATTCAATACCTGCGGGAGACGCGGACGCCGGCCACGCTTTTTGTGACGGGGCTTTGGATCGACGAAAACCCGGCGGTCTTTCGGGATTTGGCGGGGGACCCGCTCTTTTTGATCGGGAACCACGGGTTGCTGCACCGGCTTTGCGGCGTGGCGGGTGAAACGAAATACGGCGTGTTGGGAACCAAGAACGTGGGCGAAGTGGTGGATGAAATGGAGCTGAACGCCCGGAAGATCGAGCGGATCACGGGAACCCGGCCGCGGTTTTTCCGATCCGCCACGGCCTACACGGACGAGACGGCGGCCAAGATTGCCACGATGCTGGGGATGGAGGTCGTGAACTACGACGTGTTGTCGGGGGACGCGATTCCCGACACGCCGGCGGCGGTGATACGGGACAATATTTTGAACAACGCGCGGCCGGGGGCCATCGTGATCATGCATTTCAACCATCCCAAGTGGCACGAGGTCGAGGCGCTGCGGGAGGCCCTGCCCGCCCTGAAAAAGAAGGGATATTCTTTTGTGCAGTTGGACGACGTGCGCCTAAAGCCCGTGAAGGCCCGCGGGGGGAAATAAATGCCGGGAATTCCGGGGACAGCCTACGGATTCGCTTTTCAAATTCCGGCAACAAGCATCAGTTTCTTAATTAACCTTCCCGGCAATTGACTTCCCTCGGAAACCTGTTAAAATATCGATACTTCTTTAGTTAATCCCGCACCAAAAGGTTTCTATGCGCCGGGTATGTGGTTTCGACACCTTGTCCGCGCACCTCGTCCGAAAAAGCCTTTCCTTCGCCTTGAGCCTCACGCTCGGGGTTCTTCCCATGGCGCCGGCCTTCGCCCGGGAGGATGAGCGCACCTCCTACCTTGCCAACAACCGATACCAGGATTACCAAACCCAATACAAGCCGGAGAAGAACTACTCCGCCTCGTCCCAGCTGGACCGGCAGATACGGATGCAGAACACGGCCCTGGCGTTGCGGTTCCAGGCGCCGACGGCGACGTCCCTGGGGCGGATGGATGTCCCAAAGCCAACGTTTCAATCTCCCCCGATCAAATTCGACTTCCTAGGCAACAACGCCCCCAAAGTGCCCAACGCCCTTCGGGCAACGCCGGAGGCCCAGACGGCCCCCATCAAGCCGGGCCTGTTGAACACCATCGGCAACGCCTTGAAGGCGGTGGGGCATGTTATGGCCTACCCTTTCCAAAAGATCGGCCAGGGGATTGCGGGCTTGATCCAGCGGGCCTTTGGATCTGGCAACCGGACAACAACCTTGACCGAGAGCCAACGGGCGACCCTGAGCGCCTATCGCAACATCCAACCCGCGGGGGATGGGACTTTTAAGGCGGCGGGTCAAACGGTAGCCTTTGGACGGACCTGGGAGGAGGGGGCGACCTTTAGGGTGGAGGGGGATCAGCTGCGGTTGATCCAGGGCACCAGCTTTGAAAGGACCTTCGGCGGAATAGAGCGGAAAGACGGGGGGCTGATGCCGCTTAAGATGGCGGAGGTGAACGGCCATATTCAGCCAACGGGCCTGGACTTTGACCGGTTGGCCCCCAACACGGCCCTGACGATCAAGACGCCTGTGGCCATTGAGGGCTTTGGAGAACTTAAGGCGGGGGAGATGACCTACCAGGGGGCCTGGAAATCCCCGGACGGGCAGACGACGGGGGGGCGATTCAAAATTGAAAACACGCTCCTGGACCTGAACAAAGACCTGTCCCACGGGATGGACATGAACAACCCCGTGGCGCTACGCCAAGCGACCTTCGCCCTGCAGGCGGGGCTGATGCGGCTAAACAGCGCGGTGGTGGAGAAGGGCGCCGGCAAATATTTCGTCAGCCAGGACGAAGGCCCCGTGAATATCGCCCGCCTGGAAAAAACCTCCGGGGAGTTGGACAAGGGAAGCGAAGCCAGCCTCCGCTCCATTGAAACCACCAAGCAGGACATGGCCCACCGCAGGGAGGCCCTGGGGGCTTCCGCCAAGGCCTTGGCGGAAAGGACAGGCCAGGGCGGGGCGGTCACGATCGACATGAATGACCGCTTAACCGATTTGCAAAAAGAAGCCCTGGCCGTGCGGGGAGAAGCCAACCGAATTGCCCAGGCCCTAAAGGCCGGCGACTACGCCGGCCTGGACACAGCGACCAAAGACCTGGCCCGCCGCCAGGAGGCCCTGGCGAAAAAGACGGACGCCCTGGCCGGGGAGGCCGCGGCGATAAAAGATTTGCAAAGGGGCTTTAGAGGGATGGAGCTGGGGGCCAAGGCATTGTCCCAAAAGACCGAAGGCCCGGCAGCCGCCCAGGAGAGCGAAAGCATTGAAGCCTCCGCCCAAATAGCCATCGCCGCCGCCAAAGTGTTGGTGGGCCAAGGCGCCATAACCCCCGACCAAAGCGCCCAATTGGGAACCCAAATCACCGCTCTGCGGAACCAAGTGAGAGGCGTCGCACCGTCCGCCACGATAAGGCCCGAGGAGACAGCGGCCCACGAAAAGCAGGGGTTCTTTGGCCGGATACTGCAGAAAGCCAGCGATCTAAAGACAGGCGTTGGCAAACATTGCCAAGAAACAGCCGCCAAAGCCGCCGGAGCGGCCACCGCCGCAAAAGCGCTCGTCACGGACACCGCCAATGAATCCGTCGCCTGGACAATGGAGGTCACCCAAAGCGCGGCGGCTAAGACCGCGGGCGCGGCCGGCGTGGCAAGAGCGGTCGTTGCCGACACCGCTAACGAAGCAGGAGCCTGGACGGCGAATGTGACGCGTAGCGCCGGGCAGAATACGGCCGACTACATGCGCAACTATCCCCAGTCAGCCCATACCGTGAATGGTTTTTTAAATGAAAAAACGTCCAACCTTTACGACGCGGCGCTTTTGAATTTAGGCATACGGGTGACGGTAGAACCTATCACGGGGTATGACAAAATTGCTGGAGATATGGAAAACAGGACGGAAGGGATGGGATTCTTCGTTGCAAATAAGCTTGAAGATCCGAATTATGCCCCATCCGGTGTTTTTGAAATACGGCACACTTATCGAGTGGTGCCTGGTTTAGGTTTGACCCCACTTTCGCCGCAAATTAGGTTAGAAAAGGAGCAAATCGATAAAAGTGACAATTTGCTATTTAATGGAAAATCATCCGATTTCTTTGCAGGAGTTCGAAAATCCAAGAGCGTCGATCTTTTCATCCATGGCTACAACGTAAAAAGCGAAGGCTCCTTAGAAATGAAAACACGTTTTGCTGCGAGCTTGAATAATGCAGGTTATGAAAATGTGAACTTGATGGTATCCTGGTCGGGTGACGTGGGAAACAATAGTTTCTCCAAACTGGCCTTCTTCGATCGGGCAAAACAGTCCGCCGATATGTCATGGCAGGGCCTTCGGAAATTGGATAATTTCCTTAAATCTGTTCGACCAGATATTAAGGTTAATGCCGTAACACACAGTTTGGGAGTTCGCCTGGTTTTGGACGCTGCTGCGAATGGGGTTAAATTCCACAACGTGGTTTTCTTTGTTCCTGCCGTTAACAACGAAGATATATCGGTCGGGGGAAAATACGAAAAGGCCATTCAGAATATAGACCACCTTACGGTTGTTTATTCCAGGAGGCAAGAAGTGGTTTTTGGCCTATCCTATCGTTGCACACAATTCAATCAGGCGTTGGGCTCCGTGGGTCCCTCGGGAATGGTTCACCACCGAGATTTCAAGGCGATTGATGCGACGGATGCATGGCGGAATCCGTATCGAATGGAGATCAATAGTCACAGCGACATTTATGAGCCGGAAACAGTGGAAATGTTGAAACGGCAGCTACGCTTGGGAGAAAAATAATGAGAACAAAATTTAGTGGGATTCTATTAGCCATGTCAATGGCTTTTGCGGTGGGTTGCCATCGGATGAATGTTAATTCTGTAAAGGCTCAATTGCGAATTGGAATGAGCAAGGCTGAATTAGATCGGGTGATGAAAGGGGAGCGTTTTATTAGGGGACAAGTGGTAAAGGTTCATCCCGGGAGTAACGAAATTCACACGCGTGCATCTGTACGCAACAATATGATTTATAAATATGTTTCACCAGAAGGCCTAATTGAAACGCGCTTGCCTTTTGACGGCAGCGTGACTGCCTATTCATATTTGATTCGAGAAGAGAACCGATTTGCCAATACAATTAACGTCGAAGCTCTTTTTGTTTTCGTGGATACGAAAAAGGATGGAGTTATTGGTTGGGCTGATATTGATGGGCTTGTTGAGACCCGGCTCTGGAACGATTATTTCTAGAAAGTTTACTCGTTCGGAAATAGTCCCTCAATTGGGTTAAATGATATGAAGCGGATGTCGTAGCAAAGGTTTTGTTGAATCCGAAAAGAAAGGCAATTCATCGTGGCTATATTTCAAATCAATAAAGAGAAGGCTAAAAAACTTTCTCCTTTAGGGTTTGGGAAGGAAAAAACTCTTCAAAACCTTTTTGAGTCAAACCTGTCCGAATTTTTAAACCTGAGATTTATCGCAACTGAATACAGCACAAGTTTTGGTGGTCGCATTGATACTTTGGCCATTGATGCAGAAAATGCTCCCGTTATTATCGAATATAAAAAATCACAAAACGATAGTGTAATTAATCAAGGGCTATCCTATCTTCGCTGGCTATTAGACCATAAAGCCGAATTTGAGAAGGCCTGTGCTGCACGCGGGATTAAGGGCGATGTTGATTGGGAGTCCCCAAGAGTCATTTGCATTTCTGAAGCCTACAGTCGGTTTGATCTCGATACAGCGGATATGTTGCCAATTAAAGTGGAGTTGTTCCGGCACAGCTTATATGAAGGGGGATTATTCGTTTTCGAACCGGTGGCCTACTTGAAGGGAGAGGGGGACAGCATCCGCAAGGGTATTCGCGGCGGGTCGAAATCAAAGGCAAAGTTACAAACCACTTATCTCCTTGAGGACCACCTAAAGAAGGCCGACAATGAAAACGTTCGCTTGTTTATGGCCCTTCGGGAGGAGATTAAATCCATAGATGAGGGAATCATTGAAGAACCGAGAAAACTCTATGTGGCTTACAAGAAAGCGACGAATTTCGTTGATGTCGTTATTTTGAAGAATAGTCTTCTGCTGTTTTTAAATATCGAAAGTGGTCAATTGAACGACCCTCAAAAGCTTGCGCGAGACCTTCGAAATCCCGAAGAAATTGGCCATTGGGGCAATGGCGACTACTCGATTAAAATCAAATCCGAAGAAGACGTGAAGAATGCTATGCGCCTCATTCTCCAGAGTTATCAGAAAAACAAATAACCCCAAGACTGGCTTCTTCTTTTCTATAAGACTCTGAAGGCTACAGGATGTTTTTTCCTTTGATTTTAAAGCCCACCCAAATGAATTTTCCCTATTCTTTGATTGTGCACAAATATTATTTTTGAAAATATTAAAGTGAGTACTCACTGAAACTCCGCAACCTTCAGTTTTGCTTTCTCTTAACCCTGATCGTCGGGTCGGCGGTCCGCGCCCAGGCGGACCGGCCGCGGGAGGAGGAACTTTCCTATCTTCGGGTTGCGGTCGCTCCGGATTTGCTTCCTTACGCGCACATTGAAATCCCCGCCATGGAGAACATCAAGATTCACGAGGGTGGGGAGGGGCGGTCCCTTGGCCTGAGGACCTACCACGGCCAAAAGCTCAAGAACAATGGTATTCGGGCGGAGGTCTCGGTCGACTATCCCACGCGGGAAGGGGAAACCGTCACCTACTCCTGGTGGTTTTTGATCGACAAGGATTTTCCGTCCGACGCGCCGGAGAACCGTTGGTGGTTGTTCGGCTCCTGGCACGACCAGCCCAATCGGGATCGGGGGGAAACCTGGGACGGCTTCCCGTCCCACAGCCCGCCCATCGCCATCGGCTATGGCTTTTTGAACGGCGTGGACCAACTCGCGTTGACCTACGGCTCGCCGGATTCAACCACGGTGGGGTTGGTGCCTTTCAAGCGTGGGGTGTGGCACAAGGTGACGGTTCGCATTGTCTGGTCCCGGGGGGCGAAGGGCCGGGCGGAGTTGCGCCTGGACGATTCGCCCAAGGCTGTTGTCTCGGCGAGCGGCCCCAACATGCACAACGACTTCCAACATTATTTGAAAGTGGGGATGTATCGACACCGCGAAATCCAAGGGGACAACTGGATTTACCTGCGGGATATCGCCATCAAGAAAACGGGAGTAAAATGAATTTAATGGATTCGTTTTCCAATGGGGCAAACCGGGAATTCCGTGGTTGTTAGCGAATTTGAAAACATTGGCAGAGGCGCAACGGCGTTGGTCGTGATTGACAAGGCGTTTGTGTGGCGAGGGGGGAGAGCGGTATCCAATGAACTCTCCCTCCACAAACCCCAAAAGGTGAGGCCATGGAAAAAATGAAGGCGATCCTCTCATTTACGGCCGAAAGTGTGGGCCTGGAAATGGAGGAGGGCCTGGAGGCGGTCGAGTTTGAAAACGAGGCGGAAGGGTCGTCCTTCGCCTTCACGACCGAAACCCAGGATACAGCGCGGAAGAAAAACCCGCATTTGGTGCGCGCTTGGTGGCACCACGCCGGGCAGGGGGCGGACGAGTTTAATATGGTCTTCACGGATATCCGAATCGGCCTGGGGCGATTTCAAGCCCAATTGACCGTTACACCCTCCTCCCGGGCGGCCTTCCCCTTTGACGGCGTTGATATTTCCTTCGCGGAAATCGACGCCCAGGAAACCGCGGGACTCATTTCGATTTTCCGTTCGATGTTCCGGGATAAGACGGATCTCATTGCCTTGGATATCCCGGGTATGCCGAAGAAATTGCCGAAATTGCCGCGATGAGGTGGAATTTCCTTTGAATTTACCGAGGAAGGCGGCCGATTGAATGGAATTTAAAATTCCGATTCCCAAAACCCTATGAAACTCACCCGCTTACGCATTGCCTCACAAGTCTTGTTCAGCCGATGGCAGGGGGTGGGCCGGGCCGGCATCATCCGCGATTTGAAGCGGCGGATGAAAAAGGACTGGAACCGAGGCGTCATCGAGCTGGTCGATTACGTCATCAAACACAAGAAAGTTCCGGACGCGGCGCCGAAGGCGGCGGCTGTTCGGGAGAAAGTCTTGGCCGCCCTGGCAAAGCGCTTGTCGCTCAAGAAAAAGGGCACGCGGTGGGTGTGGACCGGCCGCTTTGCGGACCCGGCGTCGGCCAATAAGAAAAAGAAGGAAATCGCCCGATTTCTGATTCGCTCCGGGTTTCGTTACGCGCGCACCCGGGGCGACGTGGGGGTTTGGACGGACGGCTACGAATACCGCCGGTTGCGCGGCGTCGACCTGTCCGCCGGGATTTTGTTGAACGAACGGCGAAAGCCCCACACCCTCACCGTGGACGTGGAATCGGCCAGGGACTTTATTAAGCGGATCACCTGAAATCCGCGGCGCGCCTCCATGCCGCGGGGGGACGGCCCATCTCATTATTGACGGTAGACGAAACCCCCGAGGCCCGCGAGGGCGCCTTGGGGGAATTCGTCATCGCAACGCCCTCTCATTTTCATTTGACGGTTCCGGTCCGGCCATCCATCGGCGTCGGCCAAAGGGTCTCCAAATTTAATTTCAACCCAGCATAAATTGGTAGATTGTCATCGTTGTCCCCATGAGAAAACAAATTTTCGGAAAAATCTCTTTTGTCGAGTGGACGCTCGTGGCGGTCCTGGCCGTCGGCCCGGTCGCCGCGGGCTCCGCGTCAACCCAAGGGGGGAATGGCACCGTGAACCAAGAATCCGGTTACGCCGCGCGGTTTTCGAACGCGGGTAGGAATTCCTTTTTCAACGTTTCCACCAAGGCGAAGGGGCATGTCGCGTGGAGACAGGCTTGCGACGCCGGCACGCACCCGCTGGGCGTCACGGTTTTCGCCTGGGGGGACCGAGAACGAAGGGGGGAAGATGTATTACTTTGTCCGGCAAAATCTTTTTGAGACGTTGAATATTATTGATTTCAATCCGCCGGCGAGCGAGGTGACCATTTCGGATTGGGTCAATGTGGACGCCACGGTGAATCCCGCCGCCCCGCTCGTCTGCGAGCTTTTGCCGGAATACGGCTCGGAATTCGCGGATTATTTTGACGTGACCCTCCCGGTCATGTCCCGGCGGTTGATCGCGTTTTTGAAGCAATTGGGGGTTGATAATTTTCAGCAATACCCGGTCGTTTTTAAGCACCCCACCACGGGCCGGGAGTATCGCGACCATTCCGCGGTCAAGTTCAGTGGGGTCTACGACGCCATCGACCGGGAGCGGTCGGAGAAAAAAATCGACTTCGGCGAGGTTTGTTTCGAGGGGTCCATCGTCATCGACCCGAAGCGCGTCGGCGAATTGAGCGTTTTTCGTTTAAAAGACGGCCCCAACTTTCTCGTGGCGACCGAACGGGTCGCGAACGCGCTGAAGACCCAAAACTTCAAAGCGCTGCTGCTTCAGCCGACCGAAGAGTATTCGGGAACTTAGGGGCGAACCGCATGAAGAGCGTGCGGCGCGTTTTTGAGACCCGCCGGTTTTTCCAAAGAACGGGGCATCGAATGAAATGGCTTTTTCTCCTCATTCTTCTCACGGGAGGTTCGATCATGGAACCCGAAAACGTCAGTTCTTCCGCGCCCGCCAAATTCAACGGGCCGGATTCCTATCGGGAATACACGGGGGTCGTCACGTCGGCGAAAACGGTGAAAGAAACCATCGGAACCAGCGACGCGACGGCGGAAGAACGGGCCTTTCTTGAAATCCTTCTGACGGTGGAGGAGGCTCGGACGATCGAAATCCCGGAGTTCGATCCGACCGTTCCCCTGGAGAAGGAGGCGGTCCCCGGGACAAAACCCGCCGTTAAAGAAAATCCGGAGTTGAAGGGGAAGACGGTTCGTTTTTACTTTCCCCCCAAGGAGGCGATTGCCGTCGGCGACCGGTTGGACATCACCACGCGGGCCCGATCCGCCATTAGCCGGGGATGGATTTCCGGCGAACACGGGGCCACCTACAAAAAGGTGAATAAAGGCCCGAAGTGATCGGGGGCGCCGCCTTCGCCTCCTTCCCATGAAAAAACGTCAATTTCGAAAAGCAGCCTTTGTCGGGTGGTCGCTCGTGGCGGTCCTGGGCGTGGGCCCGGTCGCGGCGGGCCCTGCGTCAGCCCAAGGGGGGAAGAGCACCGTGAACCAAGAAACCGGATATGCCGCTCGATATGCGAACGCGGGAAGGAATTCCTTTCTAAACGTTGCCACGAAAGCGAAGGGGCGTGTTGCGTGGCGGCAGCCCTGCGACGCGGGCACGCAACCGCTCGGCGTCACGGTCTTGCCCTGGGGGGACCGGGTGGTCGCCGTGACGGTGACGGAGATTCACGCCTTCGGGCGGGACGGGAAACCCCTTTGGTCCCTGCCCAAACGGTTTTATTCGCCGGCGGTCCTGGCGGAGGGGTTGTTGTGGTATCAACACGTCAGCCACTTCCTTAATTCCGTCGATGCGGAAGGAAGCGTGGTCAATAAAGAAGAAAGTTTCCCGGGGGCCTTGGGGGAAACCGAGCAGGTGGAGCTTTTGTACCCCCGAAAAGATCATTTTATTTCGTTGGATTACGATTTGAACCAGAGAGACCACGACGAAATGACCGGGGTCAATATGTCCTCCGCCCCGGAATTGGAAATTCGAAAGAATGTATTCGGGTCCGCCTATTCCGATTTTCAAAAAAGGTTTGAACGCACGTCCGAGGCGCCGCCCCTGCTCGATCCCCAAACATCCGTGGTGTCGGTGGTTTCCCGGGGGGAAATCATTCAAGTGGATATGAACGAGAAAAAACCGGAACTTCGATTCCCGGTCCCCCTGGAAGAACTCGTGGAGTGGAGCCTTTTGGAAAACGGTCATTACGCCCTGGTCGGGTATGACAAAGAAGCGAAGACGGTGGCGGAGGTCGGCCCGGGCGGGGACGTCCTATGGCGCTACCACGACACGGCGGGAAAAGACAAGTGGCTGGCCCACCCGCCGATTTCCGGCCCGGGCGGCCTGGTGTATGTCCTGACGGACCAGCGCGTGGTGGCGATCAAAAAGGGGGCGACGGTGTGGGCCTTCAATTTTGGCGGGACCGTTCAGGCGGGGTTTGCCTGCGCCCTGTCCGACGGGTCGGTGCTGGCGACCCACGACGACACTCTTCAACACTTGGATGGGAACGGCAAAGCGCTTTTTACCGTGAAACTCGACAAACCCATCGTGAGCCCGCCGGCCGTTGATCAAGCCGGGTCGATTTATGTGGCCACCGACGCCGAACTGCTAAGGATCGATTGACCCGAGCTTTTAAAGGTTAATTGGCGCTCTGGGGCAGGGCCCGCAAGGCGGCGAGGGTGGGCAGGCCTTTCCATTCCATCAACGCTTTTTCCACCGAAGCCCCGTTTTTCTCCAGCCATTCTCCGGCGGCGGGGCCGACTTTGGCGCCGTAGATCCGGTGGGAGACGACCACGGCCGCCCCTTTCCCTTCGTGAATCAAAAGGCGGGCGAAGACCAGCTCCAGATAATTCGGGTCGCCCAGGGCGGCGGCGATGAAATGCTCGGCGGGCGCGGTTTCGGTTCGGGGTTTGGAATTGACTTTGATGATCTTTCCCGCGTTTTGGTAGTTGGCATACACCTGGTTGGCCACGCCCGCCAGGTCCTCCCCGTTGTTCACCCGATCGTAATCGAGGATGGTCACCATCTCCGTCCACTTCGACAGGTCCTCCTGTCCGGCGGGGGTGAATTCGTTTTGACCGGACTTGGACCATCGGTGTTCGTAGGTGGTTCCGTTGAATTGGATCATCGTTCGTTTCTCCTTGGCGGGAGCGGGATGGGAAAAAACAAATACCGTTGCGGCGGTTAAGATGCACGCGCCGAAAACTTTCCTTCGTCTTAGGATGGACATGGGAAAATTTGAGGAGGCGGCCATTCCGCCCTTACCCCAGGGACAAAATAAACACCGCGGCCAATTTTTTGTTTTTCCAACCGAAGAGCGCGAAGCGGCCGCGCATCTCGGGCGCCTGAAACAACGCGCCGTGGCTGAGGACGTACCAGTTTTTTTTAAATTCGTCCTTGTAGAAAAGGCGCGCGAGCGTTTCTTTCCAGCCGGTTCCCTTCACCCATTTCAGGGCTTTTTTGTCGTTGGTGGCGGCGCGAAGGTCCGGCGCGACCATGTCTTCGTTGGCAAAATATTCCGCGGCGTAGACGCCCACGTCGGAGTGGGCGGGGACGATGCCGGCGCTCCAGCGAAGTTTGTCAAAGTCCCGGGGCCGATATTTTTCAAGGAACGCCAGGGCGGCGCCTTGATGTTGGGGAATGCCGCCGTTGGGGTCCCAATGGTGCTTGCGCGGCAGGTAATGGACGGCCCAGGGGCCCGCCTCGGCGGGGCGGGTGGCTTTTTTAAGCTTATCGCCTTTTTCGATCGTGCAGGCGACGACGACGCGGCCGGACACGGGAAAAGACCCGATTTTCTTGAAAGCGCCTTTGCGGATTAATTGGTCGATGAAGGGACCCAGGGGTTCGGGCCATCGAAGGTTCGCGACGGGGCGACCCTCTTCGTCCAGGGTTCGAAACGCCTCCCGCAGGGACCCGTGGGCGGGGGCGGGCTTCCATTGAAAAATCCCGGCGGCGTTTTTAACGGATTTGTATTTTTTGCCGTCGTTCCCAACCAGGATTTCACCCCGGAAAGCGTCGGCGTGAAAGGGGGGGGAAGGCCGCTGGCGGTATTTTTCGGATGTTTGGCGGTTCTTGTCGGTCATGACCGGGCTCCTTGGTTGGGCGACGCCGCGGCCGTCGAACAAAGACCGCTCGATAGTATTGTCCGGCCAAGGGGTTTATTCAAGGCGTTTCTCGGAGGGGGGATGTGTCGGCAAGGATTGAAACGCCGTCGGGCGGGTCAACCGGGAAATCGCGCCCCTTCCACCCGGGCGAGGCTTTCTTCCTTGTGCAGGCGTTCGTCCAGGGCGATCTGGCGGAAAAGATCGGCGGTCAGGACGAAGGGGCCGTAGTCGTTTTGGAAATCGCTTTCGTGGCGTTCGACTTCCAGCTCCGGGTGCTCGCGGACGAATTCCATGTATTCGTGCTCCGCGTGGTCCTCGAAATCGGCGTTCAACGAATAGCTCCAGGCCGGTTTGATCACGTAGAGGAGCCAGCTGATGTGGTAATAGACGAAGGCCAAAATTTGCGGCACCACCCGGGCCAGAAAAAAGTTCTCCCGGATTTTTCGCTTTTGAACCATTTCCTCCAATATCAACAGGTGCCACTGTTCGTTGTCCTGTTGGTGGCGGCTTTCCCGAATGAATTCAAAGACCCGCCGGGCGAAGTAGGGTTTGGAGTAGGTGTGGGTCATGGCGATGTAGGCCACGTGTTCCCAGGCTTGGTAGGGGACCCGGGCGATGACTTCCAACACCTTGAACTTGCTCAAGGTGCGTTTGCGGCCGTAGACCAGGTCCATGGTCAAAAACAACAGACGCGCCAGCGCGCCGTAGGGGCGCCGGGGAGTGGAAAGGGTTTTGGCTTGTTCGGCCGCGAGGCCCGGGGGCGGTTCGTTCACGGCCCCATTTTACCATTTGACCGCCGCCGGGCCCGAAATCCAAGGGGCCCGGGCTCGGGAATATGGATTAAGCCGGGGCGCGTTGCCTCCCGGGTCCGGAAGACATAAACTGGGTGGACCTTATAAGAACTTCGGGCGGTAACAGGCCGACCTAGGCGGTTCCGCCCGGGAAGGCTTCCGGCAAAAGTCCTGGGGCGCCGACCAGCGACCCCCCCGCCGTTGAAAAGCGGACGGCGAAATGTTATTCTAAGCGCCCGTCTTCACCGGAATTCCCTGCGGCTTCAACCTTTTTTAACGGCGCGGGTTCCCGCGCCGTTTTGTTGTTGGGGCCGGCGAAGTCGGTCGGTAAACGCTGGGATAGCTCAGTTGGTAGAGCACACCCTTGGTAAGGGTGAGGTCGTCGGTTCAATCCCGATTCCCAGCTGATTTTTTTAATCGTTCATCAAACGCACACAAGGAGATCGCACACCATGGCAAA